>WNFR01005876.1_pt1 | contig 20003 bp, 28 predicted proteins | sample 5400221 | NCBI WGS metagenome assembly WNFR01 (sample SAMN13153357, study PRJNA577476) | soil metagenome | isolation source: 40 cm soil under Madrone tree | place: USA:California | collected 2016-06-14 | reverse complement strand
ATGGGCGCATAGCCGAAGCCCTCCGCACGATTTTCGGTGCGGCTGGCAGGAAGCTGCACAAGCGCGTTACGGTGGCGGGTCACCGCTTCGCCGGCGTAACCCTGTAGCGATTCTACAGCCTCGCGCCGGCTCGGAAAAAACATTCTTTTGTCCGACGCTTCCACATCTACCCGTGGCCGGCGGCAACGTAAAAATCACCTGGACTTTCCGCGAATTTCCGCCCATAACGTCTACAAGAGCTCTTTCCCCCCCAATATCCCGCCAAGGAGGTTGAATTATGCGAACCAAGAAGTTTGTCGCTTTCGCAACGACATTACTGCTCGTGGCACTAGCCGTGAAGGTTGCGGTCGCGGCTGCCGATCAGCATTCTGGAACCTGGAAAATGAACCCCGCCAAGTCGAAGTACAGTCCTGGGCCAGCGGCGAAGAGTGTCAACCTGAAGATCGAGTCTGACGAAAACGGAATCAAGCTCGATGCCGAGGGAACTGACGGCGATGGAAATCCGACGCACGTCCAATACGACGCAAAATTCGACGGAAAGGATTACCCGGTTACCGGCTTGCCGTACGCCGACACGGTTTCGGTAAAGCGCATCGATGCCAACACCACTCAGTCTACTTTGAAAAAAGGCGGCCAGGTGGTGATGACCGTTACATCGACGGTCTCCAACTACGGGAAAACGCGCACTTCGACATTCAAGGGCAAGGACGCGCAGGGGCGTGACGTAAACAACATCGTTGTGTACGACAAACAGTAAAGCGATTTCGTTTCGCCCTTGATGCAGGCAGGTCGCCGGAGTAGGATGCGAGACATCGTAGGATCTTGCAGGACCTTTCCAGCCCATCCCCGAGGTACACCGCAAGGAGTTTCCTACCATGCCTATCGCTAAGGAGTTCACAATCTGCCAGGAAGACAAGCCTGGAACGCTTGGAAAGCTGTGCCAGGCTCTCGCCGATCAGAACGTCAACATAATCGCGTTTCAATCGTTCCCTTCTGAGAAAGGCAAGAGTTCGATTCATCTCGTTTTGGACAATCACACAGCGGCCAAAGCGGTTCTCGATCAACAACGCGCAGATTACACAGAGACCGAGGTTGCGCAAGTGAAGCTGGCTCACCGTCCGGGAGAGTTGGGAAGCGCCGCATCGCGGCTGGGCGACGCTGGAATCAACATCAACTACGGCTACTGCGGGACCGAGGCGGTGACGAATGCTTCGATTGTGATCTTCGGCGGACGCTGCCGATGTGACTCAGGGGTTTTTCTCCCCGAGGTATGCATCGACTACGCCGGTGATGTACTCAGCGAGCCGCTCCTTGATGGCGAGGATCTCGGATAAGGTTAAGGGATCAGGATGTTGCGCCCAGCTCACAGAGCAGTTTGCCGTCGAGCAGATGATTTCTGTAACCCGCGCGTGCAGGTCTACCGGTGTTGGGAGAGGCATGGTCTTCCCCCTTTTATTGTAGACCTACGCCGAACCTACATATCCCGCCGGGCCGCAGGCATTCCGTGCGCTATCGACGGATATGAAGGAGTTGTGCGCGGAGCACAGGCCGGTCAACAGAATAGCTTCGACCAACGTTTGCAGTTGCAATTCCGCGAATGGTGCGCGGACGGAGGAGGGCGCCGTGCCTCATTACGAGTACCTATGTTCGGCCTGCAGTAAGAAATTCTCGATCGTTTTGACTCTTGCAGAACATGAAAAGGGTCAAGTGAAATGCCCAAAGTGCGGGAGCACGAAAGTCGAACAGCAATGGGCCGCATTTTACGCGACGACGTCTAAGAAGAGCTGAGCTGCACGAGTGTCGATCCGCGGGCATTCCGACCAGCTTTGGGATTTTTCACGTCCGTTTGGTTTTTGAGAATACGGGCTGGAATGCCCGTTGTGTATTGACAACTCTGAGAAACGGTGCAATATGACCTGCAGGGAACCAGACCCGCCGACTGCTTTTCCACAGGAAGCCCAAAAATGAATACTCCACAGGAGACCAAACATGAACGCCAAGATTGTGAGATTTTCATCTCACGGTGATACGACGCTTCTCGAATACGATCCGGCAACCGCTGACATGGAAGAAGTGAACAAGGTGATTGCCGAATATGAAGCCAAGACCGGTGCGCAGCCGTTTGACATGGCAACCGGTGAACGCCTCGAGAAAGTCACGCGCGACCAGAACGAAGTCTTGATGGTTCATCCCATCGCGGGCGGCTAACCGTCCGCTGGCCGCTGCCGACAGCACCCCGGCTGGCGGTGTAAGACGTTCGCTGGCATTGGATTGAAAGCGACGCTGGCGGTAGTCAATTTCCGCCCCGGGAAAACAATCAACCTACTAGGCGCCCGTCGCCTTTGCGTGTTCTTGTCTCAAGCGGATTCGGAAGGAGCGCTTCTCGGGCGTGATCACAATCTGGTTTTCGCGCGCCCATCCAATGGCCCAGTCGATGGTGGGTTCCTTCCCTTTTACCGCTTTCTTCAACTCGCTGAGGGACTGTTCGTCCCTCGTGTTGAGCGCATCCCAAACCACCCCGGCAGTCTTGCCGATTTCTTCTTGCATTGTGATTCCTTTTCCTACGCACAATCCTCACCGCGCGAATACACACCCATCTTCGACCAAATGACGCTGGTGAGCCTGCTCTCGTGAGCCAGATTTGAAAATCGTCCGAGATCTAAGGCTTCGCAGCGGCGGCTGCCTGCTCAAGGATTGGGGCCGCCATGCTGGCGTCGGCGACGCCAAAAAAGACGAGAGGTGTATTCGTACCGGGCTCCAAACCGCAATATGCGTAATTGATGTTGATGTTGGCCTCTCCCAGACGCGATGCTAACCGCGCGATCTCGCCGGGTCGGTGCGGAAGCTTGGCTTGGACGATTTCTGCCTCTACGTATGTCAGCTGCTCGCTGTCGAGCACCGTCTTGGCTGTCGGCGGATTGTCTACGATGAATCGAGTCACGCTTTTCCCTCCGATTGGGAAGGATTGAAGCGCGAGAATGTTCACTTCGCGGTCGGCGAGCGCCCGGCAGACTTTTCCGAGCGTGCTAGGCCGATCCTCCATTAACACGGTGAATTCTTTGGTGACGGGCATTGTGGGGACCTCCTTTTACGTTTCCGGGAATGCAGGATGTACCCCGGCTTGGCCTGGAATGGTAACGAAATCTTACGCCCCAGGCACCCGGTGTTCAAGACTGCCAGATGGCGAGTGAATGATTCGATCTGGTTGTTCTTTTGGGTCGAAGGACTATGCTTTTCGTCTCCTCAGGAAGCCCCTAATCGTTCCAAACAAAGGAGGCGAATATGTCTACGGCTCCTAGACCCCAACCGGCATCGTCGCGATGAAATCGTGGGTGATCGGAAGTATTCCCAAATTCACCCTGTCCTGCGTCATCAGCAGCCACCGCGAGAGTCGCTGCTGTATATCGTGGAGTCGATTGCACGCCGCGGTTTGCGCAACTTGCATCCCTTGCAGCCCCGTATGCCTGGCCAAGATCATCTGCAACTGCGGAGCCGACTGCAGAATTCGTTCTAGAGAGAGTTGAAACAGTAGAGATTTCTTCGACACGGTGTCGGCGCCGGTTGACCCGCCGCAAGCTAATCACTAAAATTCACCTTTAAACCATCCACAGGCTTCCTGGCTCTATGGTCCCCGAACTGAGTGCACGCGGCGAGCGTTCCCTGCGACAGTTTTTTGATGACCTGATATGGCGGCATTTTGTTGACGACATGCGCCTTGAAGAACCGGGGTTGACGCAATATGTCTCAGACTTGCTCGCCAACTTCGTTGACATCAAGAATCTGTATCAGATTCGAAATGCTCTTGGAGAGCGGCTTGAGGACGTAGGGGAGATGCTCATCGAATCGAATCCCATGCTCGCGGCTCCCTCATTCGACCGGGAGCGCGCCGTGCGCAAGCATGTAGGGGACTACACACTGTTTATGACGGGTCTGTTCCCGGAGAGCGTCGCGAAGTCTCGCCAAACAAAGCGACCTCGCCTCGATGCGTTCGTCGACTTCGTGCAAGCAGGCAAGGAATCCTATGCAATCGTGTCCTCGTTCGATCAATTCGAGTACCGGTACGAAGCGCCACTCTTTCGCAGACTGTCGGAGAATTTCGAAACGTGCGTGGTCGGGCTCAATCTCGTCAAGCAAGACCTAGAGCAGTTCCAACGCGAGTACTACCACCGTGTCAAGCAGATTCTTGGTGAAAGCAACCGAGAGTGACGCACGCTCAGCTTGAATTGTGCGGCATGAACACGCGAGCAGCATTTTTATGTTGCAGGCCCACCCAGCGAGCCGGGCCTTGCGCCCGGCCCCCTGTGTGGATTGATTCTCATCTAAAAGCGAAAACGAAGTCCCGTAGTAACGCGCAGATCTAGACGCTTGCTGTTCTAGTCCGCGACACAACGAAGTGACCTTCGCAACCGGTCATCGACCCACTCGGGATCGTTCCCGAGTGCGCACCCGGAAGTAATCCATTTGAGTAACCGACACCCGTAGAAGTCCCTCGACACCCCCCGGTTCGAGGAAGACAAAGTAGAGCTCATCGAGCCTCGGGACCGCTGGATGCGCGACGATTCCAACAGCGATGTTATTTGCTGACACTGCCGCGACGGGTCCACTGGCTCTCCTGGACCCGTCTTGCGACCAGGAGCGCGGACATACGAGGCAAACATATACGCGATGTATATCTCGCGAGGGTCGCACGGCGTAGCGGGTTTGATAATCGCGTTCGCTCTACCCTCCGAACAACCAGACCGCAGCCACGAAAAGCAAAATCAGAGTACGCTCTAAGATTTCACGTCACCAGTTTCTTCTCCCTCGCGCCTTTCACCAAAGAAATGCTCGCGGGTCCGACGATAGCTAGGGTTGCTGCGCATCGTGTTTGACCGCTCGTCTGCCGAAATTGTGATTCGCTGTGTGTTTCGTTCGAAACGGCGGGAGCGGCGTTGAGCAGTCCCACCAAACGAGAACGAACCCCGCCACGTGAAAGTTCTTCTGAAAAATCGTCGATGGCGTTGCCTGAGGCGTTCTGATGGAACACGGCGGATACATCCGTGTCCCGGTCGTGAATGATTTTGCGTTAAGCAGCTCGCCTCTGTCCGACAAATTCCGCCGTCTGTCTGAGACGGCTGTTCGGCTGCGAAGCGAAGAATGTTTGGGCTATCCTGAGTTGACGGCGACAGTGTGTGCGGGAAGCGTATCTCAACGCTCTGTGCGCCGCCGACCAGAGAACCATCGAACCGCTTCTCAGATTCTCTCGCTCGTAGCTGCAAGAAGGAAGATGCGAAGACCACGCTTCATAACTACGGACACGCTGTGGGAGACTCACAGCGCCGTGCGGCCGACTCTTTTTCACATCTTGAACTCGCGAATCCAGATATTGCGAAAGCGCGCAGGTTCTCCGTGATCCTGCAAGGCCAAAGGCAGCTTCTCAGCATGGGGCGTATACGGAGGACGCTTTCGGTGCGCTGTTGGACCAGTGAGTTCGACGTTGTCGTGGACAGGCACGCCATTATGAAGAACAGGGACGCGAGCGGGACGAAGCAGCTTGCCATCTTTCGCGAATCGCGGGCCGTGAAATACGATGTCGAAGCTCTGCCACTGGCCGGGCGGGCGATTCCTACGAAAACAAAACCTACGCCGACGGCCAAGCCGCGGCCGTTTACGGGCAGTACCCTCCGCTCGTGAATTCCTCACGAAGTGGGGTTGAATGGGTTCGTCGTCGGTCGCGAACAACCTCGAGCGGGCCCAGATAAGACCGGGTAAAGTTGGGCTGAGGTCCGAGCGAAGTGGAGGCTTTGAGCGCACGGGTCTCCTCGCTTCTGGGGACGGGCAGGGAGACAAGGGTAAAGAGATGGCTGACGTTGACCTCAATGAATTGGGGCGTGAGGCGGCAAGGTATTTTGAGGGGCTGCAGGGGCGTATCTGCACTGCGGTCGAGGACCTTGAACGGCGTAGTGGGGGTACAGCTCGATTTTGCGAGGATCGATGGCGGCATCCGTCGGGAGGAGGAGGAATCACTCGCGTTCTGGTAGATGGTGCGGTGTTTGAAAAGGCAGGGGTGAATTTCTCGGAGGTGAGGAGTTCGTTGTCGGAAGAGATTGCTGTCAGCATGCCGGGCAAAGGCACTGCTTTTGCTGCTACCGGGATCTCCGTAGTGATTCACCCGCGAAATCCCCATGTGCCAACGGTACATGCAAATTTTCGTCACATCTGCAAGGGGGCTGCTGAAGGACGGGCGGCGTGGTTCGGTGGCGGGTCGGATCTGACGCCGTACTATCTCCGACTCGAGGACGTAATTCACTTCCATCACACCTGGAAGGAAGTCTGCGAGCGCCATCCAGTCGCTGATTACAGACGCTTCAAGAAATGGTGCGATGAGTATTTCTACTTGCCGCATCGCGGCGAGGCACGTGGTGTCGGCGGTATTTTCTTCGATTACCTCACCGACCGGCTTGATGATGTGTTCGCGTTTGTGCGTGACGCAGGGGACCACGTCTTAAGAGCCTACGTTCCTGTCGTTGAACGCCGGTTGGTCGAGCCTTACAGCGAAAAGGAGCGCCGGTGGCAACTGATTCGTCGCGGACGATATGTCGAGTTCAACTTGCTCTACGACCGCGGCACGATGTTCGGACTCCAAACAGGCGGGCGCGTTGAGTCGATCCTGATGAGCTTGCCGATGCAAGTGATGTGGGGATACAACGAAGTTCCGACACCTGGCTCGCCTGAGGCGGAACTCCTCGATTACCTTAAGTCGCGAGATCGTGCAAGCGAGCAAGTTTAATTTAAGAGAAAGGGATGAAACGTTTTCGCCCTAGTTTGCGAGCTTGAGGCACAAGTGCCTCTTTCACCGTCCTGTTTGTCGCCGCGCTGATTGGACGTGCGATCGTCTCGTGCGGTGGGTTGGCAGCCTCGAGCCACAGCCAGAGAAAGGCCGCCGGCCAGCTACAGAGACTGGGTACGCAGCGGAGGGAATTCCTCGGGATGTTTCAGGCCGTCTCTGCAAGCGCGAAGAGAGATCCCCCAGGAAAAATAGAAGCGAAGAAGGCCGCTCCGGTTTTTTGATCTCGCTCTGAGGGATCTTCTGTACTTCCTTTACCTCGAGGACGTGAGCGCCCCCGGGCGGACTGTCATACAGCACTGCGCGTTCCAACATGATCGTTCCACCGCCTGCCTGGGCCCTTGGAACACAAGGGCATCGGCTGCAAAAGCAGAGAGGCGGGTTTGCAAGGTCTTCCGGCCAGACAAAGTTTCTGCAAGTGAGGTCAAAAAAAGATTTCTGCTCTTCCGCTCGGTGAGTGCCGGGTGACGAGCAACAAAAAGTGCGGGACCCGACCGTTCGCAGGTGGGGGACAGAAGACTTCCCGACGGGCAACAATACTGATGATGCGAAAAGCGAGTGGTGTCATTTAGGCTTTCTTGCTAGCCGCAAGCTGTGGTTCGCCAAAACTCTGGCCGACTTTGAAATCAATGAGTCGGAGCCTCTTACTCGAGAATCTGGCGCTACGTCAACAACTCGCCGTCCTGAAACGTCGACATCCGCGGCCAAGACTAGACCTGCTCGACAAGCTCTTCTGGGTCGTCGTCCGCCGATTCTGGTCCGGATGGCAGCAGTCCCTAATTGCGGTCACGCCCGAAACGGTGGTGCGTTGGCACAAGGCCGGATTCCGTTTGTACTGGAAATCGAACCGCTGCGGGGACTTCCAGTCCATACTTGGCACAAAGCATCCGACAAGCTCGTGGATTGTCCAGCAGTTGCGAGAGCGCTGAGAGTGGAGGCCGCTTGCAGCTAAAGTGGGCGGAAGTCGAGTCCCAACGCATGCCGGATGGAGGCGGATCGCCCAGCCCACCGTTTTCTGCCTCTGGAACAACCGGCGCGCCTCTGGAGAGCCTCCGTTGCTACCCGCTTTCCGCCCGCTCCTCGAAGACTACGTGCTCGCACGCAAGATCTGAAGCTGATCAACGAAAATACACTATTTGAAACGGCTGGACATTAACGCACGCGCGACGTACCATACGCGATAATGCAGCCCGATGACTTGCTGCGGTCGGCTGGCACGAAACTCAGAGAGCTACGGTTACGCCTCGGTTTGACCATCCGCGAAGTCGCAGACCGGAGCCGCAAACTAGTCGAAGACAAGGGGATCGACGACTACAACATTTCTCGCAGTTGGTTGATAGACATTGAAAACGGCTGCTATCGACCGGCAAGTGCTTTCAAGTTGTACGCGCTGAGTGTGATCTACGATTACAGTTGGACCGATATTCTGACGTTTTTCGGGCTCCGCATCTCCGACCTGAGAAGAGATCAGGCCATGTTTGGCACTCGGAGCACCCATCTAATAGGCAGGTCAGGAGAAACCGACACCCAAAGTCTAATCCTTCCGTTGCGTTTCCGGGAAGACTTGCGGCTCGACAAGACAAACCTACTTTCTCGATTGGTAGAGGTATGGGGTGAGATTCCAATTCCCTTGATTCAGAGTTTGGACTTAAGAAAATCGATGTATGGATTTATTGGGCTCCAAGATCGCACGATGTTTCCGCTCCTGCGGCCGGGTTCCTTCGTACAAATCGATGGGAACCAGCAAAAGGTTGCGACGGGCACTTGGCCATCGGAGTATGATCGTCCAATTTTTTTCATCGAGCTGCGCGACGAATATATTTGCAGCTGGTGCGAGATCAAGGAAGGCCAGCTATTGTCGATCCCCCATCCTATTTCCCGGTGCCAAGTTCGCCAGTTCCCGTACCCACACGGAGCGGAGATTGTAGGTCGCGTGACTGGTGTGGCGATGCGTCTGGCGGAAACTGTGGAATGAAAGGTGGGAGGCACACTGAGGCGTGCCTCCGACGCAGAGATACTCGCTGCCATTGCTCCGGTCGAATGAACCGACCCACTGTCAGCCGCCGAGTAAACGCAGGGGGCAACCTAAGCGGCCTGCCGTTCAGCCTCCTGATGCGCGACGATTTTGCCTTGGATAAAGTCGGCGGCTTTCTGGGCCTGGGACGCAGCGGAAACAAGTAACCGCGAATCGGACTTGAGACGCGCAATCCACGTTTTGAGATAGGCGGCGGAGTTTTCAAGAGTCTTCTGCTCGATTCCCGCGATGCCGCAGAGCATGGCGGCGCTCATCTCCGCGATAAGTTCCTCTTTCGAATAGGATTCAGAACCAAAATGAGCTTGGTTGTCGAAGTTCTCCCTGTGCAGGCGCTTTACGTGCCCGCTCGCGTGCGACAGTTCGTGAAAAAGGGTCGAGTAATACTCTTCCGATGACTGAAAGAGACCACGTGCTGGCATACCGACCATGTCGTTGCTGGGCGAGTACCACGCTTTGTCGGATTGCTCGAACGCTGGCGGGTTCGGCATGTTCGTCACGATTTGCTCGCACGTTTCGATGGGGTCGTTGGTACGCGTCTCCTGCAGAAACCCTGCGGAGATATCGATGCCCTCCGTCTGCGAGAAATTGAACACGCTGTAGTACCGCAGCAGAAAAGGCCGCGAGGTCTCTTTCGTGCCGTCTTGCGTGGTCGTCTCTCGCTCGTCGCCAACGTTCCAGAAGATCACGGGCGAAGACTTTTCGCCCTTGCGAATTCTCCCGCCCAGCTTCGCAGCCTGATTGAAAGTAAGCCAGAATCGCGAAGGGAACCCCTGCGAAGCGAGAGTAAAGACATTGAGTCCGCGATACTCTTTCTGAGTGACCAGATTTGCGGGAGTTTGACAGGTCCAGGGCTTGCGCCAGGGAGCCACGCCAGATTCAAGTTGCTTGATGATTTTCTCGGTGATGATTTCATAGACGCTTGGCATTTGGTTCGCTCCAGTTTTGATTTGCTGTTTTCAGGCCCTTTCAGGGCATAAAAAACAACATGCTTTACTGGAGGCGAGTTCTGGCCGTCGTTCGCGGCTGTCAAGCCCCGGAGCGTACTTCAGCGCAGCCCGGAGGGGCGCGGAAGCGAGCACGGTTGGGGTATGCCGAGCGGAGCTGCACAAGCGGGCTTTACAGTGGGAGCGGGCTACGGCCTAAGTTTTCGCCGAGTAAAGCACGTTGAAGTTAAGCGACGCGCAGAGCGCAGGTGCAATCTTTGCGCGCTACATCAAGGCAGTTGGACTGTCGATGTGAACAGGTGTTATAACGATTGCTACACGTCTGATTTCGAGCCCCGATTTAGCGTTTGGGACCATGGCAAGGGAGCGGTGCTCAAAAATAGCCACAGGTCCTGCGCCCCAGAACTCTGGAGTGAGTGGTACGGCTCGCGAAAGTATCGCTTCAACTCGCGCGCACACACACTCATAGTCTATGGCCAGCCAATATCGGGCATCGCGGAAAAACCGGATCAAGAATCAGGACATGTTTCATCGCGCGAGTGATGGCGACACGAAGAATTCTGCGGCTGCGTGGGTAGGGCCTTTGGTCGCCGCGCCAGACAAACGAGGATGACCAGAGTTTTGCCCCTGTTCTTCGACCTTCGCGGAGAATAATTACGCCGTCGAACTGTTTTCCTTTGGAGCGATGAATGGTCATTACATGGATTCCGGTGAGATCTTCAACACCGGAGAGAATCTGATCTTCCGCGAGGGCGGCGTCCCCTGCTTCCCTGGCTTGGACATAGCTGTGGTTCGCCAAAACTCTGGCCGACTTTGAAATCAATGACTTAGCCGCCCTCCCGCCACTGTTCTGTTATAACTCCTAGCTATGTTTCGATTTATCGGCCTGTGGCTCGGAACGCTGGTTCGCTTCTTGCGCGCGCGTCGGAGCCTACTCGAGAATATCGCGCTACGCCAACAACTCGCCGTCCTGAAACGTCGGCATCCGCGGCCAAGACTAGACTTGCTCGACAAGCTCTTCTGGGTCGCCGTCCGCCGATTCTGGTCCGGATGGCAACAATCCCTCATTGCGGTCACGCCGGAAACCGTGCGTTGGCACAGGGGTGGATTCCGTTGTACTGGAAGCTGATCTCCAAGGTCAGGAGGCCCGCAGGGAGACGACAGACATCGAAGGAAGTTCGGGAATTGATTTTCCGGATGGTCGCTGAGAACCCAACGTGGGGAGCGCCACGCATCCATGGCGAGCTTCTCAAGCTCGGTTTTGATGTCTCTGAGCGAACCATCTCTCGTTGGATGAAACGGGCACCTCGAGATCCGGAGTCAGTCAAGCGCTGGCTTACCTTTCTCCGTAATCACCGGGAAGCGATTGCCGCGATGGACTTCTTTACGGTTCCGACGATCACCTTCAGCGTGCTCTATTGCTTTTTCGTCATCAGTCACGATCGTCGGCGTATCCTGCACTTCAATGTCACAAAGCATCCGACAAGCTCGTGGATCGTCCAGAAGCATCTTCTCGGACTGGACCGCGCCATCGCCTTCACGGTCCTCGTTTCAGGTGGCGTTCGTCAACTGCAATGATGTGATCCGCGCGTGGAGGGCGAGGTTCGCGTACCGGGTATCTACAAAATCCAGCAAGGGGACACGCTGCGGGAGATTCTGGAACAAGCCGGGGGTCTGACAGAGAACGCCTATCTGTACGGCGCGCAGTTTACCCGCGAATCGGCACGGCTGGAGCAACAGGCAGCTTTGGACCGAATCACCACGGAGATGGAAGCGGAGATCCAACAGAAATCAATCGCCAACACGAGATCCAACCCGGACAACGCTTTGGCAATTGCGGCTCAATCCGCGTCGCAACAAAGCCTGGTACAGCAGTTGCGAGCCGCGAAAGCGAGCGGTCGGGTTGTTCTGCAATTGAAGCCTAACGCCAATAGCCTGACGGCGGTTCCCCCGGTCATTCTGGAAGACGCAGACCATGTGTTGGTGCCGCCGCAAAGTCAAATGATCAGTGTCGTCGGGTCTGTCTACAATCAGAGTTCGTTCCTCTACCGAAAAGGCGAGACTGTGGGCGACTACGTCTGAGCGTCCGGCGGCGGCAACGCGACGGCCGATTTACGGCACGTGCTGCTGGTACGCGCCGATGGTTCGGTTATCGGCCAGACTTCTGTTTTCAAACATTTTGGCGAGAGCTTTACATCGATTCGCGTCCTTCCAGGTGACGCCATCGTCATTCCCGCGAAACTGCAGTCCGGGGGATTCTCGAAGGCGTTGCGTGATTGGGCGCTCCTAGCCTCCCAGGCGTCCATCGCTGCTGCTGTGATCGCAACCCACTGAGAAAGAACCAAAACTCGCATCGATACTCCGCCATCCAGACTCCTCTTTTTCAAGCCGCGATGATCCATTCGATGTAGCTGTTGCCTGCCGGGGGGTAATACGCCGTCCGCCGATGTGTGATGCCGAGCCGCCCCAGCGGCTCCAAGAAGCGCGAAGAAGTGAACTGCGTTCCGTTGTCGGTGGTCAGCGTCAAGTTCTCCTCGCGGCTGCCCTCAGGCAGCCGTTCGAAAACGGCTGACCACGTAACAACCTCACATTTGGTCTGTTTACCGGTGAATTTGTGAGTCGCCGTGCATGGACGAGCTTCTGGTCTAATTGTGTGGTGCCAGCATGGACTGAGCGAATGCTCCGACCATCCGCTCGGACGTTCCCGAAGATTCGAGCTGGGTCGAGCGCAGTCTAATGTTTAGAGCGGCCGTCCTGGATGACTCGTCCCAGAGGATGTTCCAATCACGGATTTGCCTGAGCATAAGAAAGTGAACCGTTGCGCCTTCGAACCAGCCAAAAATGCGCAGAATACAACCGCCAACCCATTGCTCTGAAGATCCCGCAGAAGTCATCGACACTTCTGTATTCGGCCGGATGGTCTTGTGGATCAATGACGCCAAACTTATCAATCGCCACGATGTGTCCAATTTTCATGTGAGGTATCTGAAAGACCAGCATGGCCTGACTGTCCTCAGGCAAGCACGCTAAATCCGAAAACGACTTAGGATCCGATAGCGGCCTCATTTCAACTTCAAATCCCTCATCACTTAGATAGTCTTTCCACCAGGCAATGGTTTGGCCTGCGGCATTTGTCTTTGGGTATTTCTCGCTGTCTTCCAAAACTCTTTCGTACGTGTAAGGTTGCCCCATTACCATTGCCAGGACACAGACGACACAGTCGGCCTCGGTACGTTGTGATATTTTCTCCATCAAAGGCGGAGTTCCCCTCCATCCGCTTGGTGTGATGTACTCGAATATCGCGTGGGCCACCGTCAGCGCAAACCGTGCATCCTGTCGCGTGATCGTCGGCTGGTTGGTCACCTGTCCGGGTGGATGCGGTCTGCGGGCACTTCGACTTCGGTAACGCCACGGAAGGAGAATAAAAGCTTTACGAGGTACTTCGGTGGTTGTTCCGAAGTCTGTTTCACAATGTGACCAACAGCGTCGGTGACCGCAGCCTGGAACATTACACCCTCGGCTTGGAGGCCAGCGAGGTTCACGCGTACGAGTTGGCCCGATTGGAACATTGATCCTGCACAAGGATCAAGGATCCTCCCGCCGCGAGAAGTCAAATGCAAGGCGTTTGCAATGGATTACCTCTCGGTATAGGCCTTCCCGCCAGCTATCGCCAAGCTGCGAACTGGCTGGGCAGCCAGTTTGACTCCGGAGACCGGATTGCATGACATGTCTACGCCTTCAGCCATCCGCTAGCGGCGTAGTGCAGGCCAGCGCGGAGGCAGCCGGCAAGGGCTACAGCTGGATGTTGAACTCTTGAGCGGTAATGCGAACCACTTTACCCGTCACCGAACGCTGAGCGTCGACGGCTACGTCATCCGAAAGGAAGTCCTTTGAGAACGGTGGCCGTCTCCCGAATAGAATTTCCCCGCGGAAGAAGTGGGGTGCTGTACCCCCGAACTGTTGTGCGTCGCGTGCCCGAATGAAAAGGCAAGGAATGCGGCGGACACCACGGCGAAGCAGGCCGTAGCTGCGATTAAAAACCAATCATTCTGGGATCATTTCGAGCAGACTCTCGCAAACGCGCAGCCGTGAGACAGCTGATCAGTCCTCACCTGCGAGCTCAACCGGTCGATGCAACACCCTCTAATCAGTTGATCCGACAGTGCTTTCCCCTAGAGAGAACCGATCTGTCCGGCTGTACTCAATCAGATCCTGGCCAGGACGGTGTTCCGTTTGAATCAACGCTCGCGGACGACTCTTAGCTATTCAGGCCCCTGCAAGTGGATTTCAGCCTAGTGTTGCGTCGACTCATTGAGACCGCCCCTGTTTTCGTACGCGGTCAGGGCCTCCTCGCACCGTTCGATGTAGTCCCACGGGGCCCCGCGCATGGCATCTTCCTAAACGAGGACGATCGTCAGGTAAGAGCCGAGATCGCGCTCTTGTCTCCATTGGAGGCTCGCCGCAGACTTTCTTCAGGTGCTCGATCGCAGCTCACACTCCGCAACGATCGACATGATGCGGTCGCAATCCCGACCACTTCTACGAAAAAGAACCACGGGGCGGACGGCCCGCATACGATTCGGCTTGATGAACCCAGAACCCGAACCGTGCAAGCGTTTTCGCAAAATGCCGCTCACGCTGGCGTTCTTCGCGCATCTGAAACGTTGCAGCAAATGCATCGCGGTGATGGAGTACCTCGTGCGGCAGTCAGAGATTGACGCGTTTCTTTGGCGGCATAGGAACTGAATCGTGAGCATCATCGCCGCTGCAAGGGATTCAGCGGGAATAACATTCACCTAGCAGGCGCAATCTTGTTGAGTTCAGCGGGGCGCGATTTTTCGCCATTATCTGCTACGATTGCCGGCAAGTTCGCCTCAAATTGCTTCCGCGAATCTGCAGGGTATCCAATGGCTGACACTTGTTCCAGGAACGGCGTCGGCAGTTTGGGAGTATTGCTAAGGTCATAAAATCGGACATTGGCCTGGTTCTCCACAATTGGAGATACGATGAGGGCAGCTACGTCTATAGTTGAAGCCAAACAGCTTCGGACAAGGCACTGTGTGGGAAATTCGCACGGTGCAAATACTGTGCAATGGGGCTTCAAAGCTCTTAATTCAACTCACCGAAGGGCAGACGCACCAAACCATCTTCAGCACCTTTCCAAAGAAGGCGAGTGTTTTTCTCGACGGCTCGACCAGCGGTATTCAGACAAGTCCCGTAAGGGGCTTTTGCGCGGTTCGGGCCAGGCGGGATACCCAGTTTGCTACGATTGGTTCATACCGCTAGCCAGGCTTAGCTCGACCATTCGTCGGTATACGACTCCTCCCGTTTCATCCCCGAATGCGAAATGACACCGATTCATTGTCTCCTCGAACAGGCCCGCAAGATTCTCTTGCAGCTCTCCAGCATTGAAAGTGACGCGATGCAGTATCCGCCTATCAGGACAGGGATCGCCGGTTCCACCGGTAAGCCAATTCCCCATCCTGCAGCCCCGAGCTGAATCGATCTCAAATACGAACTCCAGTTGCCCCCAAAATCCCAACGCCCTATAAATTTTACGGGCAAACAGCAACGTTCCAAGCAGCCATATTGCTATTTCCCTGAGATCAAGCAATCCCGAAGACTCGAATTTTCCTTCGTTTAGTTGCTGCCCATCATTAGGGCTATAGAATGAAAAGCTGATCAGACCTTCCTGCGTAACCTCTGTGTGCTTGAGAAACTTCTCCGCATGCAGCATGACAACGCCATCTTGGACGGTTCTCGCATTCTCGCGGGCTGGAAGCATCTGACTACGGCTCTCGCCTGTATGCACGGTGCAAAAGGAGCGAGCCGCCAGGCCGGATAACGATGGAATTGAACTTAGCACTCTTCTGGGAAACATTGGGCACAAACGAAAGCCTATCTTGGGTGCCCGCAGGAGGAAGCTCTCTAAGGCGGTCTGCAGTCTAGACTCGAGACCAGACTTCCTCTTTTCGATATGTCGGACCAAGGCAAATTCGAAGCGTTCCCTAGACCGAGCGGTAAGACTTTCGCGAAGTTCCGCTGCTTCCCGGCGCCGGTTAAAGAGGCTTCTGATCTCGTCGACGCTGGCCTTCTCTACGGGGCTATTAATGTTTCCGGTGCGCACGTAGATTTCTCGTCTTCCCTCGACAGCGTGCGCCGCAGCCTCGCTCTCCGGCACCCGAATCACGATGCACGCCCTGTCGGGCGGAATCAAGCTCGGGTCTTCGAATCGAACTAGCCACACTGTTGGAATGAGGGGGGGATAAATAGAGGAAGCGCAAATTTGAAAAACTCTCTCTTCCAGTCCGATTTGAAATTCAATTCCCGCCACGGGGCATACCGGCTTGTTCTCCGCATCCGCGTCAACGCCGATAAGAACAATTCCTCCATTGGTGTTGGCGAATGAGGCTATCGTTCGTTCAAGGTGCCTAGGGAACTCTTTCTTGTAGTCCACGTACGATCGTTCGGAAATGCCTAGTTCGCAGAACTGGTCTAAGTCAACCTTTGTGATCGACGTATCGGCAGGGATGCTGAGGAGTGTCCTCATAGCGCGCCAACATTCTAAGCCGAACGAGACAACATCACTTCTTTTCCGAACCCTTCCAGGTACATCAGACCCATAGCTAAAACTAGAGAAAGTTTCCTCGGCATCGCCTACGACAAGGGGGGCGTCGTTGCGGGGGAAACTGGAGATAAAACGGGTTCTATGGCAATTGCAGCAATCTGCTGCTGAATTTTCCCCCGTCGCACAGGCCTCACACACCAAAGCGACAATCGAAAATGGCCGCGCATCGCGACATTTGCAGCGCGAACAAAGGTCGGTGTCACATCCGCCGGTTTAGGAAAAGGCTTCTTCGTCACAGCATCAACCATTTCCTTCCCCATTACGACAGCATCATGCTGGGCATGTAAAGCGAAAGCAGTTGCAATATCTCTCGCGAGCGCATCGTCTTTCAATACGACAACGGCTCTGAAATAGTAGAGAGCCAGATCGGGCGTCCGCAACCAGCCCGCTCGCACCGGCCAGATGCCACTCTCTAAGAATCCGCGTATGCGCTCCTTCTCCGGAACGGACGGGTCTAGGCCTAGATTCCTAATCCTTGGATAAAAATATGCATGAAGAACCTGGTCGTAGAGTCCCTTATCGCCGAGAAGGTCGACCGCGGCTCTAACATCGTCATTCACATCCCCGTCGATGATAAAGTGTGGCAGCGACACTCCTTCTGCCCAACATAAGAGGTGCATCAGCTCGTGGGCGATCTGAGCCTCGTGCAGTCCCAGTCCCATTTTCGGATTGATCTGGACGACCGGCGTACCATCAATCTTTTGGATAGCCTGAGCAAGCGTGAAGTCCGAAAGCTGCGGGTTCGACTCAAATTGCACGGCCTGTCCGTAAATCGATTCCACCTGATTTAGCAGACCAACGGTCGGAGGGCTAAGCGGAACTCCTAACACAGACCGGCCCGATTGCGGGTTGCTTCGACCGACAAACAATTCGCCGAAGAAAATCAGAAGACCACAAAACAAAGCCTTCAAGAGCACGGTTTTTGCAGACATGGGATTGGATTATACGACGTGTGCAAAAGGGTGATCTCTTTGGCGGTATCAAAAACTCTGGCCTTGGAAAGGGGAGCTTGGCGCATTCAAGTCTCAGCGAAAATCAGCGCTCTGCGGCCTGCTTGCGAACAAGGGGTTTTCCGACTGCCGCAATTTCAGCCCACAAAATGTGCATAAGCTGTGCAACTCAATCCCCAACTTGAGCATTTGCTGAAACTTGCAGGTGAGAAGCGGTTTGCGCAACCTGCGTTCCTCGACGCAAAGTGTCGAAGTCCCCTCTTCTGCGTCGGCGACCGTCGTTGCTGTCCGTCGCGGAGGTAAACCGGTGAATGTTCGCAACGGAAGGAGCGCAGCTTTAGGTCAAGGCGACTTTTTGATGAGGTCTTCTTTAGAACCGAAAAAAATTGATGATACGTTGCCCCGAGGAATGAAGAAGGCTTTTCCACCTGGCGAAAGGAGAACGTAGAAGCCCTGGTCCGTCTCGTCGAGCAAAAGGACGTCTGCGGGATTCGATGGCGACCACGGAGCCGGGCTGTTCTGAAAAATAACGATCGGAGTTGGTTGCCCTCCTCCCCATCGAGGTGGCAGATTAGCAAAGATCTGACTGATGTAGATCCAGACGATTGCCAGCACGAGGTACCAGCTTCTGTAGTCGGAGTAGTACTTTAGGGCGCTTTTGAGCCGCTTGGTCACGGTAACGAGCAGGCCGACAAGTACAAACATGGCGGTGAGGTACACCACAGGTGTGGAGGAACCTTCGAGGTATGTGAGGACTCCGAAGACGATCGGAAATTGTATTAAGGAGAGGAAGACGGCACGGAGGGGCTTTTTCGGGAATGTTTTGGCTGCGAATGAGAGGCTTAGAAAGCCTAAAGTCAGGAGCGCAAGCCCTAGTAAGATTTTCCATAAGTGAATTTGGTGCTTCTGGATGTGAAGATGAGCGAAAGTATCAACAAAACCTGCCATGAGCCACGCCGTGTATAGGAATACCGCAATCAGCACCGCATCTCGATGAAGACGGCGTTGCGGCTCTGTGTCGTTCAAGACCGATTGCACACCCGGCAGGTTCGTGAATCCGTAATGATGCGCTGCTGCAGCCAGTGTCACGAGGGACGCGAACACGAAGCCGACAAGAAGTATCCTCGCGCGAAAAGGGCTGAATTGCACGACACCAGACCTCGCGTCGTGAAAGCCGAGGATCACGAAACCTAGACCATAAATGAGGGCCAAAATTGAGGCGATGGATCGCGTGATCAGATCGATTGATGCGGAAAGGGGCGGAGGAGCCGAGCGGCTTTCCTGTGTGTTATCTTCCATCGCCTGTGGCTCGCATCCTTATACCAAATTAAGCGCCTTGAGGGGGACAAGAGTACAAGGTGAGTGATACCGAGCTAGCGGGTAGCAGCTATCTCTAGCTCTACGTTAAGGCGAAAAAATGGGCCCGCCGCTGCATCCAAGCGTGCAAAAGCTATGCATTTGATAATTTAAGTCGTACACATGCTATCAGATGGGGATGAGAAAATGGTCGCCGCGCCAGATGTTCAACTTTCCGCAGCCATTGCAGGGAGGTTTTTTAGGCAGGGTTAAGACCGTCGCTGTGCTGTCATTTGCCACTCGTCTGGCAACACGGACGGAACTCTCAGTGAAGCCTCGGCCTGCCGTTGGTCACCCGCTCGAAGCTCTCATCTTATTTGGATCGACTTTAGATACCTCTCAGTCAGCTCATTCACCTCTCCGAATGATTTGTAGACGCCTCGTTTCGCGTTGGCATGCAGCACGCGTTCAGGAATCACATGTATGTCGAACCCTGAAAAGCCTTCTCTCTGCGCCCAAAATATCAATCACTTCCAAGCCGACTCACGCTAGGGTTTTCTGAACGTCTGGTTACGCGCTGGTTTCTGTAAACGATAACGGATTACAGAGGAATTGGTCGGCTCCGAAGAGGGTCGGCAATTGAAAACTGAATGCTGCTCTGTTCGGGGATTGGCTAACGTGTCGCGCACTAGGCGTGGGCTGACTCCAGCCTGACGGAATCCCCACGGTGGACCGTACCACCTTCCAACACAGATGCGTAAATCCCAACGTTAGCCCGGTTGTGCCGGGCCGCTGTGCGCAGAATACCCGTATCATTCGGGAGATCACCCTGAGGGAGGGTCGTCATCACGTAGCGCGGACAGGGACCCGTGACGCTCAGGCGAACAGAATCCCCGATCGCGAGTACCTGGCCGATCCAGGCATTCTCCACGAAATCCCTTTCGGCGGACGCGGTCTCCACCACGATGTTAGGGCGAAACCGTCGGACCTCGAACCGCCCCTGCGGATACAGTTCCCGCAGGCGATCGAGCGTGGCCGTGGTCAGCAGATGCACGATGGCAGACCGAAGTCGGTAACGGTGTCGCGATGATCGAGGCCCTCGATATCTGGCCAGTACTCCTCCGCGGTGGCTGTCCGCACGATATGCTTGTGTTCGTACGGCATAATTAGCTTGTAGTTGCACGGCACAAAATGCTTGTATTAACACGGCATGATAAGCTTGTAATGGCCCGGCAACTTGAGAGGCTCTATGGCGGCACCGAACGAAAAACTGGCTGAATCCCTCGATGTGCTTAAAGCGCTTCAGGCGGGGGGACGGCGTGTG
>WNFR01007047.1_pt1 | contig 20004 bp, 17 predicted proteins | sample 5400221 | NCBI WGS metagenome assembly WNFR01 (sample SAMN13153357, study PRJNA577476) | soil metagenome | isolation source: 40 cm soil under Madrone tree | place: USA:California | collected 2016-06-14 | reverse complement strand
CGGTCTGGCCCCGCAATAGGTAATCGCTTCAGCGGTGGCCATAAATGTGTTGGGCACGGTGATCACGTCGTCTCCCGGCCCGACACCCAACGCCATAAGGGTTAACCACAGAGCCTCGGTTCCGCTGCCCAGGCCAATGGCATACGAAGAGTTACAGTAAGCCGCAAAATCTTCCTCAAACCGTTCGACGAACGGTCCTCCGGCGAAAGCGTTGCTTTCAATGACGTCCCGGATCGCGCCGTTTATCTCAGTAAGCATCGGGGCGTGGTGGGATTTAAGGTCAAGAAACGGTACCTGCATCTGCATCCTTGGTTGCGAAGTGATTCATGATTCTGGCCGGATTCCCTGCTACGGTGGTATGGGCCGGCACGTCTTTGGTTACGACGCTTCCAGCGCCAATCATTGCGTTTTCTCCAATGGTGATTCCTCCGAGCAGAGTGGCGCCTGACCCGATAGTCGCTCCACTCTTTACCAAAGTTCTCTGGCAGGGCCAGTCCGCCTCGGTCTGCAGCTGGCCGGCCGCGGTGATTGCCCGAGGATATCGATCGTTAATAAAAGTTACACCGTGACCGACGAACACCCCAGACTCGATCGTGACACCCTCACAGATGAACGTGTGGCTGCTAATCTTGCAACGGTCGCCGATTTTTGCTCCCTTCTGGATCTCAACGAATGTGCCTATCTTGGTTTCGTCGCCGATCTCGCAACCGTAAAGGTTCACGAATCCCCAAATTTGCACATCGCGACCTAGCTTCACGTCGGACGCGATGCGCTGGTTGTCAGATCGCTGGTTGTTCATACCGGCATCGGCTCTGCCTGCCGAACCTCTCTACTCCACGCTCGCTCGCCGGACGAAAACTCTGGATGCGACCGCGAAAAGGTAACCGGAGCGCCCTGGCCCTTTAGCGATGTCGACGCAGCCTCGAGAATCCTTACCAGCTCCAGGCCTGCGCGACCGCTGGTTAGCGGCTGGACGCCGTTTCTGATGCAATCAATGAAGTGCTGGCATTCCGCTTTCAGCGGCTCCTCTTGTTGGATGTGCGGGATATAACTATCCCCGTAGTGATAGGAGTAGTGAAAGTCGGCGAAGGTATCGTAATGCGGTGGACGCTCTACCCGCACATCATAGATCCGGATTTTTTCGTGGGTCTGCAAATCGTCATAAACGATCATTCGGCGCGTGCCCACAATGGTCATGTCACGAACTTTTCTCGGCTCAAGCCAACTGCTTTGGATAGTAGCAAATCGCTTGTGCCGGAAGGAGAGGGAAATATTAGTCACGTCCTCAATGCCCGGAGTGACATGGGCGTTACCCTGACAGTTAACCGTTTGTGGGAATTCTCCCAGGACGTGCAGGATGATGGAAATATCATGGGGGGCGAGGTCCCAGGCCACATTGATGTCCTTCTGGAACAGGCCTAGGTTGAGTCGGCGCGAATTGATGTAACGAATTTCCCCAATGTCTCCGGCTTGGACAATCTCGGCGATCTTACGCACCGGAGCCGAATAGAGGAAGGTGTGGCCTACCATCAAGATAAGGCCCTTGCGCTCAGCGATTTCGATTAATTCCTCACACTCGGCGGAGGAGGATGCCATCGGTTTCTCGATCAGTGTGTGCTTCCCCGCAAGCAGGCTCGCCTTAGCCAGTGAATAGTGATATTTGACCGGCGTTGCTACCACCACCGCGTCCAGGCCCACACCGTTGAGCAAGTGCTCGAAATCGGTGAGGCCCTCGACGTCCGAATACAAGCTTCTCATGTGCTTCAGACGTGCCTCACTGGTGTCGCACATTGCCCGGAGATTGCAATTGGGCAGCGCTTTGAAGTTACGAACAAGATTGGGACCCCAATACCCACACCCGACCACACCAACTACAATTGAATCTTTCATATTCCTGCTATGAACCCCTTCTCAGAGGTTTCTTTTGCTATTGTCACCGCTTGGTTTGATCCGTTCGGCCCAACGCGAACTCTGTCGTGTCCGTTTACCAAGAAGCTGCCGCCCTTGGCCAGTTTCCGTACCTGTCGGAAAAGCCGTTCTGTTTTTGCTGCGCTTGTTGCTCTAAGACCACAGAATAGGAAGCTTTCGCGCTTCCCGGTAAGACGCATTATCGACCGCGATTTGCACCGATTAAGGAGTATCTTCGGACTATTCTCCCGTAGAGGTGAGGGTAGCTCATCGTTCCAGGTTCGTTGAACGTATCAGGCTGCAAGCGGATGAACTACCTGCCGCAGAACACTGGAGTGCCCCACTTCGGCCTCCATTTTCCGGCCGAGGAAATCCATCAAAACTTTTACTCGCTGCTTGGCCGGCAGAACCTGTGTGACAACAGCTTCCAGCCCGGCGAAAGCACCCTCCGCGATCTTTACGCCATCTCCCTGCGAGAGTCCGTAGTCCAACTCTTTGACCTCGGTGCCGCCGGCGTGATCCCATAACTGGGCCAACGCCCGCTCCTCTATAGTAGGATAGCGATCGCCGAAGCGGACAATACCGTTAACGCCGTGAGCGTATCCAACCTGACGATGCATCGCCCCCAGTTCGAATCGGGCAAACAAATACCCGGGGAACATCGCTTCGGTGACCCAGGCCAGACCCTGGCGCGTTGCTCTCTTAAACCGTATGCGGGGACAGAAAACTGTCACTTCCTTCAGCATGCGGAGATGCGCTGCTGCAATATGCTCGTGTTTGGGTTGTGAGCGCAGACAATACCACGCTGGCTCCGTGCTGTCGGTCTGTCCCCTGAGCGGGGAAACTGCCCTCTCCATAGCAATCTTTGTCTGCATTCTTTCCTAGCTAAGCTCTCAATAAAGGCTGCAATTAGTGCGGAGAGGCTGAGACAGATAATCGACCGCGTTTCAAACCGCTTAAGAACTATTTCACAAACAATTTGGTGGCCAGGCTCACCTGACCGCAATCGACAGTACCAAAACTATTTCTTGTTAGCATCGTCCAGCGATCGGCTTGCGGACACCTTTCCACAGGTGAATCCGCAGGCGAGATTCGAGAACTTGCGCCATGATCGCGGGAAAGGTCTTCAGCATGATCGCCAGATCCAGCCAGAGGGACATGTTCTTAGTATAAAAGATGTCCATGTTGATCATTTCGGTAAAAGTAGTCTTGTTCTTACCGTTCACTTGCCAGTATCCGGTGAGGCCAGGCGCCGCGTTGATTCGTTCTTGTTGCCATGGCTTATAACATTGAAATTCATGGGGCGTACAGGGACGCGGACCAACCAGGCTCATTTCTCCGCGGAACACATTGAACAGCTGTGGCAATTCATCCAATCCCATCGCCCGAAGTATGCGTCCCCCAGGAATGATGCGAGGATCGCCGGCTGCGTCCAGTTTCGTCATCGGGCAGTTGGCCTGCATAAGCTGCTCAAAATGGCGCTCGTGCGTCTGAGTCTCGACGTTAACCTTCATCGTTCTGAACTTAATGATCATGAAGCGTCTCCCTCGATATCCGACCCGTTCTTGCCGGAAGAAAACAGGCCCAGGGGAAACGATCTTAATCCAGAGAGTAACAAAGATCACGATGGGCAACCAGAGGGGCAAGCTGAGCAGAATGCAGATAGCGTCGAGTACACGTTTCCAGAGAGGGCTGCCGGCGGCATGGGGGATTTCCTTTTCAGGGGATGGATGGCGATCATTTCCGCCCGCCGATACAGGCGAATCACAAAGCGGCGCTCCATTCGGCAATCGCAAAGCCAACGCCAACGCGTCGTCTGGTGTAACGGAATCGCGCCACACACGGGGATTGAGAGAGAGAACCTCCTGTCCAACTTCCTGGTCAGGGCTCATTTCAATTCTGTGCATATATATGGTCTAAAACTGGCGGCGGAACGCCGGCCGGTTTCGAGTGTAACGACCCTGATTTTGGGCAATTAAGAAAGATCAGGCGGCTGGAACCGAGCCGCTAGATTTGCCGATAAAAGGCTGCAGGCTTTATAAAAACTGGCAAAAAAACTGCTCACTAAACCGGCCCCAATGTCTGATTGTGGATCGCCTTTGGGGTTGGAAATCAGCGTGACTGACACCCAAGGATGGCAAATATTGGGCACCGCAGCTGGTGATAACCATTGAATCGATGGCCGATATGCGGTACACCGCTAAAAAAATGCGCAAGGACTGTAGTGCAATCTCTCAGGTGACCCGCTTTTTCTGTAGTCTGCGCCCCTGGCTGATCATTGTTATCTCGCCGGTCGCCCTTGGCCTTTTCCACGCCACCGCCTTGCGCGCTCAAGAACGTGTTCGTACCGCTGCCGGGCGGTTACAGATTGAGTCGTTCAAAAATCCGGAGGCTTTTTTTACGGTGGGACCATTACAGGAGGAGTTAATCGCGTCGACCGGCTTCGACTTCACGGACAATTCCTCCCTGTCCCACACTGGAAAAATTTCTCGCCTCCGTTTTTTTGAAGGGTTGACCCTGGATACGATATGGGTATTGAGCGACTTAAACCAACTCGAGTTCAGTTTCGGCGGGCAGCTCAATGAAGACTTTTACGGAAACGGACAGAGCGTGGTGAGCATCGGCATCACGCCCGACTCTCTCGTTCAGTTTCAGTTGGCCGCCGGCGATTTTCTCTTTCACTTTTATGACCACTTCTCTTATGTCCAGGATCCAACTTCGGACCCCACGACCGCCAATACCACCTACCTGAACAGTCTCACCAATACGATCGGCGCGAAGGTCGACGCGGACTTCAATTTGGCTATTCTCTCATTATCAGCCGACTATACTTACAATAACCGGAGCGGCTCCAACCCTGAGGGTGGGACCAGTTCGGGCGAGAGCGGCACCCGGAACTCTTTCCGTGTCGGTCCCAGTATTTCGTTCCACCTGTCACCGACAGTTCTCTACGGAATTGAGGGCAGCCTGAGCCGCAACACTGGCTCGACCAACGGGAGCACGGCAGGTAGCGGAAACATCAACAGCCTGAGCGTGGGACCGTTTATCCGAGGAGAGCTAAGCCGATTCACCGATATCAACGTCGGCGTGGGCGCCAATCTGCTGGATGCTAAGCCGTCGCAGCCTCCCACCTATTACTTCGACGCGGTCGTTCGCCATCAATTCAATCCGAACTGGCAAGTGATCTTAACCGGTTCGCATGATATCCTATTCAGCACTGGCACAGACTCGACTGAACAATTTGAGTTCCGAGGCGCAACCCAATTTAACGTGACCCGTTTTATCACGTTTACCACCTCTCCTTTCGTGGATATCGGTAAAATCTTGACGGGATCCAGCGCAACGTCGGTCTCGGGCGTTCTCGTGCCGTCGCTTGTCCGGGGAAATTTCAAGCAATACGGGATTCAGGCGGGTTTCGCTTGGAAGCCCCGTAAGCACTTGTCCGCCTCATTGAACTACCAATTTACACGTCGCGACGCGGAAGCATCCGTCGACAGCTACAGTCAGAATAGAGTCATATTTCAGATTAACTACGCGTTTTGAACGCGGCACCAGTTGAATCCTCAGCTTCTGCCATCTCGTTCGGCTGGAGAGACCGGTTGCATCGCGAGTCGCGAAGTTTGTGCACCGATGCTATGGGTGTGCTTCACGCCCATGGCCTCAGATACAGGACGCAATTTGAAGGAAGCAACCGCCGCACCGGCGCGAAGCGAAACTGTTCTGCTCATTTTGGTGGCAGCCAGCTTTTCCCACCTGCTCAACGACACCATCCAATCGCTGATTCCGGCGATTTACCCCGTTCTAAAGGAATCTTTTCAGCTCAGCTTTGGTCAAATCGGGTTGATTACGTTGAGTTTCCAGCTGACCGCGTCGCTGCTCCAGCCCCTCGTAGGTCTGTATACCGATCATCGACCGCAGCCATTTTCGTTGGCAATCGGGATGGCTCTTTCCCTGGTAGGTTTGGTTCTGCTCGCTCTGGCGAATAGCTACCCGATGATCTTAGTGGCGGCCGCTTCGGTCGGGCTGGGTTCTTCCATTTTTCACCCAGAAGCGTCTCGCCTGGCCCGACTCGCCTCTGGCGGCCGCTACGGTTTCGCTCAATCTCTCTTTCAGGTTGGCGGCAACGCCGGCCAATCTTTGGGGCCTCTACTGGCCGCGCTAATAATTGGCGCGCGTGCCAGGAGCAATGTTATCTGGTTCACGTTGGTCGCACTGGTCGGAATCGTTGTACTTTACAACGCGGGCCGTTGGTACCAGCAAAACCTACCGCGAGCTCGCCAGCACATCAGGCGCCCGGTCAGCCACACGCATCTTCCTCCAGCGCAAATTGCATGGGCCCTCTTTGTCCTCATCAGCTTGGTTTTCTCAAAGTTCTTCTATCTCGAGAGCATGAGAAGCTATTTTACGTTCTATCTTATATCGAAATTCCATGTTGGGGTGCAGCATGCCCAATTACTTCTATTTCTATTCCTCTTTTCGGTCGCCGCTGGAACCATCCTCGGCGGACCCATCGGTGATCGCTTCGGACGCAAATACGTAATCTGGATCTCGATCTTGGGGGCCGCCCCGCTCACATTGCTGCTGCCTTACGTCAATCTTCCTTGGACCGTGGGGCTCAGTGTTCTGATCGGAATAATCTTGTCATCGGCATTCCCGACCATCCTGGTTTACGCCCAAGAATTGCTTCCCGGCAAGGTAGGATTGATTTCCGGGCTTTTCTTTGGATTCGCTTTCGGCATCGCTGGCATTGGGTCCGCGGTTTTTGGCCTGCTGGCCGATCGTACGAGCATCGAATACGTGTACTGGGTCTGTTCTTTCCTGCCTCTCATTGGGCTCCTGACAGGCTTTCTGCCTAATTTGGAGCGGCCGGCAACGACCGTCACGGTGGGAGAGGCGTAATGAACCAATCGGCGAGAGCCAAATTGCAGATCGCGTTGGTCCGTGGTTTGGAAGATCACAGATGAACAGTTTATGGTTCCGGTTCGGGTTGAGTGCCAGCTGGTTGGCTATTTTGGCCGCCGCCAGCTGCACAACCCGCAAATCGGCCGCGCCACCACCTCCATCGTATCCGGCCGTGCCGACAAATTCGGTGCAAATCTTGGAACGCCTGCCAAGCCCGCCTTATGAAGTGATTGGTACAATCACGGTGCAGACCGACACAGAAACTACCCGAGAGCAGGCGATCTCTGATATCCGACAAAGGGCGGGTAATAGCGGAGCAAACGTCATTGTCGTCCTTTCCGACAAGGCGTTCACCTGGCGAAACGCAGCCATCCGCCAGCACCTCCACACCCGGCGAATTGTCGCACGAGCGATTCGGTTGCCTTAGTTGCGCACCGCCAGAACACCTTGGGGTCAGCGTCTCTTTAACGCGCGAAGTCTGGAGGGCCGACTGGTGGGCTGCCTCGGCGTGACGAACCGCAATCACCATTGGATTGCAATACTTGCCTCTTGGTGCGTAGCGCCTCAAGCATCTTTCCTGCCTACCAGAATGACCGAAAACATTCCCTTTGACAAATTCGTGTGAAGCGCGAATTCCCGAATACCGCTGACCGAACATAACGCCATCACCTCGACCAGATTGTACTCATTCCATTGCATGAGCGGCTCAGAGAGTCGTCTTCCGCGTACTAGATTGAAGCAATAGCGTGTAAAGGGAACGTTGTGCTTAATCGTATACACCAATTGCCCTAGCAGCGGTAACCGACGGCGAACCGGAAATTGCAGCGCGATCGTGCCTCCCAGATTCAGAACGTTGAGAAGCCGTGAAACGATTGTCATTCCGCGCTTCGCAGGAATGTGTTGAAGAACGAGGCAGCTGTTTACGAAATCGAACTTCTGTGCAACCCGAGACAGCTGATCGTCTGACTTTACAAAGTCGACGTTTCCTACGGCGTAGCGCTGACAATTGCGTTGTGCCTCCGCAATCATTGCTTCCGATATTTCAACGCCCACGACATTTTTGAACCGTTGGGCCAGCGGGATTGTTAACCTGCCCACTCCGGATCCGAAGTCGAGTGCGGAACCTCGGTTGAATTGACCGAATTGGCGAGTCGCCATAGCGATCACGCGGGATACGACTTCCGCACCAGTCTCGAAGAATTCTGTGCGATTATCGTCGATACTTTCCTTACGGAACTTATCTAACGAGAGCACACCAAAGTAGGGATCCTGCTCTCCCCACTGCTTCCAATGATCGTCTGTGTTGTACATGATATCATTCTCCTCAGCTTCTGACGAAGGAACCGCGTTAAGCACGAAACGTCCCCGCAGCAAAAGCCAAATAGGATCTAAAACTGGCAGCAGAACGCCGGCCTGTTTGGAGTGTAACGACCCATTTTTGGGCAGTTGAGAAAGATCTGACGCCCGGAACCGAACCGCTAGATTTGCTGATAAAAGGTTGGAGATTCTATAAAGAGTAATAAAAAAATGCAGACTAGACGCTCACAAGGTCATTCTCGCCTGAGGCTCGAATGAAATGACAAATCGCAAATGACAGATGACAAATAGGAACAGAGATTGGTTCGTAGCTCAGTGGGGTGGTAGGCCATGGCAGACAAGCTAGCCGCCCGAAACGCCAACCGGTGTCGATCGATCGCTGAACCTGCAATCCGAAATCTATATCTGTCATCTGCAATTTGCCATTTCATTCGAGCCTCAGGCGAGAATGACGGCTTGCGACGTAAACAGATTATCGATACGGAATAACACCCGCTCCCTATACGGATGGATCGCCCCGGCGGGAAAGGCATTATGGACATTTTCAGAACAAAGTCGGTGGATGAGCTCCGTGAGGAGAGTTATCGAGAAAGTCATTTTCGGAGAGAATTGCATGGCTGGCAGCTCATTCTCTTGGGTATTGGCTGCATCGTTGGAACCGGCATCTTTGTCTTGACCGGAACCGCTGCCGCGCGGCATGCCGGACCGGCGATTGCCATCTCATTTGTGGTCTCCGCGCTGGGGTGTCTATGCGCGGCCCTTTGCTACGCAGAATTTTCGTCGATGCTGCCGGTGACGGGCAGCGCCTATACCTATGCCTACGCAACGTTGGGAGAGTTCATCGCCTGGATCATCGGCTGGGACCTGATCCTCGAGTATCTCTTCGGCGCTTGCTCGGTGGCCGTTGGATGGTCCGGTTACGTCACTCAATTGCTCAGCGACTACGGAGTCCATCTGCCGACCGCATTCTCCCAAGCACCTTTGGACTTTGCTCAAGATCATTTGGTGACAACTGGAGCTGTCCTTAATGTGCCGGCGGTGCTTATCGTCGCGATTGTTACGACTGTGCTCGTGCTGGGGATCCGAGAATCGGCGGGCGCTAACGCGGTCATTGTCTTGATCAAAGTCGCAGTTGTTCTGTTGTTCATCATCACGTGCGCGCCACACATTCAACCGCAAAATTGGACACCGTTCATACCTCCCAGCACCGGCCGAATCGGAGAATTTGGCTGGACCGGAATCCTGGCTGGAGCCGGAGTGATATTTTACGCCTATATCGGATTCGATGCAGTTACCACCGCGGCGCAAGAAGCAAAAACCCCGACCCGCGACGTGCCGATCGGAGTAGTGGGCTCCCTCTTAATTTGCACCGTTCTCTACGTGTTGGTCTCTTTGGTTCTCACCGGGGTCGTCAATTACAAAGAATTAAATGTACCAGCTCCGGTTGCATTTGCCGTAGAGCGAGTTGGTTCAGGCGTTTCCTGGACGAAGACCTTGATCGAATTAGGCGCGATCGCCGGCCTTAGCTCCGTCATCCTCGTTCTCTTGCTGGCCCAACCACGAATTTTCTTTCAAATGGCTCTGGATGGTTTGCTGCCCAGGACGTTCGCGCGCGTTCACCCGCGTTTTCGTACCCCGTTTGTAACTACATGGCTAACCGGAGCTGTGACCGCGCTAATCGCGGGTCTTTTTCCGGTACAGGTTCTGGGTGAGCTGGTCTCGATCGGCACTTTGTTGGCCTTCACCATCGTCTGTATAAGCGTAATCATGTTGCGTCGGACTCGCCCAGATCTGGAGCGCAGATTCCGCGTACCTTGGAATCCAGTGGTTCCGGCTTTGGGCGTTGCCATTTGCCTGGCCCAAATGATCTTCCTGCCAGCCGCCACCTGGACCCGTTTGGCGGTTTGGTTGGTGATCGGTTTGATTATCTACTTCGCCTACGGCCGAAGACACAGCGTGCTGAACCAGCGGCTGCACCGGTAGCCGGGAACGGTGAGAGGTGAGAGGTGATTAGGTTAGCGATTGGTGATTAGACTAATCACCAATCACTAATTTAGTGAGCGACCGGTATTCAATGATCACCCCGCCGGAAAGGCTGCGAACGAGTTCGTCCACCATTTTTCTGTTTTCGGACAAACAGCGTTTGCAGTTGATTTGCTGGTCCCCAATAACCTTGACGGCTCACTCACCGCGGTGGACGATGTCGGCGTTCCTGGCGCTACCGGCGTTCCGACGCTTACTCCGACCCCGCTGCCGGTTCGGGACAGTTGCGCTTCACCAGTTCTGCCGCCGTGGGTTCGTCCACGATCAACTCGGTCATCAGTCGGCCATGCAAGGCTGCGCACAATCCATCGACCTTGCCAAGGCCCGAGACTACGCAAAGTGCATGCTTGGCCTTTTGGGTAATTGTCAAATCCGGTCCGCTGGCCCGACTATTGATCGGAATATCGTGGAAGCTACCATCGGCGCGGAAGAAAACCGTGGCGATATCGCCGACCGCACCCGCCTTCTTCAATTCGCGAAAATCGCGCTTTTCCAAATAGCCGCCGACATAAACATGACTGGGAACCCGCGCGCCAAATGCGCCTATGCTGTACACGAGCAGATCGGCGCGTGCGATCATTTTCAGGATCCGCTGCACGGAGCGTTCCCGCAGCATTGCCACCTTGGTCTCCAGATGATCAAAAAAAGTTGGGACGGGAAAAAGATGAGCTCGAGCTCCATAATTCAACGCGAAGCGGCTATAGATTTCGCCGATGTAAAAATTATTGAATGCCAGAATATTGGCCGAACCATTGAGCTGGACCAAGTCAACGTTCTTGCACGGCTTTGGCAACAGGTGACGCGATATTGCATCTAAGGTAGTTCCCCAGGCTATCCCGACCGTCATCTCCGAATGAATGAGTCCATTGAGATGGTTAGCGGCAAAATTGGCGACCCGTTCCAGCCATTCATCCTCGCGCGAATTAGCTGGAACGGGAATTACCCTCACCTGAGCGACCCCGAACTGCTTCTGGATCACGTGTTCGAGCTTTTGCGGATGAGCCAGCGAATCGTGAATGCGGATTTCAACCAAGCCACTCCCTGAACCGCCGAGGCCCGCTGTTGCTCTGAGGGAGACATCTTGGTTTCGGACCTTATACCATGGTAAGGCCGTCCGTCGAGAGAAGTGAACAAAAGTTCAAAGTCATTGACAAACTGTTCACTGTACGATAAACCCACGCAATCGGAGCCACCCTCCCCCAGTCTGGTGTGGTCTAACCGCCCGTTTGCGGCTCGACCAAAACCTTCGGTTCACAGCTGGGTCGGCCTAGCTCCCTAACCCCACCCAAAACAAAAACCTGAAGCTGGTCGGCACCGCTACGGTGTCACTCGGCGATTGGATTTTTCAGACTGCCAGCTCCGCTGCCCGCAATCTGAAGTGTTCAACTAAAACATCCCCCAGACATCTATCTTCCTTCCAGAACTGATCGGCACCATGCTGCTGATTATCTTCGGCGACGGAGTCGTTGCAAACGTCGTATTAAGTAAGACGAAAGGACAAAACTCCGGTTGGATCGTCATCGCGACCGGTTGGGCCATGGCCGTCGTCGTCGGCGTCTATGCCGTTGCCGGATACACCGGAGCACATATTAACCCGGCTGTAACCATCGGTCTCCTTGCCATCGGCAAAGTAACTTTCGGCAAGGCCGTCCTCTACATCCTTGGTCAGTTTGCCGGTGCCTTCATCGGCGGCGTTATCGTCTGGCTTGCCTATCATGAGCATTTTGCTGCTACCGAAGACAAAGGCCTAAAATTGGCCGTCTTCTGCACCGGCCCAGCGCTTCGTACGCCCGGTTGGAACCTTCTCACCGAAATTATCGGTACGTTCACCTTAGTGTTTGGCGTGCTCTCCATGCTCTCGACTCGCAACCTCGTGGAACACACCGGTCTAGCTCCGGCTTTAGCTCCTTTTATTGTCGGACTGTTGGTCTGGGCGATCGGTTTATCGCTCGGTGGTCCGACTGGATATGCCATTAACCCGGCGCGCGATCTTGGTCCGCGCATCGCTCATGCTGTACTGCCGATACCGGGGAAAGGTGACTCCGATTGGGGCTATTCGTGGATCCCCGTCGTCGGTCCCGTCATCGGTGGCATCTTGGGAGCTTTGATCTATACTTGGACTTTAGGATCATTTCCCACTCCTACTACGTAAACTCCCCAATTAGAACAGTCACTATATGAAGTATCTACTTGCTCTTGATCAGGGCACCACCAGTTCACGCGCGCTCGTCGTCGATCATGACGGGAAAGTCGTGGCGGTCGCACAAAAAGAATTCACTCAGATCTTTCCCCAGCCCGGGTGGGTCGAGCATGACCCAAAAGAGATTTGGGCCAGCCAGATTGGAGTGGCTGCCGACGCTTTAAGTCGTGCGGGCGCCTCCGCCAAAGATGTCGCCGGGATTGGCATCACCAATCAACGCGAAACCGCCGTGGTGTGGGATCGCAAGACCGGCGAACCAATTCATAACGCGATCGTTTGGCAAGATCGTCGCACCGCGCCTTTCTGCGACAAGCTGCGCGCGGCCGGACATGCAAAAGTGATCCAAGAGAAATCTGGGCTCGTGATCGACGCCTACTTCTCCGGCACCAAAGTGAACTGGCTGCTCGACAATGTTCCCGGCGCTCGCGAAAAAGCAAATCGCGGCGAACTGGCGTTCGGAACCATTGACTCCTGGTTGATCTGGAAACTCACGGATGGAGCTGTTCATGTAACGGACGAAAGCAACGCTTCCCGTACTCTCTTCCTCAACCTGCACACCAAGCAGTGGGACGATGAGTTATTGGGCATTCTGAACGTTCCACGATCCATTTTACCGGAAGTGCGTAGTTCCAGTGAGGTCTACGGAAAAGCCAAAGGTACACTGGAGGGAATCCCGATTGCGGGTATCGCGGGTGATCAGCAGTCGGCTCTGTTCGGGCAGGCCTGCATGAAACCGGGTATGGCCAAGAACACCTATGGCACCGGCAGCTTCATGCTGATTAATACCGGCAATGAAGCCGTACCGTCGAAAAACAATATGTTAACCACCATTGCGTGGCGATTCGGTAACGAGAAAACCGTATACGCGCTGGAAGGCAGCGTCTTCATCACTGGTGCGGTCGTGCAGTGGTTACGTGATGGGCTCAAGATCATCCGTACGTCAGCGGAAGTGGAAGAGTTGGCCTTATCGGTTCCCGATAACGGCGGCGTCTACCTGGTTCCGGCGTTTGTCGGATTGGGAGCGCCGCACTGGGATGCGTACGCACGCGGCACAATCGTTGGTCTGACCCGCGGTTCAACCTCGGCTCATATCGCACGCGCGGCCTTAGAGGGGATAGCGTACCAAGTGGCGGATGTTCTGCTTGCCATGGAGGCGGATTCTGGCGTTAAGCTGGCTGAGCTCCGCGTCGATGGTGGCGCTGCCGGCAACAATCACTTAATGCAATTCCAGGCAGACATTCTAGGAATTCCGGTTGTGCGCACTGCCAATCCCGAGGCAACCGCGTTCGGCTCTGTGTATCTCGCCGGGTTGGCCGTAGGCTTCTATAAATCGACCGACGAAATCGTTGCTCAATGGGCTTCGGATCGCACTTTCGAGCCCAAGATGTCAGCCGATCAACGACAAAAATTGCAAGCTGACTGGAACAAAGCTCTGGGCCGCGCCAAGGGCTGGCTAAGTTAGAGTTGTGACCAGGGAGGTTGCTATACAGGCAATCTCGGACCGCTCGCAGGTCTGGGATTGCCTCGTCATCGGGGGCGGTGCCACCGGGCTCGGCGCCGCTCTAGAGGCTGCGTCGCGCGGGTATCGGGTTCTACTGGTCGAGAGATATGATTTCGCCAAAGGCACATCCAGCCGATCGACCAAGCTCGTACACGGGGGCGTTCGTTACCTCGAGAAGGGAGACATTGCACTCGTTCGTGGAGCGTTACACGAACGCGGTCTATTGTTGCGGAATGCGGCCCATCTGGCTCATCCGTTGGCGTTCATTATTCCTGCCTATCACTATTGGCAGCTGCCCTTTTATGGCACCGGCCTAAAAATTTATGACGCTCTGTCGGGCAAACTCTCCTTGGGAAAATCGCGCGTCCTCACTAGAAAAAAAGTGGTTTCTCAGCTGCCCAACGTTGAGACATCCGGACTCAAGGGCGGGATTGTTTATTTCGATGGCCAGTTCGATGATTCCCGGCTGGCGATTTCTCTTCTCCGCACCATCCAGGACCAGGGCGGGTATGCCGCCAACTATGCCGAAGTGGTATCTCTCATTAAGTCCAATAACAAACTTAGCGGGGCGGTGATTCGGGACACGGAGACCGGACAAGAGTACTCCGTTCGTGCGAAAATGATCATCAACGCTACCGGGATTTTCACCGATGCCGTTCGGGACTTGGATGACCCGCAAGCGATCGACATCATTGCGGTCGCTCAGGGCTCTCATCTAGTCCTGCCGGAAAAATTTCTCAAAAGTAAATCGGCTTTAATGGTACCAAAGACCTCGGATGGTCGAGTTCTCTTCGCCATTCCCTGGCACGACCGTCTGGTAGTTGGAACAACCGATTTCGGTGTCCCCAAGCCGGTGGAAGAACCCCAAATCCAACGCCATGAGGTCGATTTTATTCTTTCCGAAGCCGCTAAGTATCTGGCCGAAGATCCGACCGAAAGCGACGTGTTAGCCTGTTACAGCGGGCTTCGTCCCCTGGTGAAGCACGCTGGCGCTAAGAGCACGGCTGCGCTATCTCGCGATCACACCGTGCTCATCTCTGAGTCCGGTTTGGTAACAATTACCGGTGGAAAATGGACGACCTATCGTCACATGGGAGACGATTGTTTGAACCACGCCGAAGAGGTGGCTGGTTTCGAGCGCAGATCATCGAAGACCGCGGATTTGAGTCTCCACGGTAACTCGGCCGCTCCAGAGATCTTTGCTTCGCCGGAGCATCTCGCGGTGTACGGAACTGACCGAAAGAGCATCGAGGAAATGGCCAAGACCGACGCGAAAGCGGGCGACCGGCTACACCCTCGTTTGCCTTATCTGACCGCCGAGGCAGAGTGGGCCATCGACCACGAAATGGCACGAACAATCGAAGACGTATTGTCGCGCCGGACTCGAGCGCTTCTCCTCGACTCTAAGGCGGCGGTGGAAGCAGCGCCTCGGGTAGCTCGACTCTTGGCCGAAAAATTGTCGCGCGATGCCGCTTGGGAAGCCAAACAAGTTCAACAATTTTCCGAGCTGGCCAAGCACTATTCACTCAATTAAGGGTTAGAAGGTCGCGATTACCGACCGGTCCCCCGGCCGTTTCCATTTATCTTTTGGTTGAGATTGCTTTCTCCCGCGTTAAGGCTGCCTGATGCGGGCAGCAATGTTCTCACTCATTTGGTTGGCCTGCATTGCACTAGCAGAAGCCCAGACTGGGGCACCAACGCCGACCGCTAGCCTGTCGCCAAAAACCGTGGTCGAAGCCGTTGCCGATCCGAGCAAAGCCGAGAGTCAGAACTTCGATATTGAATACCTAAGTCGATCGTTTGCGTTCTCCATCGATCGTCTCAGCGTGCAGTTGAGCCAGACTCTGGGCCCCTGGAGCAAATACAATCTGTTTTTACAGATTAGCCCGGCCAAGATCATTCTGGGAATACTTTCGGCCCTGGTTGCTCTCGCGATTTTGCAGGTCGTCCGGCTTCTGCTGGCCGCAGTCCATCGGCGACGGCACAACGAACCGTCGGAACGATTTTGGGTTGGTGGAATCCTGCGCGCATTGCGCAAAGGCGTCGGAATTTTCTTCTGGGTAACAGCTATTTTTCTTTTCCTCTCGCCATTGCTTCCCCATATCGCAATCGGCCTGCAAAACGAGGGGGTCTTCCACATTGTCAGTAAACTGACCGAGCTAGGCTATTTTGCGGCCCTGATTGTTTTCTGTTATTACCTGGTTGTCCTCATCGATTCCTGGTTAACGCTTCACGCCCAGCGAGAGCCGCGCCAGTGGTACTATCCCGCTTTTCCGTTCCTGGGGAAATTACTCTTTTACAACTTCATCCTGATCTCGCTTCAGCTGTGCCTAAACTTGCTTCAGCTGCCTGGATCGGCTCAAGCTCTCGGCTCGAAGCTCGTGTCGATCACCAGTGCCATCGTCAACTGCGTCACCTTTATTCAGATGATCAGAGCGGTTGAAGACATGCTGGTTAGCCGGACCAGCATGCGCAACCACGATATTTACAAATTCCGCGGTTTTCTGACCAGGTTGCAGGTACTCCGTCGGCTGCTCGTATTCCTGGTTATCATCATCAGCATCGGCGTGATTTTGATGAACATTGACGCCGTCCGACAAGTCGGGACTGGGCTACTTGCTTCCGCCGGCGTGGCCGGCGTCATTTTCGGATTCGCCGCGCAAAAGTCACTTTCCACGATTATTGCCGGTTTGCAGATCGCTTTGACTGGTCCCATGAAAATCGACGATGTCGTGATCGTGGAGGGAGAGTACGGGACAATCGAAGAAATCACGCTCACTTACGTAGTCGTAAAGCTCTGGGACCTGCGTCGAATGATTCTGCCGATCATCTATTTTCTGGACAAGCCGTTCCAGAATTGGACCCGCACCAGCTCTGAACTGATTGGAGCGGTGCTCCTCTATACCGATTTCATGATGCCGATTGAAGAGATCCGCCGCGCCGCCGAAAAGATTGTGGCAGCTTCTCCACTCTGGGATAAACGGGTGTACGGCGCTCAGGTCACCGATTGGAAAAACGAGACAATCGAGATTCGGATCTTAGTTAGCTCCGATACGGCCGGACATCTCTTTGATCTTCGATGTGAAGTTCGAGAAAAGATCTTGAACTACCTCCAACAAAGAAATCCTGAGGCGTTCCCGCATGTCCGAACTACGTTCTTTCCGGCCGACGGCTCGTCGTTCGGCGATCAAAAGCCTCAGCGCTCATCAAATTAAAGGGAAATGCGGATTGCGGAATTGAACGCCGCTCATTAGAACGGACTGACGACTCTTCCTCTAGTTCGTAAGAATCTTGCGCATTCCGCAATCCTCATTTCTCATTTCTCATTTCCTCGGATGCACTTTCGCTGCGACCTTGAGTCGCAGCCCATTCAAGGAAATGAATCCGGTCGCATCAGATTGGTTATAAGCCTGCGTCGGGTCAGCCTCCATGGTGGCGATCTCTGGATTGTACAGGCTCACCGCACTCATCCGCCCGGCAGCAATCACGTTGCCTTTATATAATTTCACGCGGACCACGCCGGTGACATGCTTTTGCGACTCCGAGACTAGCGCCTGGATCGCTTCTCGCTCCGGCGCAAACCAGAAACCGTTATAGACCAACTCCGCGTACTTAGGTCCGAGCGTGTCGCGCAGATGCATTACTTCCCTGTCCATAGTCAACGACTCGATCTGTCGATGCGCGAAAAACAGAATTGCTCCTCCTGGGGTCTCGTACACTCCTCGACTCTTCATTCCGACAAAACGATTCTCCACCATATCAACTCGACCGATGCCATTTCTGCCTCCGAAGAAGTTGAGTAGCTTCATTACCCAAAATGGCGAGAGCCGGATTCTTCCTTCTGCGGTCTTAACCAGATCGCCCGCGAATCCGAGCTGATCCAGTCGGGCGTGTAGTTCCGGATGGCCAAGAGCCCGACAGGCTCCGCTTTCAAATTCCAATTCCAAATATTCCGGCTCGTCGGGCGCATCTTCCGGCGCGACACTCAGCTTATACATGTCTCGCATCTCGACGGTACTCGCATCGATCCAGGGGTCCTCGAGAATGCCGCTTTCATAACTGATGTGGAGAAGATTACGATCCATGGAATAGGGCTTCTTCGCCGTGGCCGCGACCGGGATGCCATGTTTCTCCGCATACTGGATCATTTCTGTGCGGCCGGAAAATTGCCGCCGGAAAGCTTCGTCCCGCCAGGGCGCAATGACGCGAATGTCTGGAGCAAGCGCTGCTACGGCCAGTTCAAAGCGCACTTGATCGTTACCCTTGCCCGTCGCGCCATGAGCGACTGCTTCCGCTTTCTCCGCCCGCGCTATCTCAACCATTCGTTTCCCAATGAGCGGCCGAGCGATGCTGGTGCCAAGATAATATTGGTTTTCATATAGCGCCGAAGCCTGGAGCATCGGAAAGATGAAATCTCGAGCGAACTCGTCACGCAGATCGTCGACATAACATTTCGACGCACCGGTCCGCAGCGCCTTGTCTTCCAACCCCTCCAGCTCTTCTTCCTGGCCGATGTCGGCACAAAATGCGATGACCTCGGCCGAATAGGACTCTTTAATCCATTTCAAAATGACCGACGTGTCGAGCCCTCCCGAGTATGCGACAACGATTTTCATGGCGGCTGCACCAATACGATAGCCGATAGCCAATAGCCAATAGCCAAAATTGTCGAATGAGAAATAACCGCCGGCAATGAATTCAGTAATCAGTAATCAGTAATCAGTAATCAGTGATCAGTGATCAGTGATCAGTGATCAGTAATCGGTTAATCGGTTAATCGGTTAATCCGTGATCGGTCATCGGTAATCAGCAGGAAGGACTAGCGAGTGTCCTTTGGTAGAGGCCAGAGTCCGCACGTTTGGCGCTCGGTGTTCGCCGTTTTACCGGTAGCGGCGACCGTCCAACCGACGACTTTGTCTCCCCCAACCTAAAAATCCGAGCGAAGCAACTGGTTTACCTGGGCCGTAAACCGGAGTCGCCATCGCTCGCCATAACCCTGTGGCGCACTATCCGGACCAACAACTCAAGGACTGCGTTTTGGGACCGGCGTAAACGAGTCGGTCCGTTCGGATCTCTCGGCTTAAGGATGTCAGGTGCTTCGCAGGGACAGTCGCCGCTACCGCCAAACGCTAAACGTTTCCTGCCAGCGCCAACTAACCCATGTTTGTGGTTTTACAGTTACCGATCACGGATTAACTGATTACTGACTACTGACACTGACTACCAGGCTGCGTTATATGCGGCTCCTTCAGGTAAATCGGCTCGCTTAATGGCGTGTAGCCGCCTGCTCTATTCAGGAGAAATCGCGCGGAAGGAAGTTTTACCTCGACTTGTGGTAATTCCGGAATCGTTCCGACGGCAAAAAGCGGAATGCCTAGTTTACCTCCCACCAGATCAGATAGATCGCTTTTAGGCATTAGCTGGGGTCCTTCCGCAATTACTCCCCCAGCGATGCGAGCGAAAAAAATTGATCCACGACGCGCATCACCAACGACTGCGTAGTCGTTTTCGGCAAACCCAAGAATCGAGGGGCACCCCCATCTCCGGCAGCCGGTGGCTAGACTCAACCCAAAAGCGGTGGCTATCGCAACCCGCAAACCGGTGTAGGAGCCTGGACCAATTCCAACGATGACTTCATCCAGCTGATCGACTAGTCCGATCGCACTAGCGACCTCGGTCGCCAACTCTCCGGCGCCACGAAACGTACGCTCAAGCAACACGGTGCCGTTCCTGGTCAGCGCCAGACTTCCGGAAACCGTGGAATTTTCAATGACAAGACTCGCGCCGTCGTTCATAGAAATCTGCCATCCGGTCCATTCACCAGACAATCAGCCTTTCGGTCCCCGAGCTAATCTGGATTTCGACTCGGATTGCGTCTCGTGGTATCCGATCCGGAAATCGGTCGGCCCACTCGATGGCGCAGATTCCATATTGGCGGAGATAATCGTCAAAACCTATCTCATCCAGCTCTTTTTCAGTCTTCAAACGATAGAAATCCATGTGAAACAGCGGCAACCGGCCACTCCGATATTCATGAACCAGGGCAAACGTTGGACTGGTAACCGGATCAATACTGCCCAGACCCTCTGCGATGCCTTTTACAAACTCAGTCTTGCCGGCACCGAGATCTCCG
>WNFR01002655.1_pt1 | contig 20010 bp, 14 predicted proteins | sample 5400221 | NCBI WGS metagenome assembly WNFR01 (sample SAMN13153357, study PRJNA577476) | soil metagenome | isolation source: 40 cm soil under Madrone tree | place: USA:California | collected 2016-06-14 | reverse complement strand
AATCCAAGCTCGGCCATCAGCTCGCGCGCTTCCCGCGCAATGAAGCGCATGAAGTTCATCACGTGCGCCGGATCCCCTGCGAATTTCGCGCGTAGTTTTGGATCCTGGGTTGCGACGCCGACCGGGCACGTGTTCAAGTGACAGACGCGCATCATCACGCAACCGAGACTCACCAATGGCGCTGTGGCAAAGCCAAATTCCTCTGCGCCCAGGAGTGCTGCAATTACAACGTCGCGCCCGGTCTTGAGTTGGCCGTCGGTTTCCAGAATGACGCGGCTGCGGAGATCGTTGAGAATCAAAGTCTGGTGTGTTTCAGCAAGACCGAGTTCCCACGGCACGCCCGCGTGCTTGATGCCGGTTAGTGGCGCGGCACCAGTGCCGCCGTCATGGCCACTGATCAGAATGACATCCGCGCGGGCCTTGGCAACTCCAGCCGCGATCGTGCCCACGCCCACCTCGGCAACGAGCTTGACGCTGATGCGTGCCCGACGGTTCGCGCACTTTAAGTCATAAATCAGTTCCTTGAGGTCTTCGATCGAATAGATGTCATGATGCGGCGGCGGCGAGATAAGACCGACGCCCGGCGTCGAATGCCGCACGCGCGCAATCTCCGGATAGACTTTGTGGCCGGGGAGCTGCCCGCCTTCGCCAGGCTTTGCCCCTTGTGAGATCTTAATTTGCAGTTCCTGGGCGTTAACCAGATAGTTACTGGTAACCCCGAATCGGCCCGAGGCAACTTGTTTGATCGCGCTGTTTCGCGAATCGCCGTTCGCCTCGATAAAGTAGCGCCCCGGATCTTCACCACCTTCGCCGGTGTTGCTCTTGCCGCCGAGTCGGTTCATGGCAATGGCCAACGTCTCATGCGCCTCTTTGCTGATTGAACCGTAGGACATCGCTCCAGTCTTGAAGCGCTTGACGATTTCATCGACCGGCTCAACTTCATCGACGGGAATCGGTGGGCGCTCAGACTTCAGTTCCATCAAACCGCGCAGCGTGCAAAGACGCCGCGACTGATCGTCGATCAGCCCGCTGTATTCTTTGAAGACTGCGTAGCTGCCTGAGCGACATGCATGCTGGAGTTTGTGGATCGTCTCAGGATTGAACAAGTGCTGTTCGCCTTCGCGCCGGTAGCTATATTGACCGCCGCCTTCGAGCTTCTGTTCACCGATAGCGCGATCCGGAAAGGCCTGCTTCTGTCTCATCCTGACCTCTTCGGCTATAACATCAAGGCCGACTCCACCAACTCGCGACGGTGTCCAGGTGAAGTAGCGATCGACAAAATCCTGATCGAGACCGATCGCCTCGAACACTTGCGCGCCGCAATAGCTCTGAATAGTCGAGATACCCATCTTGGAAATAACTTTCACCACGCCTTTGTTAATGGCCCTGGTGAAATTCTCGACGGCCTGCTCACGTTCCACTCCGGTGAGCCTGCCCTGATGGATCAGCTCCTGGATACTTTACACCGCGAGCAGGGCCGGAATCGGAGCCTGATCGCGCGTGACTCCACGATCCGAGAGAACGATGATGCCGTATCCCGACGATATGGCTTTGCTTGCCCGGCGGCAAAGATGGTCCAGTGCGTCCTCGAGACCGCGCCTGCCTTCCGCCGCCGGGAACAGCATTGATAGCGTGATCGACTTAAACCCTGAAAAGCCCACCTCTCCAAGTTGTTTCAGTTTCTCGAGTTGCTCGTTCGTCAGAATCGGCGAACTCAGTTTGATCTGTCGCGCACACTCGGGCGTGGGCTCGAGCATATTGGCTTCCGGGCCGACGCTGGTGTCGGTGGACATGATCAACTCTTCGCGAATCGCATCGACCGGCGGATTGGTCACCTGTGCGAAAAGCTGTTTGAAATAGTTATAGAGGAGCTGCGGCCGCTCAGAGAGCACCGCCAGTGGCGTGTCCGTACCCATCGATCCAACGGCCTCGTTCCCATCGAGGGCCATTGGCGTCAGCAACAAGTAGAGGTCCTCATTGGTGTAGCCGAATGCCTGCTGCCGAGTCAGCACGGTGGAGTGATCTAATTCTGTAATGATCTGCGGTGGCGGGATACTCTCGAGGGTAATCAGATTATCCTTAAGCCATTGTTCATACGGGTGCTCGTTTGCGAGTTGATGTTTTAGTTCCTCATCCTCGACTATTCGCCCCTGCTGGGTATCCACCAAAAGCATACGGCCCGGTTGCAATCTTCCCTTGCGCAAAATGCGTTCGGGCGGAATGTCCAGGACGCCGACTTCGGAAGCCATCACGACCAGGCCGTCCATGGTGACGTAGTAGCGCGCAGGGCGCAGCCCATTGCGATCCAGCACCGCGGCGATCCGTGTGCCATCGGTAAACGCTATCGCAGCCGGACCATCCCATGGTTCCATCAAACAGGAATGGTATTCGTAGAACGCCTTCTTCTCCGCGCTCATCGACTTGTCGCGGCTAAACGGCTCAGGGGTCATCATCATCATTGCATGAGGCAATGAGCGGCCGGCGAGAGTCAGTATCTCGAGCACGTTGTCGAACATCGCTGAGTCGCTGCCATCCGTATCGATCACCGGCAAGGCCTTGGCCAGATCCGACCCGAAGACCTCTGACTTGAACTTGCTCTCGCGCGCGTACATCCAGTTGATGTTTCCGCGCAGCGTATTGATCTCTCCGTTGTGGGCGATGTAACGATAGGGATGCGCGCGGGCCCAACTGGGAAAAGTATTGGTGCTGAAGCGCGAATGGACCAGTGCGAGCGCCGACTCGACGGATGGATCGCACAGGTCCGGATAGAACGTCGTCAATTGATCGGTCGTGAGCATACCTTTGTAAACGATGGTGCGGGACGAAAGGCTGGCGATATAGAACATGCCGCGCTCGTGAATTCCACGCCTGGCGCCCTTGCTGACTCGCTTTCGAATCACGTAGAGCTTGCGCTCAAAAGCCGCATCGTCAGAAATCCCTCTATCTCGAGCCACGAAAATCTGTCTGACTACAGGCTTCGAAGCTCGGGCTGTCGGCCCCAGCCCCGAATCGTCCGTTCGCACTGTGCGCCAACCGAGTACGCGCTGGCCTTCATCCCTCACGATCCTTTCAAACAATCGCTCGCATTCGCGGCGGCTCGCGCCGTTCCTCGGCAGGAACACCATCCCTACGCCGTAGTTCCCGGCCGCCGGCAACTTGAATTTCCGCTGCTCGCACTCGCGCGCGAAAAACCGATGGGGGATCTGGAGCAGAATGCCGGCACCGTCACCAGTGTTAACCTCGCAACCGCAAGCGCCCCGATGGTCTAGGTTCAAGAGCACCTGAATCGCTTGTTCGATAATCCGGCGAGAACGGCGCCCCTCGACGTCAACAACGAAGCCCAGCCCGCACGAGTCATGCTCGAACTGCGGGTCGTAAAGTCCTTGCTTTGAAGGGCCGGCCGGTTGTGTCATTTGCTTCGGGTTGCTGCGAAAACTCTCGGAATATGAATAAAGCCACCAACCGAAATCGTTGATGGCCTCTTACAGCGGATAGCATTAGCGAAGGCCATCAAGAGCTATCTTTCGTCTTCCCCGCGACGCCGATAGCGATGTAAATGGGACGAACAATAAACGAGGCGGGAAGGCAAAATGCCCAAGCCGGAAATAATGACTCTGACTCCGGAGCCATCCTTACACACGCAGACGACGGGTGCCGCATGCCCGCAATGATCGAGCGACCCTCAGCCTCAGATTGAAATAGCACGAGGCTCAATCTACCGCGTTAACGACTCTTTGTATAATTTGTAATTTTTCGCCTCCTATAAATGCTACCCACTGTGCGCGCGCGATCCCCCCAGCTGACATCTACGTATCTGGGCGGCCGGGCCTGCGGCCAGTGCGCTGCCGGAATTGAAGCCGAACCATCCCACCCCATAGAAGGGACGCTCCGATGAAGCTTAAGACCTGTCGATCCGGCTGATTCTCATCCGCAAAGCAAAATTGCTATGTTAGTATCCGGAGAACAAAGGCGGCTAAGAATCGATGGAGTTTTCGCAACTGGAGTTTTTCGTGACCGTCGTGGAAGAGGGGAGCTTTTCGAAAGCTGCCTTGCGCGTCTACCGCACGCAACCTGCGGTGAGTATTGCCGTCCGCCGTTTGGAGGACGAAATTGGCGCGCCACTTTTTGAACGTTCGCAAAAGACACCCGTGCTCACGGAGGCCGGCGAACTTCTTTACGACTATGCGAAACGAATTCTTTCGTTGCGCGATCAGACATTCAACGTTGTCGCCGAGCTAAAGTCTCTGCGGCGTGGACGGGTACGCATTGGCGCCAACGAAAGTACCTCGCTTTATCTTCTGCCCCACCTAATTCTTGAGTATCGAGCGCTTTACCCCGATGTCATGGTTGAGATTTTTCGCCAGTCATCTGAGCGTTTGCCTCGGGAAGTGCTCGACCGCAATGTAGATTTCGCGTTGATGGCTTTTGAGCCGGTAGATGACGACCTCGAATCTTTTCCGGTTTTGCGAGACGAACTCGTGCTGATCACGCACCCCGAACACCACCTGGCGAAACTTCGATCAGTAACAGTCGAAGAACTCGGCAACCAGCCGTTCCTGGCGCATAACGTCAAGACCGGCTCGCGTTACAAAGTGATGGAGACTTTTGCCCGGCACCACACGCCGCTCAATATCACCCTCGAGTTGGCAACCGTGGAAACAATCAAACGTTTCGTCCAACTCAAGATTGGCCTCGCATTTGTTCCCCGCATGTGTGTGGCCGATGAACTGGAGCGCGGCTCTCTGGTAAGTGTTCCGGTGGATGACCTGTCCTATGTGCGTACGCTTTGGGTCACACACCGTCGTGGGATGACCTTCTCGCATGCGGCTGCGGCCTTTCTCGCGATTCTGAAGGATCACGCCAGGACTCACATCAGCGCAAAGTAAACCCGCCTGTTTCAGAACTGCATAGGAACCCCGGCGGAATCAGCCGGATTTATTCCACTATAAAAACTCTTATTTTGACATTGGACAATTCGACCTCTACGATCACCGCTTTTGGAAACCGTCGCTGTTGGTTCAATCGCCGGTGTTTGCGGCTTGATTTGCAGAAAGGAAGGCAGCATCATCTCTATCCCAACGCAGCTAATGCATGAGCAATACGCCGCCCGCGATCTGCCGGGCGCTACATTCACAAACATGAAACCAGCAGGAGATGAAGCCCGCAAACTAGCAACGTTTCTGGAAACTGGCCAGGCGCTCGCGGGAACCTATGGTCTCAGGGGCGCAATTTCGCGGGTACTGGAAACGCTGGGACAACATCACGGCGTGGTCCGCGGCGTCGTAATGCTGCTCGACTCTGGTACGAGTGAACTCGGCATAATCGCTTCGCATGGCCTGGAAGAAACTGCGGTCCGCCGGATCAAATATCGCATCGGCGAGGGGATAACCGGCCGCGTGGTCGAGACAGGCAAGCCGGTCGTGGTGCCACAAGTCAGCCGTGAGCCGATGTTTCTCGATCGGCTCGGCGTTAGAAAGCCCGCGCTTAGCCGGCAGGAATTGACTTTCATTTGCGTCCCGATTCTGGTTAACCGCAAGCCAGTCGGCGCTCTCGGCGTCGACCTGCGGTATAAGGTCGATCGCGACTATGAGCGCGCCACCACGTTCTTCTCGATTATCGCGACCATGATTGCCCAGGCAATCAAAGTGGATCATCTGATCGAAACGGACAAACAGCGCCTGCTTGACGAGAACATCCATCTCAAACAGGAACTGCGCGAGCGTTATGACTTCAGTCACATCATCGGCAATTCCAATCCGCTGCGACAGGTTTACGAGCAGGTAACCCAGGTCGCCAGAACGAACACGACGGTCCTTTTGCGCGGTGAGTCAGGAACTGGAAAGGAGTTAATAGCGCACGCCATTCATTACAACTCCCTCCGCGCAAACAAACCCTTCATTAAGGTCAGTTGCGCGGCTCTGCCGGAAACGCTAATAGAGTCTGAATTGTTTGGATACGAAAAGGGCGCGTTCACCGGCGCGCAGAATCGCAAGAAGGGGCGTTTTGAATTGGCCGAGGGTGGGACCCTTTTTCTTGACGAGATCGGCGACCTGAATATTTCTACCCAGATCAAACTACTCCGAGTGCTGCAGGAACGGGAATTTGAGCGGCTGGGAGGGACCGAGACAATTAAGATCAACGTGCGCCTGGTGGCCGCCACTAACAAGGATCTCACCAAGGCGATCATGGATGGACAGTTCCGGGAAGATCTCTACTATCGCTTGAATGTTTTTGCCATCTTTATGCCGCCTTTGCGGGAGCGTAAGTCTGACGTGCTGCTGCTGGCCGATCATTTTTTAGAAAAGTTCGCGCGCGAGCATGGCAAGCGCATCAAGCGCATCTCAACATCAGCGATAGATATGCTGGCCAGCTATCATTGGCCCGGCAATGTTCGCGAATTGGAAAATATCATCGAGCGCTCGGTGCTGGTTTGTGAGACTGGAGTAATCCACGGCCATCATCTTCCGCCCACCCTGCAGACCGCGGAGCAGTCGGGAACCCTCACCCGCCTTTCGCTCGACGATGCGGTGGCGGCTTACGAGAGCGATCTGATTCAGGATGCACTGAAAACAACTCGTGGAAATCGCAAGCGTGCGGCCCAGCTGCTCGATACGACTGAACGTATCCTGGGCTATAAAGTAAAGAAGTACGGCATCGACTGCGAACGTTTCCGCTCTTAGTTAGATTCGTCACCGGCGTCAAAGTCCTGCCGCGCCAGATTGCCGTCCTCGACGAAGTCATCCTGCCAAACTTTTCAAATCAGCTCATCCTTACCCGCTAAACAAAGCCCCTGGTGGCCACAATCCTCATGCGCGGGTTCTTTGGCTTATTCGGGTGGCCGCGTAGATGACTAAGCCGATACCCGTGGCTATGGCTACATCGCGCGCCTCGCGCCAGCCGCTGTTTGCCAACAGCCAAAGACAGAGGATAACGCAGACAATCGAGAGCGACATACCCGCCGGTGCTGCGAATGAAGCTGGCACTTCTCCATGAGTCCGAATCGACAGGGCAGTCTTAGCTCGCCGCCGCAGAACCGGTAGCGCCGCGCAGGTGCTGGCGTAGACAATTACTCTGGTGATCACGGTAACTTTCAGCGCATAGACGAACGTGCCTGACAGCGCCAGCAACAGGACAGCTGCCGCAGAGACCAGGATTGACACATGAGGGGTGTGAAATCGCCGGTGAACGCGTGCAAGCTGCGCCGGAAGTTGGCCCTATACCGCCATCGCGAATGGCAACCTGGTACAGGCCAGCATTATCACATTCAACGTTCCGAAGATTCCGACAAGCGCACCGGCCGAGATGATCGCCGGGCCCAAAGCGCCAAGAAAACTGTGGCTGGCGTCAGCAAGCGGCCTCTCTGAACTGGCTAATTGCGGCAATGTGCCGATGCACACAACTTGTATTAGTAGAAACAGCACAACCGAGGCGCTCAGGGCCACCATTAGCGAAAATGGTATGACTCGCTGAGGTTGGCGGATCTCTCCCTAGTTTACCAGCACCGCTTCAAAGCCAGAGAACGCATAGACCAGCAGGAACACCGCAGCTGAGAAGGATCCCAAGCTGGGCCTCGCCGCCAGCGTGAAACGTGTCGGGCTGATAAAGAACAATCCCGCCGCAACAAACACCAGCAACGGGATCAGCTTACTGACTGTGAAAATGTTACCGACCCGAGTGGACTCTTTAACGCCAATCAGATTAATAACGGTGAGCGTGACCAGGAGCCCCGTGATGATGGCAACTCTAGGCATCCCCGATTCGGCTGGCGGCAAAAAGTAACCCAGGTATGCGACGAATATCTGCGCAAGCGTGGCGAAACCGGCCAGCCTGGTCAACCACATCAACCATCCAACCAGGAAGGCAAGCGTGGGCCCGAACGTCTCGCTCGCATAGAGATATGGGCCACCGGTGCCACTAAACCGGCTGCCCACCTCCGCAAAGCAAAGCGCGATCAAGCCGATGATGATCGCGCAGACGACGAACGCCGCCAGACTGTAGTTTCCCACTGTTCTTTGCACGTCCGACGGAAGTTTAAGGATTCCGGCGCCCACCGTAACATTGACCAGCAGGGCAACCAGATCCCACTTCCTGATTTCTCGACTTAGGCCTTCATCCCTCAAGAAGTAAAGTGGCCCTCGATTCTCTTACCGCAATGCCCCCTCGATCTCCTGGCGTAACCGAACCGAACCGCTCCGTGTAAATTTCAGGCAGAGGGCGCGCGTTGAGCGGGGCCAACCACAGTCGCAGCAGGTGGCGCTTGCGCTCAGGCTCCGGGAAATCCTCGAACGCGGTTCGGTCGTGCAAAATGGTGTGATTGTTCACGAACTGCATATCGCCGGGTTGAAGCTCCATCATCAAGTTCAGGAGTGGGTCGTTCGCCAGTTCGTCGAACAGATCAAGTGCCTGAATCTGAAGCGGGCTGAGCGGCGCGACCCCGGGGAAACGTCGGGCCGACTCGATGTACTGCCTCTGGTAAATCGCCGAGAGCAGGCCCTCATGCCAGTTAAAGACCGGAATGGAGAAATAGGGTTTGCCGCCTTCGGGAACTTCACCACGCCGGTCTGTTTCAATGGGATCGAGCAAAACTCTGAGGAGGTCCGGCCCGCGGCGGCGCATCTCATTGAAGATCGTCGTGGATGATACCAGGCTCGATAGGCCGCCCGATTTGGCTGCCCTCAGACACAACAGCCCCACGACATCACAAGAGTCGGTGTGGTACGTTTGGCGTTCACGCGTCTGGTAAATCCGCGTTTCGGGATCCAGGCTGGAGCGTCCAAGGTCCCTAACGTGCCCGAGCAAATGCCCGTCGGCGTTTTGCATTCGCAAGTTGCCAAGGTGAGCGCCGATCCCAAGAAACGCAATTGCCGCTTCGCGTTTGGACCAACGCTCAACCGGCAGGGCGCGAATGAGCACGAAGCCGCGGCCGCTGAGCATTTCGCACAGTAAATGATGAAGGCGCGGACCCAGCGTAGGAAGCGGGAAGTCATCACTGCTGATCGACGTTAGTTCGATGGATGATTTTGCCAATTTCGCCAGTAGCTTAGCCGCGCTCTCCACTTCGATAAGCTCGGCTTCCGACAAGGGCTCTATCCAGTCAGTCCGTCCCTTGAGCTCCGGACCATACCAGGCGGAAGCGTCGCCAATCTCTGGCGGCAAAGCGGTATCAGGCGGTAAAGAATGAATGACGGAACTCATGGCTCTCTCGAACTCCTCAGTATATCCGCCATCAGCTCTCGTGGGTGCTCGTGATAATTCTGCTCCATTTTGCCCAAAGTAGACTACTAGCCTGGCGCGGTAGCGTTCTCCTCGATCAAGGCTGTAGGACGATTTGCGAGACGGTTTTGTCGCATGAGATTTTCGATCGGATCGCAGGCCCGACCCCAAGTGCCCTTAGCGGCGCTTTGTGATAAATTGATACCCTCAGTGCTTAACTATTCGCGCCGATGAAGTCTTTTTATTTTAAGGGCCACCGAAAGCTCCAGTCATTAATGGGAGGCGGAGCGTGGCGGAGCGCGCTCCTGGCCGCCAGTACTCTCGCGGGCTTGTTCTCGCTGACGGTCTGCGCACAGCAGGCTGACCAACAGCAAGCTGATCCAGGGACGCCGGTCGTGGTGCAGCCTGGCGCGCCGGGCCAGCCGACCCGGACACTGCCGCCATCGTCGAGGGCGACATTGCCGCCACGTTCGCCGGCAGATGTTCAGTTCATGCAGGGCATGATCATGCATCACGCGCAAGCGGTTGAGATGACCGCGTTGATCGAATCGCATACTCAGAACAAGGAGTTGCGCTTGCTCGGCGCGCGCATCAGCCATTCGCAGTCGGAAGAAATAAGATTTATGAAACGATGGCTCGAGGCGCGAGGTGAGCCTAGTGAGATGCCGATGTCGAAAACGTCAGAGATGGATATGTCAGGCATGAATATGCCGGGTATGAAAATGTCGAGCCGGCCCATGCTCATGCCCGGGATGCTTACGCCAAAGCAAATGGAGGCTCTCAGAAAAGCAAAGGGCGCGGAGTTCGACCAACTGTTTTTGACAGGGATGATTCAGCACCACAACGGCGCCTTGATTATGGTGAAGGACTTGTTCGACACTGCGGGTTCGGGGCAGGATGCCGAATTGTTTAATTTCACTACGGATGTCGACAGTGGCCAACGCGCTGAGATTAGGATTATGCAAACCATGCTGCGGGAAAAACCTTTGGAGGAGAAACGATGAATCGGGTACGCACTGTCACTTTCCAATTATTAGTAGCCTTTGTTGTCTTGGGTTGGTGCAATGCTGCGAAGACGTTGGCGCAGACGTCCTCGCCGTCGCCGGCGCCGTCGGCAACACCGGCCGCTCCGCAAAACGCGAATCCGTTTGCTCCTCAACCGGCGCCGCCGCTACCGGCCGGCATGACGGGCTCGGACGTCAATGATCCGCGCGCGACATTGTCGCCGGGCATGTACGACGCAGGCGAAGCAGCCATGGGCATCAAGCATCTCACGCTGCTCAAAAAACCTGACGCGTTCGAACTTGGCTCCAACGATCCTAATGATCCGAAAGTGAACAAGACACTGAGTACGGTACTCGGCGTCGCCGACCCTTCGAAGATGGCAAACGCGACGAAGTTGGTGTTTGCCGGGCTGGCCTTTGCGAACTCGGACATCGCGTTCCAGGGCACCCACCTGTTTCTGGGAAATTTCTACGGCGTGAATATCTATGACATCTCAAATCCCGCGAAGACGAGTCTATTGACCTCGATGATTTGTCCTGGTGGGCAGGGCGACGTCTCGGTTTATAAGAACCTGATGTTTATGTCGGTGGAGATGCCGAATGGTCGCCTGGATTGCGGCGCCGGAGGGTTTCCACCGAACCCACCGCCACCCGCTGGACAAGAGAACAAGCCGAGTTTACCGGCCGCACAGAAAGATCGTTTCCGCGGCGTGAGGATTTTCGACATTGCCGACGTCAGGAATCCGAAGCAGGTGGCCGCGGTGCAAACTTGCCGCGGCTCGCACACGCATACGCTGGTAGTCGATCCGAATGATAAGAACAATGTCTACATCTACGTATCCGGCACCTCCTTTGTCCGTCAGAGCGAAGAGTTGGCCGGGTGCTCAGGTGAAGCACCAGACAAGAACCCGAATACGGCGCTGTTTCGCATTGATGTGATCAAGGTGCCGCTGGCGTCGCCGCAGAATGCCGAGGTGGTGTCCAGTCCTCGGATATTTAGCGATCCACAGACCGGCGTACTGAACGCCCTGAATAACGCGGGCACCCATGGTCCGAACGGATTGACAAAGCCATCGGACACCAATCAGTGCCACGACATCACCGTGTACTCCGCGATCGGGTTGGCGGCAGGCGCCTGTTCCGGAAACGGAATTCTGCTGGACATCAAAGATCCAGCTCATCCGAAACGCGTAGACGCCGTAAATGATCCGAACTATTCGTATTGGCACTCGGCCTCGTTTTCAAACGATGGGACAAAAATCGTGTTCACCGATGAGTGGGGCGGCGGACTCGGCGCGCGATGCCGGGCGAACGATCCGAACAAATGGGGCGCTGATGCGGTATTCCGCCTGAAGGATAACAAGCTGAGCTTTGCGAGCTACTACAAGTTGCCGGCGGCCCAGACCGACAGCGAGAACTGTGTGGCGCACAACGGGTCGCTCGTTCCAGTTCCCGGCCGCGACATCGAGGTGCAAGCCTGGTATCAGGGCGGCATCTCGGTGATGGACTTTACCGACGCAGAGCACCCGGTTGAAATCGCCTATTTCGATCGCGGCCCGATTGATCCTAAGATGCTCGTGCTCGGCGGCGACTGGTCCGCCTACTGGTACAACGGTCATATTTACGCTTCCGAGATCGCGCGGGGCTTGGACATCTTTGAGCTGACCCCCACAAAGGATCTGACCCAGAACGAGATCGACGCCGCGAAGACTGTTCGCATGTCTGAGTTCAATGTGCAGAACCAGCAAAAGATCGTATGGCCGCGTCAGCTGATCGTCGCGAAGGCTTATCTTGATCAGTTAGAGCGATCGCAAGCTCTGCCGGCTGATCAGATCGCGAATGTGCGGCAGGCGCTTCAGGTTGCAGAACGGTCACGCATGAATAGCGCATCACTCGCTAAACTCAGGAGCCTGGGAATGTCTTTGGATAAGAGCGCAGCCACGGCGAAGAGTGCGAGCGATGCGGCCCGACTACAGGCGTTGGCGGAAATTCTGAAGCAGCCTGCTAAGTAATGAGCCAGTTTTATTGCGGAAATCTGCGATGGAGCTGCCCCAAACTGAATGCGAGTTTTACTCCCTTCTCCCGCTGGGAGAAGGGTGGGGATGAGGGCTTAGCGACAAAAGAGAAAACGCTAATCCAATTCTTCAACTAGAGGCCTCCGAATCCGATGGGACCGGGCACTTGATCGTTACGCCACACTTCAAAAGAAATGAAAACAGCCAGGCACTATCGGGGTGGCTATCAGTTGGCAGAATTGACAGAACTGGCGCGCGAATTGAGAGCACAACGGACGCCGGCCGAGAACCTGCTCTGGCAACTACTTCGCAATCGACAGCTGCAGGGCTTCAAATTCCGGCGCCAGTACATGCTTAGCCAGGGTCTCCGCGTGTTGCGATTCGGTAACGATCAGATCCTCAATGACACGGAGAATGTTTTGCGCGAGATAGCAGAGTACTTGGTCCCATCGGATCAGAAACCTGCCACTTGAAAGAGGAGGATTAGGGTTCTTTCTTTCTCGCTAAGCCCTCATCCCCGACCCTTCTCCCAGCGGGAGAAGGGAGAAAAACTCCCTCCCCTCTCCCATTTGGGAGAGGGGTCAGGGGTGAGGGTCTAGCGACGAAAACTCCACGTCAACCCCTTTGTTTAGGCAGAGGCTTCCGCATCCGATGGGACCTCGACCACGTACCTGGTCCCATCGGATCAGGAGCCCTCCAGTTGAAAGAGGAGGATTAGGGTTCCTTCTTTCTCGCTAAGCCCTCATCCCCGACCCTTCTCCCAGGGGGAGAAGGGAGAAAAACTCTTTTCCTCTCTCAAATGTGGATCGCCAGTATCCCGGCGCAGTTATTGACGGAGTGAGTTTTGTTGATTGCATCTTCCGTGGCGTTCGAGCCAGCGAGGTCGTGGAAGCAAGTGGCTCGATTTTGTTTCCCAACGTCAAGCTTGAACCCGCAGATGATCTTCGCGAAGGCAATTAACCACAGAGACACGGAGGTCGCACAGAGATCCACGGAGGAAACCGAATCGAGATGACAGCTTCTACTTACGAGCAATTACAACAACTCGCCGACGATTTCTGGACCTGGCGCGCCGCGAATCAACCGATCTCCAGCGATGACATTCCGCGCATTGAGCGTCCGGATGATTGGGTGCCCGATTGGTCACGAGATGCGGTTGCTCGGCGACGAAGCGAACTATCTGAATTCGCGGCGCGCCATGAAGCGATTGACGCGCGATCATGGCCGTTGCCGCGGCAGGTTGATTACCGCTTAATTGCCTCAGCGATCGCGCGAGTGCATTGGGAGTTGAACGTCACCGTGGGACAGGAACGCAACCCCGGTTTCTACGTCGATCAGACTTTGGGGTTGCTATTTGTCTCGTTACTGAGACCGCCACCGTTTAACGACGGTCGCAGCCACGCAATCGTTCGTTTCCTTCAGAGCTTCGGCGCGACAGTCGCAAGCGCGAAGGAAAACCTCGCCGGCAAATCAATCAGACCATTCGCGCTTGCTGCCCTGGAAAAGCTGGTTGCCGTCAGATCGCGTCTGACGAGAGTCGGCACCGAGCTGGGCCCGTTCCTGAAAGGGATCAGTCCGACAGAATTTAACCAGGCCGTTACTGAAGCGATTACCGCGCTCGAATCACTTCATGATTGGCTGAACGCTGAATTGCCGCGAATGCACGAGGAGACAGCCATTGGCCGTGATGCCTACGTCTATTTCCTGAAGCACGTGGCGCTCATGCCTTACAGGCCTGAACAGTTGCTGGTGATGGGCGCGCATGAGTGGGAGCGTTCGGTTGCATTCGAGACCTGCGAACAAACTCGCAATCAGGGCCTGCCGGAACTCGACCTGTTTCCCGATCAAGCGACCCAGATGGCGCAGGAAGAATTTTGGGAAGGAGCGGCGCGGCGTTTTCTCGAAGCGAAGAATATTCTCACGGTGCCGGGTTGGATGAAGCACTATCGCAACCTGCCGCTGCCGCCGTACGTCGAGCCACTTTCATTCATGGGTGTGACTGACGATCTGACTTCTGACACTAGGCTTGATGAAGACGGCATCAGCTATATAAAACACCCCTCGCCTGAGCTTGATTACTTCTCGCTTTCGATTGCCAAAGATCCGCGGCCGCTGATTGTGCACGAAGGTGTGCCCGGCCACTACTTTCAGATGGCTCTGTCGTGGGCCCACGAAAACAAGATTCGCCGGCGCTATTACGATTCGGGCGCGAATGAAGGCATCGGCTTTTACGCCGAAGAGTTGATGCTGCAGTTTGGTTTCTTCGACGATCGTCCCAAGCTGCGCGAGATCATGTACAACTTCATGCGTCTGCGCGCCCTGCGCGTGGAGGTTGATGTGAAGCTAGCTATCGGAGAATTCACCATCGATCAAGCCGCGGATTATCTGGAGAAGATCGTCCCCGTCGATCGCGGCACCGCACGACAGGAGGCTGTCTTCTTCGCCTCCTCGCCTGGCCAGGCGATTACTTATCAGATCGGCAAACTCCAAATCGTCAAGTTTCTGGCAGATGCGCGTCTCAATCAGAAGGAGAAATTCAACTTGCGTGCGTTTCACGATTACTTGTGGAAGAACGGCAACGTGCCGATTGCGTTATTGCGTTGGGAGTATCTGGGTTTGAGTGATGAGATGGAATTGCTGGCGTCAGCGGGTTGACGCAGGGTCAACGCGCGAAGCGCGCGTTAGCATAGAGCCTGGGGCATAAGCCCCAGGGCGGTGTCCCCAGCCGAGCATCCCGGCTGGAGTGCGAGACTTTATGCTGACACCCGCTTCGCGGGTTAGGAACATTCCCCGGCCCAGTTATTGACGGCGTGAGTTTTGTTGATTGGATCTTCCGTGGCGTTCGCTCCGGCGAGGTCGTGGAAGCAAGCGGCTCGATTCTATTCCGCAACGTCAAGATTTGAACCAGCCGAGAAGGGCCGAAGTTTGAACTCGCTGCCGACATGGCCGTAAGCCGTTACCAGTAATTTGGGTCGATTGAGAATCGCAAGATCGCAGGCCTGACCCAGACTCACCGATTCCGGACACGTCAGGACTGAGATCACGATTGATTACTTAATTGCGTGGCCGCTTAATTACGACGCGCGGGCGGCGTTTACTTTTGCGTTCCATTTCTCAACGTTAACGCCTTTCACCAGCAACCAAATGGTCATTATCAGTCCACCAGGAAACATCAACATTAGCAGCACATCTGATGCGTAAGCGGGCGCGAGGATCAGCAGAAAGTTTCTGACGACAAATCCAATGCCTCCGATTGCCATCAGCACGCCGAGGAGCTTCGGAAGATAACTTGAACGAAAGATCAGGTACGAACGGACTATCCAGCCCATGCCGTAGTATGCGGTGAATAACATGCCCGCGTATCCATAGAACTTCAGCGACAGCAGTACGAGCGAGTTGAGCTGATCCGGCGTGAAGTTGTTGAGGTACGCGCGCCCAAGGATTAGCTGTGGCGCAAAATAAAAGAGTTCGGCGAAGGCGAAAGTAGCGGTGGCCATTAGTCCGAAGAACGCGGCCAGCAATGACAGTTGTTTGTTAACTGGTTTGAGCAACACGTACAGGATTAGCGCGAGGGCGGTATCGCAAAGAGACTCGATCAGGAAGCTCGCGAAGCCGAGCCGGTAAAGAAAGTCGAAATTCCTGAGGTTGGCTGCCGTGGCCGTCGGATCAGCGGACACAATTAGCTTTGATGGAACGTAGGCTTCACCAAATCCGCCCGCAACCAACGAAAGCAGGAACAGGACTCCTGCAATTCTTGCGTACCTCTGTACATTCATGTCTTATTCCTCCACGCCAGATTTTCGTGATTGCTCGAACTCAGCACCCCATCCACTTACCCTCTAAGACGATTAAGTAAGAGAAACGTTTCAGGTAGCCCGCGGAGCGGGCGAAAGCATAAAGCCTGGGGCGTAAGCCTCCAGGATCGAACGCCCAATAAGAATTGAGCCCGCGAAGCGGCGACAGAACCCCGAGCGGTAGCAGGGGATGCTTCCATTCAACCTGAATAGAAAACAGGCGTGCTTTCCCTTCGAGGAAACTCTCGCATCCGGTCGCTACCGCTCCCAGTTCCGTACCGTGCTGTCGCCCGCTCGCGCGGGCCTGGTTTGTTTTCTGATGCGTTCCCCGGGGCTCACGCCCCGGGCTTTATGCTGACACCCGCTTCGCGGCGCAAGCTGAACTTTCACTCTCAACTTTATTGTGGCAGACCGACGCGCCGCATGAGTTCGGCAAAACGCGCGTCTGAGCGGAGTGGGTCGAACAGCGGGTTGACCTTCAGGCGCGTTATCTGCGGATCGCGCTCCTGATAGCACGTTTCGAGCCACTGGAATGCTTCGTCCTTCTCGCCAAGCCCGACATAGATAAAAACAAAGTTGATTGGCGAGACGTATCTCCGCTTGGCAAGCTCCTTCAGTTGGTCGAGTGCTTTCAACGCTTCATCTCTTTTGCCAGATGTGGCGTAGGCGTGTCCGAGCATTGCCAGCTCACGCGGATCGTCATCTAATGCCCGCGCTTTCTGGTATTCGGCGATAGCTTCCGAGAATGAGCCTTTCAACTCGTAAGCAAAGCCTAACGTCCAGTGGGCGCGGTAAAAACCCTGATCCAGTTCCAGGGTCTTCCGCAGTTGTTCAATAGCCTTGTCGTATTGCCGCGCGTAGATGTAAGACTCTCCTAAATTCGTGTTGATAATCAGCGAGAGCCGATCAAGCTCCTGCGCCCTCTTCAGTTCAGCAATGGCTTCATCAAAGCGCCCCGTGGATGCGAGGTTCCAAATACCATACCACTGGTGAGCGGTCGCGTAGTTCGGATTCAACTCAAAGGCTCTCTGAAATTCTTTATTCGATTCCGGCACATTCCATTCATAATAGAAAAGCTCGAAACCCAGTGCAGTATGCGCTTCGGCGATGGACTCATCTATCTCCAGCGCCTTCTTTGCCGCCGCCATAGCTTTGGGCACATTGTCCCGCGGTGAGCCTCCGGAATAGACGGGCAGTTGTCCGTAAACGTCAGATAACCCCGCGTAAGCCAGCGCGAAGTTCGGGTCTTTTTCTATCGCCTGATTGAAATACTCGATTGATTTCTTCAGCGCCTCGGCGTTGCGCTTGTTCCAGTAGAAGCGTCCTTTCAGATAGAGCTGGTAAGCCTCGTTGTTGGTCGTATATTGCTTGGAAATTCCTTTCGAATCGTTCCCCGAGAGTCGCAACTGAAGCTTGTCGGCAATCGTCGAGGCGATGTCACGCTGGGTCGCCAGCAGATCAGACATCTTTCGCTGGAACTGTTCACCCCAAATCGTTTTCTTGTTTCGCACATCGATCAGGTCAACGCTGATCGTTAGATCATCGCCTCGTTGGATCAGGCGGCCGGACATCACCGCATCGACGCCAAGCTCATTGCCGATTTTCTCCGCATCGACATCTTTGCCTTTGTAACGAAAGGCCGAGCTGCGCGGAGTGACCTTGAGATTCGATAATTGCGAAAGACGATAAATGAGCGACTCGGCCAGTCCATCGGAGAGGTACTCAGAATCCGCATTGCCGCTCTTATTCTCGAAAGGTAAAACCGCGACGGACTCGATGGGTCGATCTCTCTTTCCCCTGACGAAGAAATAACCTCCGACACCCATGGCGATCACAAGCAATGCGCCCACTGCTATCAGAGGCTTTCCGGGCCCGAACCTGGGAAGCCTTTTCGCCAGCAGAGGCGCGGGCTGCGCTGGAAGCACAGTCGTTCGCGCGGTCGCGCGATTGATGTTCGCATCAGTTGAATGAGGAAGGACGCTGGTCTCGATCTCGTTCGCAGCGGAAGCAGAACCAAGCTTCGCGGTTCCCGCTTCATTGCCGAGCGATGAAGAATCGCTGACGAGCGCCGTACCATCAGCGCGACAGAAAGCTAGCGCGTCGTCGGTCTCGATGCGATGGCATTGGGGGCAGCGTTTCATCGGGCGGTCAATCGTAAAGAGTAAATCGTGATAGGTAAAGGCAAATCGTGAGGTGACTACGGCTGCGCCCTCTCCTTTGGGAGAGGTTGGGTGAGGGTGCGCAGCATAGCGACGGGGCGGAGAGGCCCGAAGGGCCGCAATGCAATAGCCCCGACCGTCAGGTCCGGGTAAAGGTTCATCCAACAAAACAATGAGGCCCGAAGGGCCGACATAGCGCGAGCATCATGCCGGTCCTTCGGACCTCCTCAATCATTCTTATACGCTCCCCACGACCTTACGGTCGTGGCTATTGAATGACGGCCCTTCGGGCCTCGCCATTTTGGACGAGGACATCGGAATGGCGAGGAAACTGGAAATAGATTTTCCCGGTCGAACTTTCGTGGTGATTCCAGTGGGCCGACTGACAGATGCCCGTCGCGCCGGTCCATCGTTCCGACATCGCGGTGTGCGGCGGCGATGTTAGTTTGCCCCGCAGCAATCAGAGTCAACGAGCTGCGAAGCAGCGGTCAGAACTAAGCCCAAGGCGAGGCTTTGCGAGCCTTGGGTTAACGTTGTAATAAATTTGTTTGGAGCCGCGGAGCGGCGACCCAAGTAAGTCGAGGCAAAATTTGCCTTGACTAATCTAATCGCCCTGCCCTCACCAATACCCCTGGAGATAGATGCGGTCGCCGCTCCGCGGTCCGGACAATTGTTCTCAACGCAACCCAAGGCTCGCACAGCCTCGCCTTGGGTTAACGTTGTAATAAATTTGTTTGGAGCCGCGGAGCGGCGACCCAAGTTTTTGGTGGCAAGAATCTGCCTGACTAATCTAATCGCTCTGCCCTCACCAATAACTTAACGTGTCAATTTTCGCTTGATTCGTGGGTTACGATCTCACGATGTCTTACACGAATCTCCTCTATCACATCGTTTATGGCACAAAGGATCGGCTACCGCTGATTACCAAAGAGTTGCGCCCAGATCTGCATCGGTATCTGGGCGGTTTGGTAAATCGTCTCCATGGCACGCCGTTAGAGATAAATGGAATGGCTGACCATGTTCACGTGTTGGCCCGGATCAAACCGGTGATCTCGATTTCGGAGTTCCTTGGCAAATTCAAATCGGTTTCGTCAGGCTGGGCCAATCGCCAAACACGCGGCAGATTCAAATGGCAGGTCAAGTATGGTGCGTTCAGTGTCAGTCAATCGCAGGTTGAACGTGTGCGAGAGTACATTCGTAATCAGGAGGTCCATCATTCGAGGATCTCGTTCGAGGAGGAGTTCAAAGCCTTACTTACAAGTCACGGATTAGAGTTTGAGGAGAAATACCTCTGGATCTAGATCCGGTCGCCGCTCCGCGGCTCCGGACAATTGTTTTCGACGCAACCCAAGGCTCGCAAAGCCTCGCCTTGGGCTTAGCTCTGACCGCTGCTTCGCAGCTCGTTGGAGAATCGCAGAATTGCAGGGCTGGCCTCAGTTCTTCTTGTTTAAGAACAAATTTCCAATTTACAATTCGCCATGCTTATCACCCCGCCCTTAACCCAATGACAACTCCGCCTCTCCCCGAACAGATCGAACTCCATCGCGACCGCATGTGGCGGCGTGACGAAGACGTCCGCGTTGAAAGCGCTGTTAACGCCGAACGTTTCATCGAAGACGTGGGCTTTGCAAATACGCTGACAGATGCCCGTCGCGCAGGTCCATCGTTGTACATCGCGGTGTGCGGCCGCCGCGATGTTAGTTTGCCCCGCAATGTCCAGAAAGATGAAGAGACGCGCCTCACCTGGTACCTCAAGGACGAAGTCATGCGCCGCGGCCGCGTTTACTACGCGAAACTCGCGGGGGGTCGCTCGATGTTTGTCGCG
>WNFR01008826.1_pt1 | contig 20014 bp, 15 predicted proteins | sample 5400221 | NCBI WGS metagenome assembly WNFR01 (sample SAMN13153357, study PRJNA577476) | soil metagenome | isolation source: 40 cm soil under Madrone tree | place: USA:California | collected 2016-06-14 | reverse complement strand
ATGATCTGGTCAAATACAATACCATCAAAACTCGAGCCGCGGACTCTTACGATGATGTGATACTACCTGTGTGAGCCCGCCACAAAGGGGCACCAGAGCCGTCTCTCCCAGCGCATATGCAGAGCCGACCCAGACAAATTGCACGCCTTGGAGGTCACGAATGATAGTTGGAAGCGCAGCCCCAATTGCGGTCTACGTGTGCAACGCAACGCGTCAGAGTCCGAGTGTCCGATAGCCAGCGCTGGCAGGACAAGAAAGGCGAGTGAGGGCAACTCACAAACTCGACAGCTGTCAGCAGGGTAGAGAGGGCGAGCGAGAATATGATACACCAGAACTTCCAGTCCTTCGGCACACCATGAGGGACGTCGATGCCACCCTCCTCTAATTGTTCTTTCTTATTGGATAACCGGAGTGAGGGTGTGGGTGAGGACGGGGATTCCATGGCTTGACCTTGGGGATCACCACTTGGAAGCCAGACGAGTGCAGGCTAGATATGAGGGTATCGGTTAGATAAAAGACAAAGGGAGTGTACGGGTGAGGAGATCTCGGATAAGCGACAGGAATGTCGGTATTATCAGGTGAGCCTGATATGGCGACTGATCGATGCTCGGTTGGAGCAGGACCGGTACATGTTGAAGGATGGGCTCGACTTCATCTCAGCGAACCGAGTTGGGAAGACGACTGCCGCATGCGAACGTAAACGTTAGTAGTATTACCCGGCTGAGTTCGGTAACCATAATTGGTTCACGCACGACCTGGACACATGTCCTTGTGGCTTCGACGGTTTTCTCGCACCTACTGTACACCTTGATATTGGCTTGATGGCTTGGGCGCCGCAACGCCTTCTTGCATTTTGTGTCATTGCAGATGATAGGAACTGTCACATCACCACCTCGTTACGATCGCCGCAGTCTTCTTCTGGCAGTGAGTAGGGTCAAAAAACAAAGAAGAAAAGGGACAGGCCGAGAAAGAGGACCGCGGATGACCGCGTATCTTACCGTAAATCCATAGGCCTATCTCGACACACAGTGTGGCAACGGCGCTCCGCGGCTCGTAGTCCTCCTGTAGGGCTCTTCTGTTCTGTTTACCATTCGAACATAAAATCGAGAATAAAGCCGTAACGATGAGGTGGGCCGAGGGCTGTGAGATTTTTAGTAGGTTTGACTAAGCCGTCTCGCGTTCATCACAAAACAGTTCTCGATACGATTCCATCAAAGTCATATTAACCACTGATATCGATGAAGAACGAGAAGATGATGGTGTTGGTGTTGGGATGTTCACTGCGTGTACATGATGTGATGTGGGAGACAAGCACAAAGAAAATTTCCAGTTGTACACAGGTCCGACAATGGCACTAGGTTGTAATAATGCCATTGGTGTACGTCCACTCGGTGCAAATGCCATCTGTTGGCCGGGACGCTTGGCGTTTCGTAGCGACCTACATGGACGGAAGTAAATTTCTATTCTCCCACGCATCACAGGGTCTCGGAATCTTTGTGTACGTGAGCTAACTCGGCACCAATTACTAGCCGACAATGCGAACTGTCACATGTCACATGTCACATGTCACATGTCACCGGTTGCGCGGAACCCTCGGACAGCGCCACCGCATGATCATGGCATAGTACGCAAACAAAGATAGTGTAGCAACTAGGGAAGCAAAGAGGGCGCTCGCGCCCAACCTCCAGGGGTACTGTCTCCCACTCGAATGGAATCTTTCCCATGAGTTCGGAAGGAAGAAGCACAAGTCGTTCGCAGTCGCTCTGGACGACGTGATAGGAGGGTATGAAGCGATGCGATAGAAGATGATTTGTATAAGAGCGATCAAACGCTAGAAGTGCTGCTGAAACACGACATCCAAGAACCGCTGGTGTATATATATATTGCAAACCGTGAAGGAGTAAAGGTCTGGTGACACAACGAAGTATGATCAATGCGGGCGCAGACAAGCTAAAGTCGATAGAGCGTTCAGTACGATGACCGTAGCTCGTACGAGTCGTATATCAAGTCAGCTACTTGCATATCTCGAATACTCCCCCGAGATACCAATAGGCGCTCCACCCGTAGGACCAGCCTCGTTACCATGACTGTGGATAATGAGAGGACGAATCTGTCACAAAGGTGTCAGTTCAGAGCCGCATCCGGATATTGTTGAGGACGCGCGAGTCGACGTACGAGACAGCGATGGGGTAATATTGTTTCTGTAGGACGCAGTTTAACGAGCAAAGTCCAGTCTGAATAGATGACGAAAGGGGCATACATCTATGGGAATACTTAGAGCAATATTCAAGAAACGTCCCACTAACGGCGCGGGTAAGGGATTGAGGATTTCTCCATACACGAGCAATAACTCACCGAAAAGGCCCTAGTCGTAATGATCAGTACAGTTGGTGGGGGAGGTGACGATTCGCGCGTACCAGGTAGAATACACAGCCGTCACGACGTAGATCCGTGATGATCTTTACATTGGCTCTCCGTGGCCGACTCGCAGCATTAAAGAGTGTCAGAATAAATAAGAACACGTCGAACAGCGCCTATGTATCCACAGTCAGTAACCGACCTAAGGGCTGTGAACGGCCAAGCAAGTCAAACCTGAGACAGCCAGATTCCTATCCAATACGGACTCCTCCCATTAATTAGACACATGTGGAAGAGAACCGAATCGTGTATCACATGTGCTGGCCGAACAGTTAGCTCAACCGAAAGCCATATCTTACCAAAGACTTACGGGCAAGTTGCACGATGCTGATTGCTACGAATGCTACCGTAGAGCATACGGAGATCGAATAAGCAATGTATAGTGTCCGCAACATCCATTTTCGGTGATCCCATAGCGTATATACCCGAATGATCATAATATCTGCTCCCGTGAGTTGTTGAGCGAATGCCACCACCTATCGTTAAGGCTTACAGTTTGCGAGGATGAGGGACATGGACCCCACGATGGCAAGCACAATTAAGGAACCAACGCAGCTGGGTAGAGTGTCAGGAGTGTCTGATACCACCAAACATGATGATAACCCTACAACTAGGACTATCAGGATCGACTTGTGGGTGAAGTACAAATGGTCCCTTACATTGTGTGACACGCTTCTTGACAAGCCACTTATCGCTATCGAAACCACGTGAGCAAGTTCAGCCTACTCTTCATTGCAAGAATCATTGCAAGAATTCCTACCTTGGAAGTAGAAAATCTGTGCACAAGCCGCACCATACCGCAGAATGACGTAAAGCACCTTTATGCTCGTGACAGGTCGTCTCCAGATATACCCCACTTCATCTCCAAAAGTGAGTAGAATATCGTATATGAGCACGGAAAATCCCACAGCTGCCGAAAGAAACGTCTCATAACCGAGATGAGGGACAGGACGAACGGGCACTCACCGGAGATATACCGTTCTGCTTCAATGACGGACTGCTCTTTGATAGCGAGAGGAAGCAGAGGGAGCAAGGCGATAATATCGGGAGAGATAACACTACTGTTACTCATCTTGGGGACAGTAATGGTAAAGGGAGGGGGGGTCGCCGATCTGGACAAGGTACGTCCTCTGGCTTAATTAAAGCAAGATGGGTTGCATATTGCCAGGAAACAGGCAGACGGAGCCAGGGTGACGGGCATGCACATCCGTGTGCCTGCGTGACGAGAGTTGAGAGGTCCTCGGCCATTCCAGTAGGTATCGGTATCGGGATTAACCGAAGCCATGGTTCAAAGTAGGGTCCAGATCTAGATGATAATCCGCGTTAACCCCGCCCACGCCACATTGTGCTCGGCGCAGGCGCAGGTTGTTGGTGGAAGATGGGGGCCGCGGTGATTTATTCTTAGAAAAAGCTTCCTCCTGTTTTAGGCGCTCGACAAATTGGCCCTTTACCGATTTAGCTTCTTATCACGAGTTGGCGGCGAGAGAAAAAAGTCGTGGATCGAGGGGTCTGTTGCTCGCGGCGTGCTCGTGTGACCGCACCCAATTACGCCAGAGAAAGGCGATAGCACAATGAGTAAATGCGAGTGCCAAGCTGGGGTACCGACTGGCTGAAGTGTCAACGCACCGACCGAGGAGCCGCCGGATCAATCCGAGAATCCGGAGATAAAGACTCCCGAGCTTTCTTAACTGGGAAGATGGAAATAAACTCGCCGTCTCAGGCGAGGTTGCGAAAAAAAAGGCCTGCCCAAAGGTTCATCCATGTGGCGACGGGCTTGATGGCTATGGTGCACATTGCGGCGGCTATGTGAACCTCCTCCCTGGTTTTTGATCATTTGGCTTAGGCGGAATAAATGAACACTTGAGCGCCGGAAAATGTTAGATGAGTCCATTCTTCGCGAAAACTTTGCGAAAACAATGATAGGTCCATGAAAGCATCTCCGTGGATTTAGCCAGCAAAAACTGAATACAAGCGCGCGGAGCTAGATAAGGACCTGAGAATCTCCTAATTCCTGTAAAAAAAAAAAGACGCGAAGCACGCGTCAGGCGAGTTGTAAGAAGGTACTGTAGCAACTAACAATGGCCGCACCATCGGCACACCTTTTAAAATGAAAAAATTCGTGTGAAAGATTAAAAATGTGCATACAAAATAGAGTTTTTTTGCAAGAAAAATGTAAGGAACTGATTCCCGGATTGTTTCTTGCGTTCGCGAGGTTGTAGCAGTGTTGTAGCTCGCAGTTGAGTGTGGGACTCGTGCTTCCCTTCGCCAAACTTCGCCAAACTCGCTTTATCTGCATCACGTGAGTTCACCAAATCTGGTATTGACTTGACGCTTTCAGAATTTACCGAGTTTGGGCAGTACAGTAGAGTTACTGTCTACTGTCTACACCGACGTTCACGTATATTTCTGTTACGTACGGTACGTACTATAACTACATCAGATCTAGGACTCCGAATTGACGTGAACGGGATTACGCACGGCGCCTTTCGAATGCGACCTGACCCCATAATAACAAGCACGACGTCTGACCTTTGCCTGCCGTGATGTCCTTCGAGAGTTGATTGCCTCCATTCCTCGTCAATCATGTCTTGTGTGGTTTATTCCCAGATTCGCCAAGTCATCCATTTAGAACGTCATTCATTACAGAAGACAAGGTTGGGGTTCTGACTCGAATACGAACAAACCTTATTGTATTCTATTGGCCACGTCCCCAAGGAATGAGCAGTTTCGATGTGCTTCTCACTGGCAGCCTCTGCTCCACGTCTGGGACGCGGGCTATGTCTGGTGGAGTCATTGACTGCATGGGAGTATTACACTAGCTCGACAAGCTGGGACAAGAACACAATTGGCCAAAAGAGAGAAATGGAGCATGAGAACTTGGTGCCACTTTACCTTCTGATCGTTCTTGTTTCTCTGACAGTCTGACTTACCCACTTTGGGTTCTCTGCAAGGCAGCGCAACAAAAACCAACAGAGTCGAAATTAGCACACTCCACCTCAGCCCATCAGCCTTGCACATGCCCCTAAGAGCCGAACAGAATCCGAAGATCATTGAGATTTGTTGCCGCCATCAAGTCATATCTCTCAGGGGTAGCACGTGGCGGTGTCGCCATACAAGGCGCTCGATGCATGGTGGTCGGAGATAAAGCTACTGATGAGAGTATATCACGACATAGACAACGAAACTAACATGGGTTGGTAGAATCAGTCAAATTCCTGTTGCTGCCCGGCACCGACGCTGAATCGTATGCCAGTACAGCAGTGCCAGTGGTCATCTAACTCCATAAGTCTGTGTTCCCAGATCCGGAGAATGAGTGAATCGATGTCGCTCTGTTGACAAACTAGCGTTTCGCCGAACAACTGAGTCCGACCTCGGAATGAGACCACACAGTGTGTGCTGCCAGACGGCATCAGGTGGACGAGTCAAGGAGTATTTCTATACGCCACTCGGAAGAGGCATGGGAAGCAGACGAACTGTGAACGACGGAAGCTCATCACACTATCATTGGCACAGATCAACACCGTGTCTGCCTTTATCTTGGCCCATGAAGTTTATGAAACCCGTGACTAGATCATAGAATCCAAGCACAGAATCGACAAATGTTCCGCCGGGAGACTGACTTCACTTCCTTGCGGCGCCAGCGATGGCGACAACGCTGTGTTGCACATACTCTGTCAACGACATGACATCTGTCGTCACCTTAGCCTATTACGCGTGATTTACGGAGTAACTTCAGGAGCAATCAATGGAGTGCTGGGAAGAGCGTACCATGTCGAAGCCTTCCCGGACTCTGACAGCAGCATGAGCACCGCAAATGACTGTGCTGATCGCATCGGGCTCAGATAAAACACCTTGGTTACCCCCAAGCCAACAACGCTCACATCTTCATTCCTGCGCCATGTGCAACAGCTTTGATGTACCGGATTGCCGTCTCAACCATTGGACCTTTGAGTGCATACGAGGCGAGGCGAGGACGCACCAATTCCTGGGACACGCGCTATGTCGAGGCACCTTCCCGCGTCTCGATCTGTGAATTACAACCACACAATCCTTCGCGGAGCGCACGTATTCGCTCAAGGAGGTGCCCCATATATCGTGCGCGGACATGCTGCCGAACCTATGACGCGCGCAGCGCGGGAACCCGGCATATGGAGACGATATCCCGCGCCTGCGCAGCATCTCGTACCTGCGCTCCGTGAGCACATCCGCTGATGTGGGTGCGGGCCATGGCCCCAGGCGCACCATGGGCACGATCACACCAGCTGCGCCGACATGGAGCGAATACTTGATCTGCCAATCCGCACCGGCAGAGGGGACGTGCACAAGCGCGCTCGGAGCCAGAGCACCGAGTGCCTCGATGACACTGCACAAACTCCGCCGCGCCGGGCACGAGACTCGCGAGTCCGTGCTCACAGTCAAGGGCCACCGACACGAGGTGCGGGCGCGTGCGGCATGTGCGTCCACGCGCCGAAAGCGGGCGCGGCTAGATTCAAACGGAAGCAAAAGTCGCCAGTTGCCAAGTGCGAGGCCACTCAGGCTCGCCGTGCGCGCACCGCCGCGCCGGTGATCCGTTGCTTTTTTTTGCACCGCGGTTTGCGTCGGGTCCTACTTGACCGAGAAGCGCGGGAACACTCGTGTCTCCGGGGTCCATCTCATTGCCACATATCAGAGTAAAAAATACGGGCAAATCCACTGATTGTATAGTGTTGGGTGCCGCATCTTCTTATCACCGGCGATTCACCGCGTATCATGGTGCGTGTAACAGTTAAAATCATGCCACCTGAGGCCTGAGGCCTGAGTCACAATCAGCGTCCAACACTGGCGCAATTACCCTCATCGAGCTCGGAGACGCCTATATATCAAAGATGGATAGCCGCGGCTTCAAGTCGAAAATAAATTGAAGCTCTGTCCAAGGCTGCGGGGAATTCGGTGGTACGTGTTCATCTGCATTATTAAGTAATTCTGCGAAGCCACTTTGCGATCACTACGCTCCTCAATACCTGCAACCATTGGAAGGGTGAGCTCACACCGTGCCGCCAGTAAGGGGTTTTAAATACGATAACCGCATAGATTATTTTTGAGCTAAATTTAATTTCAAATTTAGCTCTTGTTCAAAAACGTCGGAGACGATTCGATTTATACTAAATAACCGTACTATGGTCTGGCAAACTATCTCCGAGTTATGGCCGGGCCACAAGGCCGACGATTGTCCTGCCAATGCCAATAGTTCTCAGGTCCAGCAGCCCATATTTCGTATCTCGAGGATAATCTCAATCTGGGATTTCCAACTTGAACTCCTTCTGGGGTGTAGTATTCAGTTATAGGAGCCTGCTCCGCTGTTCCACTAGGCACAATGCACAACCTAGATCGCCGCCCTGATCACCGCACTTCGCAATTGTACTTTCCTGTCGTCGACACCCATTTGCGAAGTCCCCTGCTGCAGCTGCGGATATTCCTGAGCGACACCGTGACGACGATGCCTAGGTTGCGTTGTGATTCGTCTGCTTCTTCTTCTCCGACTGGCGGGCGTGGCGCTACGTTCCATGATACGTACTCAACGAGGAGGGTTTGTAGATATTTTTTTCTTGGATCTAGATCTTTCTTTCTTTATGTCCGTGGCATGCAAGTGAGTTGCTCGGGTTTGTGAGGTAAAGAGCCTGATCGATGGGTTGTATAGAGTGGCGCTGGCCCTATCTTATCTGTCTCTTGAACACGAAGGGGACGAACCCGGACGATACCCAGATCCCCCAGCCAAACATGGGTGGACTACTGCGACAATCCAAGATACCTCCATCATTATCACCCTGATATCATATCACACCAAAAACAATTCTGGCTACAGAGCCGATGTACGGTACGATGAAACGAAACCAACATAAGCGAGACAAAATCCGCCCAGGCCTAGATAATAATACAGTAGTAGCCCAATAGTCGCACACGACGTGCTCAATCAACTGCAAATGCGCATTTTATCAAAGAACCCAATTAACCCCTCATCCTCCGACCACGATCCCTCGTCATCCACACCACCACGCTTCTTCCCCTCCCCTCTCAACGCGTCCCGCTGCTCGGATGGCGCCGTATTATCCTCCTGCCACCCTCTCAGCCGTATCTTCATCAACTCGTCCCACACGATCGACGGACTCCCCTGACTTCTTCGTAGGAACAACCTAATGTCATGTAGCCAGTTCTTGACGAGAAGGAACTGCGCCGCATCTGGGACTGCATTCGGCGGCGGGCCGAGGATGCCATAATGATACGGCGGCACCCGAGAGTGCTGCGAGTTGGCAGGCGAGACGGGCGACGAGCCGGAGCTTAGGCTATTGCTCGAGAAAGGTGACGGCGCGAAGGGGGATGGCGAAAAGGGGGAGGGTGTGGAAGTGCTTGTTGGCGGTGCGAAGGGAGACGGCTCGTGCAGTGCCTGTACCTCCACGTACGGTGCCTCTGTCGACGATGTTTCGCGCCTCCGGAAGGGCGGGAGGCCCTCCTGGAACGCCAGGAGCAGCAGTTGCGCCAGCCAGTAATTGGGAATGGGGTCTGACAGGATTCCGGACTTCTTCTCCGTCCCGCCTTGTGGGGTCGCGTTCGGTGATGCATTGTTGTTGGTTTTGAGCCACATCTGAAACCAGCGGTGGAGCGCGAGTGACATGGCATGTACGTGCTCGTTGACTTGCTCTTCGCCGTCAGCAGCGGTGTTCACGCGTGGGGAGTTGTCTCCAGAGCAGCGACGAAATATCTCTCCGAGAAGGGTCTGCATGACGACAAAGAGCCCAAATGGCGAAACCGCACTAAGGTCTGGTGGGGGTTCTGCAGAGGCGGACACGTTTATGGTCATGTTTGGCCCTTCTATCCCGACGGCGACGAGCGCGCGCGACATCGGCACGCCAGATCTCCTTGCCTCGATGCTTCCGTAAGGAGATGGACTGAATAGAACCTGTGCCCACTCGCAGGCCGTCGTGGCCGCCCATAATTCGTCCTCGCACGGTAGACATAGTGTGAATTCCGCAATTGAGAATGACGGCGGTAGGGAGAACAATATGCGGCGAGCTTGGTCATGGGAGTATGTCAGCCAAACTACGCTGTGGGACGGATTCTGCATGAGAAGTCGCGACGCAGCAATTTTCCAACAAATATTCACCGTTTAAGAGCTTCGTATACAGCCCACATGCGCCACATATTGTCCAATTCCGCCGGGTCTGTTGGTGGGAATGGTTGATGCTCCCACGCCGTGCTGCGCTCGATAAGACGGCTTTTCCGAATCATCTTGAAAATGTTGAGCTTCCGTTGTAAACCCTTAAATTTTGGACTTACCAGGACAAGCATCCCATGGTACATGTTTGAAGACGCTCTCTGCTGTGGGTCTTGATGAAACAACCCTACCGTTTGCAACAAGACCAACGTTGCTATGGCATGTATCAGGTGCTTGGGGTCATTCGACGGTTTGGTCTAGAGAATGGTGAGATTCCTTTTCAAGTCAGTAGTTATCTCTTACGAGGTCACGGATGAGAAGCTCGCGCGATGTTCCAAGTGTCTCTTCCACAAACCCTCGTGCCACGGGTGTCTTGACGAACAAGGCTCCGCATGCTTGCATCGCACGTAGTAATCTTGGAGGCTTGTGCTCGAAGCGCATTGTCGGTATGTGGATAACAGGGATCTGGGGGAGGAACGCGTGCACGAAAATACAAACTATAGGATACTTTACTTAGTGCTGCACTCGCAAACAATTGTTGACCCACGATATTTCTCTAATTCCCCCTTCGTTGGTTCAGCAGGGCCATTCTCAATTGGACGCGGTGGTGGGAGGAACCTTGCCACGTCCTGGTGAGTATATAATGGAGTCTGGCATAAGTCATTTGCAAGAGATAAAGGATCAAATGGTTGGAGTTTGGGCGCTTGTGTAGAGGGAGGTGCGGGCAGAGATGAAGAAATCGGGAAGGTCGTCAGTGGAAACCCATGCGTCCTTAGCGGAGTTTGAGGGTTTTCGGGGTAGATTTTCGACATCAGATCTGACAAGAGGTCGCTATCCAAATTAACGTCGAACAATTGTATGCCATCCGAGAATGACTGTGTAGAATCAGGCTGGTCGATCCCGTTCACGAATACTTCAAGGTCGGACGTATGAAGGAGCGGAGCCATGCTGTAGTCATTTGGATGTGGTGTCTCCTCTTTCACCGAAAATATATCTCGGAAAAATGGTTCGAACATCGTAGGTGAGACGCCATGCAAGGCCCTTGAGTGACCAGCGACTTCAGAGGCGCCAAAGGCAGAAAACGCATAGTTTGGAGCAGGGCGGATGGACGAGGTGGTGATGTTCGAGCCGACGTCGATTGTTGGGAGTGACATTGCGCTTTGTGGGATGATGCGAGGTGCGCCAGCTAGGAATGAGGCTAGATTTGCCTCGCTAAGAGGCTGGGACATTGCATTGCTTGTTTCCTCGATCAAAGAAAGTTCGGGAAAAGCGGTCGCTAATTCCGCTGGTGCGCCTCGTTCAAACAAGGCAGGATTAAACCCCGCAGAGGCATCGAGGTTGACAATAGGTCCCGAAAAGCTCGAGCCAAGAAAGTGCTGGTGGCTTGAGGAACCAGGAACACTTTCCCCCTTTCCCTCTTCGATTGCGTATAAGCAGTCACGTCCGCGCCCCCGACATTTTGAACAAGGTTGACGTAGATCACACTTGACCTTGAGACTCGTACAGGCCTGGCAGGAGCGCTTCCGGAACCGACTTATTGGGTGGCTGTGAAAGGAAGCATATGAGACACAAACGAAGTTAAGCAGAAAGCGCTCAGACCGAAAAACAAATGACGACGGGCATCACAGAGCATCACAAATGGGGTAAAATGGGGGCGTGGCGAAAGCATTCATAATACCGATAACAAACACTGAGCGCTTAAAAGGACAAGACAACGACGGAGTGCCACCCCGACATGGTTTCTTTGATCCAGCAAGTGACAACCTACAAGAACGCATACACAATACGCGCATATATTCCATGCGGTGTGACAGGAGGGAACAAGCCCGGGGGGCGAGCGCAACGAGAGAAGTAGGAAGGAAGACTCACGATTCTCCGCAACTTCTCTTGTGCCGTGCGAGAAGATCGCTTCTCGTAAATTGCGCGTTGCAGACCTTCATGAAACAATCAGATGTACAAAATACTTGTGAGTTCACAAAGCCCGCACCTCACAACGATAAAGGCGCTCGTTAGTATCTGATTGGTTGAACGGACAAACGGGCTTAGTAAGGAACTACGAGGGGCGAGCGGTGTGGGGAGCTCACGATTGCGGAGGTGACGATTTAAGTGGGTTGTGCGGGTGAACTTTGCAGGGCAGAATGGGCAAAGCTTGGTCTGGGGGAGCTGGGGGACGTTTCCCCTATGTGAGCGCATGCGAGAGACAGTTCCGTCCTTCTTGTACTCTACAGCTGACGCGCGAACAGGCGAAGAAATGTTTGATTTATGGTCAGAAACCACGGTGGATGGCATTGTGTTAGCGGAGGGTGTGGTGTCGATGTTGTGGTTAAAGAGAGAATGTAGAGTCTGAGGAGTGAGTGACTTTGCGTCCGTCAAAAGATCTAGATCTAATAACCGTGCCGTGTCATAACCGGCTGCCGATCGGTATTTGCCAGATAAAATTGGCTGACATAGCACTGCGCAGTTATCTCACTTGCAAATTTGTGGGAGTATTCGCACCAAATAAGTCCTCCTATTCGAGTCATAGTCATATTCGGTGTTCATTATTCACCGGTGATCGTTTCAAGTCATCAACGTGCAACACCCAAGCATTTACTGCCGAAAACTTTGCTTACGTCGTCGATGGTTCTTCATGTGGCTCCACACAGCTTTTGCCTACTCGACACAGCAGGTTGTAGACATTGTAGACAACTTCTCGGACTATGGCCATATTGGGTCCGAGGTCTGTGGCGACGTGGCGTACATCACGTCCACGTATAGGTTTTCGCCTTATTTGAAATTATTTGCTTCTCGGGCTTAACCGGGCGATTAATCTAAACAATACGGAGTTCGCGTCAACCTTATAGCAATGATCAAGGGCAGAGAACCTCGAAACCTCGACCTGGATCTAAACTGAACTTGAGGTGCAACGGCGCGTGATACGATCGATCTTGTAGGACAGATATGCGTTCCCTTCCTCGTTACCCCTCTATTCCTATAATACCCCTCTCCTTGACTCCACTCGTACACTTGGATCCGCCCGAAGCGCCTTCGTACCCTGAGGCATGGCTCCCTGAGGCACTGTCCGAGCGAGTGTTCTAGTGGAAGCACTGCTCCTCCATTCACTCCAGCTCCAAGCACCGCTCATTCAGGTTTGTATTTCATCTAAAGTTGGTAACAACAACTGGTGCCAGCGTCTATCTCTTGGACTAGCATAATCATAATATCGGTCTCTTGCCACAAATGCATGATCTCGATCGCTCTCTACGATAAATATGTGGGTAGACCGCTAATTAAGGAACAGTATTTCTTGCCAACACTTGGACCTTTATCCCATGGAATTAGTACATCTTCGCACAAACAGCCACGATTTGAGGTCACAAATGGATCACTGGCAGGTGCTGATGTAGAGTCTTTGACCCTTTTAACCTGACAATGACTTTCCAGCAGGGAATATTGTTTGGGATAAAACCTTTCCAGTTGGATGGACAAACATTCGACACCTTGTTTCTAAAGAAAACAATTTAATCTATTTCTCTCCGAACCATGATTCACAACGCATGAATGCACTGTGACCGTAGTCGAAAGAGCGACCTGATATCAAAGGGCACTGTTAAATTCGAAGTCAAACCGCGAGAATAAACCCTTCGAAGCAGCGGGGCGTCAGCTTTCATCCAAGACCTTGGCCAATCCTATGCGTTGCAAGCAAGCATTAGGCATGCCATCTGCATACGGCGCAAGTAAATGTAGTCAGAAAAAGCGGATGTTTTACGTGGTTGGAAAGTGAGTGAATTGGCCATCAAACTTTCCGTGGGTTCCCTGGAGTTTCCAGAAGAAGCTGCAACAAATTGGTGAGAAATTGGCACTTCGTACACTCATAACACTCATTAAGAACTTCAACGGTAGGGTCGTTTCCAGAGAATTTGGCGATTATGAACGACAATTGGACAATGCTGAATGTCGAAAACGGATTACCCAACAAGTGCAACAAACGATTCGTCGACACGCACTTTCTATCATCGTAAGATCCTGGCTTCGCAAGACGGCAGCCATAAACGGCAATGAGTTTCTCATCAGCTTTAATCGACGTATGTCGAGGCGGAAATAAAAATTTGGAGACCATAGAACAAAATATTACGGTTGATGGTGATGTCGCGAACGTTGCCACATGTTTCACGGTAACCAGATTTCGAACGTGGTCCACCTCGCTCACGGAAGCACTCTTGGGAACGTCTATGAAGCAGTTGACGCGTAAGCTAAAAGATCGCCTTTGTCTTGGAATATGTCGTTTCAAAGCACGTTCAACTTGCGAGTGTCAATGAAGAAACGAGACAACACGAATGATATTTACTGTAAGGTCCCATAATTTGTGTCCTGGGACCTGGGCACAATTAAACGCCGTCATGCTGAGATCGTCATTTGCCGTCAGTCAAATTGCCGCAACATTGGTCGACCTTGTGATTTCCGCACTCAAAGAAACATGTGGTCCGATCTCCAGACCATGTCACCAGCACTGCCATTTTATAATTCAAGTCGGATTTGTGGCGGGATCGCTGTATACAAGAGACAGGCACACCTAACACATGCTTGACCATGCCCTGGTCCAAGGCCCCGGTGTGGTTTTCCCCTGGTTGTTCTGCGTCAGTAATTAACCTACCGTTACATCTAACTCAGGCCAAATCTGATGCGCTGGCTGGCTAGAAACATTCAGCCCTTGCCCGCATTCCAAAGGAGGATGACGTCGGCATTGCGACGTAGCCTCTCAGGGTCGGTGGCTGTCATTAGACAGACTTGAGTCACTACCCCGTGATCACTCCTTCGCCCGCGCAGGTACCTGACACGGCAGACTTCCATGCGGTTACTCCACGAATGGCTGAAAAACCCGCATTTTCAGCATGATCTCATAGTCTGAGATCATCCCTCATCCGGAGGCTTTACATGATTGAATGAGGACAATCATATCTGTCTGTTCCAAGTTTGTTGCGTTGTTGCGTGGGTGGTCTACGTGGGGGAATGAGGTAAAGTGAGGAGCCGGGACGTTCCCACGCTGGGGCAAGACCACGTGATGACGTTGAACTAGCCGCATTTTCCAGTGCACTAGAAGAAACATTGGCATTTTCAAATCTCCAACCAGCCAGTGTTATGCGAACAGTAGTTCGCGATGTCAATTATTGTCGGCTGAAGCGAAAGGGTACAACGGGAGCTAACTACCATGACCCTTGCCATTTCTAATGGCTCTATCAGTAGGAAAGACGGAACCTCAGGCTGTGTCGCCAATGCTTGAGTAAAAAATCCATGCATAGGTGGCGCTCATTGGTTGTGCTTTTAATGCGAAACCATTCCGAGAATTCTAGGGACCATGCAAGTTGAAAAGACGAAATTGCAGACTGTCAAGAACATATGCCGGTGAGAAAATACGGCCGGAATGTCCAGTCACGCCCATCTCGTGAAGGTGGCCTTGCTGACCTCACCTGATCAAAGAGCTTTTGGTCTCGCAGTCGCATATATAAAGGGGCGAATATGACGGCCAGCTACTTCTCAACTCACTACGTAGTTCTCAGGCTGCTTTTTCATGGCCTACAACATTGCAGCTACTACCCGTTTCGCCGGTGCCACCACTTGAACTTTCCTTGACGACCTGACCAGTTGTATGCCACTTCTTAATACATCAACCTCGTCCTGCTCCTCGTACAATACTTACGTTTCCTATTCTGGCGAACCTCGGGCAATGGCCTAAGACTCAAGCCATCAAGAGAATAACCCAGATCTCCGTTCGTTTCGGGAACATCATTGATTCCGTGAGCGTCAGTTATGAGGTAGACCACGTCCCAAATCCGGTTACCGTGAAACATGGTGCCATGGTGGCCACGGAGGCGGCAACGTTTGCGACATCACCATCAACTTGAAACGTAATATTTTGTTCTTTGGTCTCCAAATTTTTATTTCCCCCTCGACTATTACAGATGACGCGATGACGAGAAACTCATGGCCGTTTATGGCCGCCGTCTTGCGAAGCCAGGATCTTATGGTGATAGGAAGTACGTGTCGACGAATCCTTTGCTGCACTTGTTGAGTAATCCGTTTTCGTCATTCACCATTGTCCAATTGTCGTTCATAATCGCCAAATTATCTGGAAACGTCCAGACCGTTGAAGTTTATAGTAAGTGTTATGAGTGTACGAAGTGCCTATTTCTAACCAAATTGTTACAGCTGCTTCTGGAGACTCCAGGGAACCTAGTACGGAGAAGTTTGATTTTACTTGGCCAGCTACGGCGTTCAATTCGTTCACTTTCCAACCACGTAAATCATCCGCCTTTTTTGTCAGCGTCTAGTACTCACGCCATATCCAGATGGCATGCCTAATGCTTACTTGCAAGGCATAGGAATTGCCAAGGTTTTGGATAACGCCGACGCCTCCTTGCTTTGAAGGAATATCTTTCCTGGATCGAATTTGAGTTTAGTGATTACTCTCTGATATTGCGCTTGCATTTGTCTACGGTCACTCTTTAGCGCGGGTGTAAGCTTCGCGAATTACGATTCGGAGGGAAATCATGTGTTTTTTTATCAAATATCGGACGTCTATCTATCATTTCAGGGAAACACTGGCAGTCCTGGGGTTTAAGGATTCTATTCCGCTGAACGCGAACTTATCTTACGGAGGGGGTTTGTGTCCTCATTCAATAAGGATTAAAAACTCCGGATTAGGACCAGATCTTAGACTGTGGGAGGTTGGGCGACGGTTCGGATTTGACTGCGATCGCATGACACGCGGTGGGTACCAGGGCCGCGTACAAAATATGCGTGAGGATTCGCCCCAAGCAGAAGTTGGCACTCGATAGGGAAGTCTCCACGGATTAGAGACACACATAACTATTTCACTGGCTTTCAGAACCAATACAGTATATATTCGCGCTTAAAAACATGAGGAAAGCCGAGCGCAGCATTGGAGAGAGAACACTGGATTCATTTCGATTCAGGGTCATCAGCCTTCCCAAAAGCGTTGGAGAACCCTATAGCTTGCAAAAAGGCATCATGGAAACCCTCTGTATACGACGTCAGTAGAGATCTTGGCAGGATGGGTGGGTTATTTACCAGGTTGAAAGGTGTATGAAGACGCTGCCGTGATAGGCCAAGATAACTCAAATTTTTCCGAGGGTGCAGAGTACAACCCCGAAGCAGCTGTCGTAATTTTAATTATAAATCGACAATACACGTATCCTTGAAACTTACTGTGGACTTGAACAGTTGGGAGGTCTTTGGAGTTATTTACGACTATGAAGGACAACTGGACAATACTGAATAATACTACTTAGTAAACAAGCCATGCCAACAGTAAATTCTAGGAACATACTTGTTAGGACCATAAGGGCATGAATCCATAAGCCGGCGACCATAGACAGCGAGCAGTTGCTCGCCACCTGGTATAAACATAATCCCTGGCGTGAATAAAAATTTGGTCTCCAAAGAAAACTGATTACCTGTAAGTTCAAGGCGCAGAGTCTCGACCCCACCGTTACCGCCATGTTGTACTTCAACCGGGATCACAGACTCGCCATCCTTCACGCTATAAGTAATTCTTACGGAATCAATAACATCTCCCGCGTATATAGCAATCTTGGATATTTTCTGGATGGATAACGCATCTGGCCATGCTCCGACTCGGATATTCGCTAGAATAGAGAAGGGGTAAGTACCTTATCAGCGGGATGAGGTTGATAATGACGTTTGTAACGACATACGATTGGTCAGATCGTCAATGAAATGTCCTTTGAAGGTACCAGCAATACGGGCATTGGCTGCAATACTGTAAGACATGGGAAGAAAATTGAGGACTCGGTAGTGAGTTGAGAGGTAAATGGTTGTCACATCCACTCCTTTATATATGCTTGTACGAGATCCGAATTGTATGACGCTCCTTGATCAAGTTGGCGTCAGTATATTCCATATGACCTCAGCTAGACAGGCTGACTTTTCCTTACCATTTTGCATCTCCATTTCCGTGGTCTACACGTGCGTGCTCCGTCTCTATACACTTGTAATCGACATGCATGAACCTTCTCAGAGGAACATTCAGTAGACCCTCCATAATCAGTCTCCATCGGTTGGAAGTCGCAACCAATTGGCCATCTTTGGCTGTGACTTATTATTCGATGAATTCTTGTGATTCCGGAAACCATGCAAACAGGCCCAGAATTCAGCTATTCCCTTGGCTTTTCCATAAACAAAGAAGAGCAGAGAACATTGGGCGACCCACCGACTCGGAAGGAATGGTGTGCTTGAAATGCTTGAAATATGCATACCATTCCGTGTCCAGGCCAATGCAGTCGCGAAATAAAACGAACTGGAAACGAAGTGATATGAGCGGCCCGGATGTACCGGCATAATCGACTGGTTTCTCACGGTCACGCTTCATTGCGCGAAACGAACGAACGGAACTTAACCTACACACGTGCCTGCCTGCACACACATCCGAGTCTTCTATCGCTCAAGCGGTGCTTATCCTTGTTGGCTTCCGCGCTTTCATAGCCACGACGAAAGAAAAGCTCCTCCCATTCTACTCGTACATCAACGTTAGAAGACCAACTGCAGAGACCTGGTCTTTTCAGGGAGGTCTCTCCCTGGACCGAATAACATACCTGCCTGCAATCCTTGTCGACACGCCTAGCTGTATTACGGTTCCAAGAAACGCCACGACGACCTAGTGACCCGTACAATTTTTACCATCTTACGGCTTCACACCACTCATTGTCCCGGTCCTCCTCACACATCCTCACACATGTCCTCACACATCCTCACACATGGGTTCTTCTGTCAACTTGCACCGGAATCTGGGGTCTTGGTCAGCATACAAGCTGAATTCAAAGCGATTGCCTGAAACGAAACGTGACGATGACCGCCGTGCTAAAGGGCCTGGACCGGCTGTGATGATTAGGAAGTGGTATTTACTATGACGTGTGCAACGGCTCTGGACCAAACTTTGACGGATCAACTGTTCCCGCTTTTCACGGGACTGTGTCGTACCTTTCAAATAGTATCATAACTATGATCAGAATGGAAGTGATGCACTACTTGCATCCGCTCGGAACGGTTCCAGTGGTTGCATGAGGTATTGTTGTTGTTCAAATCTGTGGTACAAAGACCATGATTTTTGTCAGTCATGAATATGTGCAAACTTAACCACACCAAATAATGAGAAGACCCCGTCGCCTCTCCCCGGTGCGATTAAGCATAGGAGGATAAGTGAATGGATGTAACTACGCGTGCTCGTTATTCCTTCTCTTTCACAGTAACAACGGAACGACACTCACTGTGGACTATAGTTGACATGCTCGACTCATATAAACATGCGTGAGGACGCCATTGGTATGTGTACGTTGCCGCGTTGCCAAATCATCAAGTTGCCCTCTACTTGAAGACGAATCTCGATATGCCTCGCTCTAAGAATGTTCTTCTCATTTAACTGCGCCGCAGCAATCTAGGACCGAAAGCGACACATCTTTGTGGAAAGCAAAAAGCAAAAAGCAGACAACGCACTGGCAGGGACAGAGATGCACCTGCTTGCGCCGCTCCAGGCTTCGATTGTGTCATCTCTGCTATTCCATCATCGTTACTTACACCAGTGCCACCTATAGGGGATGGAAAACCCAGTGGACATGTCGTGCCCTCACTTGACGCGGGGAAGCTCAGCAGCGTTGACGGCGAGAGCTGTGCGACGCGTGTGGGCGGAGCGCGTTTAATACACCTTGACGCTCTTCCATTCACGGTAGTGTACTACTGCGGGTCAGAGATTATCTAGCCCTGCGCCATTCTTCCGGTGTTCTTTGATGTTTCGGGCCGGAGGTCAAGCAAACAGCCTGAGGCGGCCGTGCGCCCTAGCAAGCAGCCACTGGCACTGGCAGCGACTCGCATCGGATGCGTGCCCTGGTTTCCCCTTTCGCGCGTGCAAGCAATCTGATGCGGGCAGATTCCAAAGCAGTTGAATATTTGACTCTTCTCAACTGAGGGCACGGACTACTAACCTCGATTCTCCGAGTTCGCTTTGTAGTTATGGGGGGCTGGTCCACTTACGAATTGTCACCTCAACTAGATAGGTACTCGACGGACATCACAGCTCACCACTGAATTCAGATTCGATTCGCTGCGAGAGACATTCTTTCATAGAGTCGTGTCATTCTGACCCAAAACCTCGGAGAATCCAAGGGCTTGCAAGTAGTCGTGATCCTGATCCTCTATAAAAGGTTGGTTAGTATTGACATATATAGAGATGCAACTTTAAGGATATTTACTCGGTGTGGCAGCGTATGACGAGACTCCGACAAGGGCCCAAGAAAAATCAAACTTCTCGGTCTGCCCATCGATGTCATACGTCCCAGAAGCACCTGAAACGAATTTGGCCTTAAATCAGCAATACGTACTCCTTTAGAACATACT
>WNFR01003928.1_pt1 | contig 20015 bp, 10 predicted proteins | sample 5400221 | NCBI WGS metagenome assembly WNFR01 (sample SAMN13153357, study PRJNA577476) | soil metagenome | isolation source: 40 cm soil under Madrone tree | place: USA:California | collected 2016-06-14 | reverse complement strand
AGCTAGATTGGCAGCGGCTGCTTCGGCGCTTCGAGGATTACTGGCAGGTGCTTTTCAGTCATCTGATCCTTTTCGATTTTATCTATCCATCGGAACGATCTCTGGCGATCCCGTCGTGGGTCATGGGCGAGCTGATAGAACAGTTGCAAGCTGAGAACGGCGAGCCCCTGTCGCGAAATCGCGTGTGCCGCGGCACGCTTCTTTCTAGAGCTCAGTACCGCATCGACGTTGAGAACTGGGGTTACCAAGACGCGCGCCGGCTTCCATCCGGGTCCATGACTGCGGAACAAGTGGCCAATTGGACAGCGGCGGGCGAAGGCTCGCGGTAATGAGAACTATCCACTTGTCGCCATCGTGACGACCGGGGAGTCTCCGGTCTCCGTTGCTCGGAACGGCGGACGATGAAATTTCTCCTTTTTAGGACTTCATAGCTCGCTCGCGCTTCAGCCACACCGACTTCGAAAGCTTTCTCTTGCGCCAGTCTTGGTCTGCCTGGGCTTTGGACGGGTGTTTGATAAACTCGGCTATTTTCGTCGGCGAAATTCCTTCAAGCTCCCGTGGTCGCAAACCCCGACGGCGCCAAGTCCTTGAGTTCACGCCGATTTTCGCTAGCAGGAACTTTGGTATAATTAATGCTCACCATTAATTTAAGACTGGATTAGAGCCCCAGCCGTCACTCGAAGTTTGTTACCGAAGAGAATCACGATGCGGCTTGAGGCAATTTCAGCCCGCCAATTGTTTTTGCTCATCGAGTGACATGAGCGACTGAGGCCATGGAAAAGACTAAATTCACGGCGAGCGGAATCGCATCCGCGGATCGTGCCCAAGTTTCACAAGCGCCGGTTCGCCAGTCGGTTTTAGTCGTCGACGACGAAGAGAATTTTCTAACTCTCCTCCAATGGTATCTGACCCAGCACGGCTACGACGTCTACACGGCATCGAGCGCCGATGAAGCCAACGGGATCTTGCAAGAACGATCTATTAATATCGCTTTACTCGACATCAAGCTTGGGGGCCGCGACGGTTTATCTCTGTTGGAGCAAGTGAACGAACAATCCCCGGAGGTCAAAGTGGTCATGATGACGGCGTTCCCCACGGTGAGTTCCATCAAACAAGCATTCGACAAAGGGGCCGTCCGCTATATGACCAAGCCCGTAGACCTACAAGAATTGGCAGAGGCCTTAAAAATCCTGCCTTGAGGAGTTAACCTGGCTTAGATAAACATTAAGAAGCGACGGCAACTTTGTGACGCTCAAGCATGCAGCCCCAAGGGTGACCCATCGCAGCATCGTTGCAGCGATAAGGCAGTGGTGTATTCAGCAGGACTTTGGTTCTAAAGTCAGGACGGCTTCGTCGGAGGTGCAATTCGCCGATTGGTTTAGCCGACCCACGTCACTGAACTCCTATCTTTTTCGCTTGATCGTCGGCGGCCTCGCGCCGTTACTTATTTTTTCGGTTTTTATGATGGTCTTGTTCGCGGGCCACGAGCAAGCGAATCGCAGGCGCGGTCTGGAAGATACCGCGCGTGCCCTGGCGCTCGCAGTTGACCAGCAGATCGAATCTTCCATCACCAACCTCGAGGCCCTCGCCACGTCGGAGCCTCTGGTCGCTTTTCGATCCCAGAGGTCAGCAACTCATCAGCATCGCCATACCCGTAACCGAACAGCCGGGCGGCATTAACCGAGCGAATCTAGAGCGCGTGTTGAGCACCCGCCGGCCGGTGATCAGCGATTTTCCCGTCACGGAATCCGGCGAGAAGGGGATCAACATTCACGTTCCGGTGGTGCGCGAACAAACCGTTATTTACATCCTTACAGCCGCGATCGAGCCGCAGGTTTTCACCGAGATCCTGATTCAACAAAAGCTGCCGAGCTCGTGGGTCGGCACGCTCTTCGATTTCAAACAGATCGTCATCGCCAGGACGCGCGACGCGGCGAAGCAGACGGGGAAACCGGTTGGAACGCTCCTGCAAAAGGCAGATTCGGAAACGGCGGAACAATTCCTTAACGGCGTCGACGAAGAAGGAGTGAGCGCGTACGCCGCCATCAGTCGATCCCATCGTTCGGGCTGGTCGATCGCATTGACGGTCCCGAGCTCGGAGTTGAATGCGATCTTGTCCCGTTCCGTCGCGCTGGTGGGCGGTGGGGGGGTGCTGCTTTTGTTAGCCGGGTTCTGCGTGGCGCTGCTCTTTGCCCGCAAAGTCTCCGGCTCGATCGGAGAATTATCTCTGGCGGCCCACGACTTGGGCCGCGGCCATGCCGTTTCATTCCCGGCGGCTTCCCCCATCGCCGAGCTCGACGATTTAGCTCGGGAGATGGAGCGTGCCGGTGGTCTTCTACGGGAGCGTGAACATGAACGGGATCGAGTCGAAGGGGCGCTGCGTCGACAGGAAGAAGATCTGCGGCGGCAGGCCGACCTGTTAAATCTGGCCAATGAAGCGATCTTCGCGCGGCAGCTGGACGGCCGGATAATATACTGGAACCGAGGCGCTGCCCAGCTTTACGGCTATTCGCAAAGTGAGGCCATCGGTTCGTTTAGTCATGAATTGCTCGACACGGCATTTCCCCAGGGGTGGAAGCGCTTTGAGGCCTTGCTGCTCGAAGCGGGAGAGTGGAGCGGTGAACTGAAGCAAAAGACCAAGCCTGGACAGCGCATCGAGGTGGAAAGTTGCATTAAATTGATCGACGACCGTGCCGGCGGCTACGTGATCTTGGAATGTAATCGCGACATCAGTCAGCGCAAACAATCGGTCCGGCGCATTTCCATGGAGCACGCGGTCACACTCGTTTTAGCGGAATCCGAAACGCCGGAAGCGGTGTGGCACCGAATTCTCGAAGTGATCGGCGAGGGCTTGGAATTTGAACTCGGGCGCATTTGGATGGTCAAGACAAATCAATCGCTTGAATGTGCGGCCGTTTGGCAGCATCCCGCGCGGCCGACACATCACGAGCAGGGTCGGGCGCTGCTCACCCGCGGAACGGGACTTGCCGGTCGAGCCTGGGCGGACGATAAGCCCGTATGGATTTCGGATATCGCGACAGAATCGACGTCATTCCGTCGCGCCACTGCGGTGGACGAAAGATTTCATACGGCATTGTCCTTTCCGATTAAGATGCATAACGAGGTGCTCGGCGTCGTCGAGTTTTTGAGCATCGCGATGCACGAGCCCAATGAAGACAATTTGAAAATGGTGCAGCTGATCGGCGGAGAGATCGGTCAATTCGTCGAGCGCATGCGCGCTGAAGCGGCGCTGCGCCAAAGTGAAGAGCATCTGCGCAATCAAGCGCAAGAGCTCGAGCAGCAGCTCCTGGCCTCGGGCCGGCTGGTCGCCGTCGGGGAGCTCACGGCGTCGATGGCCCATGAATTCAATAACCCCTTGGGGATCGTCTTGGGTTTTGCCCAGGGGTTGTTGTCCGGCATGTCTCCCTCGGACGCCAAGTACCACCATGTGGAAATCATCGTCGAGGAGGCGAAGCGCTGTGAAAGGCTCGTGCAGGAATTGCTGGAATTCGGCCGTCCCAAGAGCGCAGATTTCACTCCCACCGACGTCGAACCGCTGATTCAAAAGACGTTGGATCTCGTTCAGCTGCGGGCAACGAAAAATGATGTCGAAACGACGACGGAGATTGCGCCGCAAATGCCACAGATTCATGCGGACCCGCAGCAGCTGCAACAGGTGCTGTTGAATCTTTCTTTGAACGCTGTAGATGCCATGCCCAAAGGCGGTACCTTAACCATCGGCGCGAGCGTCGACTCATCGAATCAGTTGACGATCACGGTGGCGGATACAGGAATCGGTATCGATGCCGACGTGCTGCCGCGGATCTTTCAACCGTTTTTCACCTCGAAAAAGCGCCGCGGTTTGGGATTGGGGCTGCCGATATGCGCCCGCATCGTAAAGTCGCACGGTGGGCGAATCGAAGTCGATAGTGAGCCCGGACGAGGCACTATTTTTAAGATTCATTTGCCCGTGGAGGTGCCGGCGGAGACGGCTCTAGACGCTAGGCAAGCCGTTTAACGACCTTCGCCGGCCCCGGGGCCGATTGCGCGATGTAGGGGGAATCCTCTTCACCGTAGAACAAATCCTTCAAGGCACCAGAGGTATTAAGCTGCTCCCTCGGACACTACCTTGAGAATAAACGATTTGCCTGCGGCGGTAAATTTGGTCTCTTTTTTGCGCAGCTAGATTATTCCGTTATCAAGACGTCAAAACGGGTCACCGGAGAGTTCAAAACAGGGAAAGGCGACCGCCGTCGAAATACGACGCACAACTGATTACGCGCGCGACTCGACGCATCCTAGGCATTGGCAGCAAACAACGTATAAAATTTCCACGGTGCGTGGCGTGGCGTTGTAATAATTGCTCTATTGGCGGAGATCTTTCCACGCCAGTTGTACGTTGATTTAAAGGCTTCGCTGGGGCGGAAGAAAATTTGTTCATAATAGGACAAGGTCGAAGCGCTCGAGGCTTTCCAAGAACGGCCACTTATTATTCCGTCTAAATTGGTTTAATTTAGTTATAAGCACATCAGCCTCTCTTCAAATGTGAATGATCATGAGCAAAGAAACCAGCGAGATCAACCGCCGTACGTCCGCGACTGCCTCCCACGGTGAAACACAACATCTGCCCGCCATCAGCCTGCTGGGCGACAAGGATTTCTATCTCTTCAACGAGGGAAGCCACACGCGGTTGTACGATAAGTTCGGTGCCCATCTCATGCGGGTCGATGGTCAAGAGGGTACCTATTTTGCCGTGTGGGCGCCTAACGCGGAGAGAGTTTTTGTTTCCGGCAGCTTCAATGACTGGAGTCAGCAAAGCCACCCGCTCACTCCGAAAGGAAACTCGGGCGTCTGGGAAGGTTTCATTCCCGGATTGGGAGTGGGAACCCTGTATAAATATGTGATTCATTCCCGTTTTGCCAACTACCGAGTCGAAAAGGCGGACCCGTTTGCCGTTTTCAATGAGATTCCGCCCAAAAAAGCCTCGATTGTCTGGAACCTCGATTATTCCTGGGGTGATGAAAAATGGCTGGGCGAGAGGGGCCGGCGAATCAGATTGGCCCAGCCGATTTCAATCTACGAGGTTCACCTGGGCTCATGGCGGCGTATTCCTGAAGAAGGTAACCGCTCGCTTTCATATCGCGAATTGGCGCCGCTGTTGGCCGATTATGTGCGCGAAACCGGATTCACGCACGTAGAGTTTCTGCCGCTGATGGATCATCCATTTTTCGGCTCGTGGGGTTATCAGATCACAGGATACTTTGCCCCGTCAGGCAACTACGGCACGCCGCAGGATCTGATGTTTCTGATCGACACGCTGCACCAAAACGGTATCGGCGTCATTCTCGATTGGGTGCCGTCTCATTTTCCTTCGGACGAACACGGGCTCGCGTATTTTGACGGCACGCATCTGTTCGAGCATGCCGATGCGCGCCAGGGATTTCACCCGGAGTGGAAGAGTTATATTTTTAACTACGGCCGCCATGAGGTGCGCAGTTTTCTCATCAGCAACGCGCTCTTCTGGCTCGATAAGTATCATGTCGACGGCCTGCGCGTCGATGCGGTGGCTTCGATGCTCTACCTCGATTACGCGCGGAAGGACGGCGAGTGGATCCCCAACCGCTTTGGCGGGAGAGAGAACATCGAGGCCATCGAGTTCCTCAAGCAGCTCAACCGCTCCGTCTATGAGAGCTATCCGGATGTCCAGACCATCGCGGAAGAATCCACCGCCTGGCCGATGGTTTCCCGTCCAGTCTATACCGGCGGCCTCGGTTTCGGCCTCAAATGGGACATGGGTTGGATGCACGATACGCTGTCGTACTTTTCCCAGGATCCGATTTATCGCAAGTATCATCACGACAAGCTCACGTTCAGAATGATCTACGCGTTTCACGAAAATTTTGTATTGCCGCTATCCCATGATGAAGTGGTGTACGGTAAAGGCTCCCTGCTCGGCAAAATGCCCGGCGACGAATGGCAGCGCTTCGCGAATTTGCGGGCGCTGCTCGGGTACATGTATGCCCAGCCCGGAAAGAAACACCTCTTTATGGGCGGCGAGATCGCGCAGTGGAGCGAGTGGCAGCACGATCAGAGTCTCGATTGGCACGCCCTCGTCGAGCCGCGCCACTCGGGCATGCGGCAGTGGATTCAAGACTTGAACCGATTTTATCGCAGCGAGCCGGCGCTGCACGAGCTCGATTGCGACCCGGCGGGATTTGAATGGATCGACTGTCGCGACGCCGAATCCAGCATCGTGATTTTACTGCGCAAAGGGCGGCGTGAGGGGCGCGTCGTGCTGGTGGCTTGCAACTTTACCCCCGTGGCGCGGCCCAATTATCGAGTGGGCGTGCCCAGGGGAGGAACGTGGAAAGAGGCGCTCAACAGCGACGCGAAATATTACGGCGGCAGCGGCATGGGCAATATGGGAGAAATCGAGGCCGCACCGGTGCCGTGTCATGGCCGGCATTTTTCGCTATCGCTCACTTTGCCGCCGTTGGCGATTTTGTTTTTTGTCAGCGACGAGATCAGCTAGGGCCCAAAGCAACGGATGGACGACTGACGCGCGGCTCGCGCAGCAGCGGCGACTGAGTGCGCGCTCGGAGAAGCAGCGTGACGAGAAACCCGGCGCCAAGCCTTGGCGCTTCATATTTGGGCGCGGGAGTTTGTCGCTTTCGTGTTTGGGCGCCCCACATCATGCCCGTCGGTGTCCGGCTGCTCGGCGCCGATCGCCTGATTCCCCTGGAAAAGACCAGCTGCGGTTATCACGAAGCGGTGGTGGAAAACGTTCAAGCCGGCGAACTCTATCTGTTTCATCTGGGGCAGGATCGAGAGCGCCCCGACCCGGCCTCGCGCTTTCAACCCGAAGGGGTGCATGGTCCGTCGCAGCTGCTCGACCCGCAATTTTCCTGGGACGACGACGATTGGCACGGCTTGCCGCTGCACGACTTTATTATTTATGAGCTCCACGTCGGCACCTTCACCGCGCCCGGAACATTCGATGCCATCGCTGCACAACTCGATTATCTTATCGAGCTCGGCATCACGGCCATCGAACTCATGCCCGTCGCGCAATTTCCCGGCCGGCGCAACTGGGGATACGACGGCGTCTATCCATTCGCCGTGCAAAATACCTACGGCGGCCCCCAGACATTAAAAAAACTCGTCAACGCCTGCCACCGGCGCGGCCTCGCGGTAGTGTTGGACGTGGTTTACAACCATCTCGGGCCGGAAGGAAATTATTTAGGCGAATATGGTCCTTACTTTACCGATCGCTACAAAACCCCATGGGGCCCGGCGCTCAACTTCGACGGGCCGTGGAGCGATGAGGTAAGAAATTATTTTATTCAAAACGCGCTCTATTGGGTATCCGAGTTTCACATCGACGCTCTCAGGCTCGACGCCGTGCATGCGATTCTCGATCATTCGCCGATGACTTTTCTCGAAGAATTGGGCGATGCCGTCCATCGAGAGGCGATGCGCCTCAACCGGCAAATTTTTCTCATCGCCGAAAGCGCCGATAACAATGCGCGCCTGGTTCGCGAGCGAGAGTGCGGTGGGTATGGTCTTGACGCCCAGTGGAACGACGACTTGCATCATTGCCTGCGCGCCCTGCTCACCGACGAGCGCGAAGGCTACTACCAGGATTACGGCGATTTTCGTCAATTCACTAAAGCTTATCGCGAAGGCTTCGCCTATTCCGGCGAGTATTCACCGTTTCGCCGGCGCCGGCATGGCAGCTCTTCACGCGAAATCCCCGCCGACCGCTTCGTCGTGTTCTCGCAAAATCACGATCAGGTGGGAAATCGCCGGCTCGGCGATCGCCTGGGCAAGGTTGCGTCATTCGAAGATTTAAAACTTGCCGCCGGTCTGGTGCTATTGTCGCCGTTCATTCCCCTTCTATTCATGGGCGAAGAGTACGGCGAAGAGGCGCCGTTTCCGTACTTCGTCGAGCACTCCGATGCCGAGCTGATCGAAGCGGTACGGCGCGGACGGCGGATGGAATTCGCCGCGTTCGAGTGGCAAGGGGAGATCCCCGATCCGCAGGACGAAAAGACCTTTCTCGCTGCCAAGCTCCGCCAAGAGCTGCGCGCCGGCGAAAAGCACAAAACTCTGCTGGAATTTTATCGCGAGCTGATCAGGTTTAGAAAAACGCTCCCGGCGCTTGAACATTTGGCGAAAGAAAGTATGAAAGTCCTCGGCTGCGATCATGAAAAAGTATTAGTCGTTCAACGCCGGCACGGCGCCGGCCACGCGTTGCTGGTCGCTAATCTGCACACGGACAAAGTCTCCGTCGCGATCACCGTCGACGCGGGACGCTGGCGCAAGCTGATCGATTCGGCGGACGAGAAATGGTGCGGCCAACGGAGCGCTCTGCCTGCCGACTTTGACGGCGGGGTGAATAGCCGATTGACGCTGGCGGCGCGATCGTTTGGACTTTTCCATTGTTCGATTCCCGGGTGAAATGACGTAGCAAACCGCAACCGCGATCAACACCATGAAAATCTGGCCGGGCAAGCCATATCCGTTAGGCGCGACTTGGGATGGCGCGGGAGTCAATTTTTCGCTGTTTTCCGAGAACGCGACAAAGGTCGAGCTCTGCCTTTTCGACGGCACGGCGGCACAGCAAGAAACGCGCATCGCGATGAACGAGCAGACGCATCAGGTTTGGCATCTCTACCTGCCCGAAGCCCGCCTGGGCCAGCTTTATGGTTACCGAGTTTATGGGCCGTACGAGCCCCAAGAAGGTCATCGGTTCAATCCGGCAAAGTTGCTTCTGGACCCCTACGCCAAGGCGATCACCGGCACGGTCAATTGGAGCGACGCGCTGTTCGGCTACGCCATTGGTCATCCCGATCAGGATCTTTCGCGCGAGGAGAAGGACAGCGCGGCGGGAATGCCGAAGTGCGTGGTTATTGACCGGGCGTTCAGTTGGGGAAACGATATGCCGCCGGCGACGCCGTGGCACGAAACCATCATTTATGAGTTGCATGTAAAAGGTTTCACCATGCGCCATCCCGGCGTGCCGCCGGAGTTGCGCGGCACGTATGCGGCGCTCGCTTGTCCGGCGGTGATGGATTATCTCAAGTCGCTCGGCGTCACTGCGGTGGAGCTTATGCCGGTGCATCAATTCATCGCGGATAAGCATTTGGAAGATCGCGGCCTGACCAACTATTGGGGTTACAATTCCATCGGCTTTTTCGCGCCCGATGCGCGCTATGCCAGTAGCGGCGTGGGCGGCGAGCAGGTGACGGAGTTCAAGAGTATGGTTCGGGCGCTGCATCGCGAAGGGATCGAAGTGATCTTGGACGTGGTTTACAACCACACCGGTGAAGGCAACCAGCTGGGCCCGACTCTTTGTTTTCGCGGCATCGACAATGCTTCGTACTATCGTCTGGTCGAGAAGGACCGCCGTTACTACATGGATTATACGGGCTGCGGCAATACACTCGACATGACCCATCCGCGGGTTCTTCAATTGATCATGGACAGCTTGCGCTACTGGGTGGTGGAGATGCACGTCGACGGCTTTCGCTTCGACCTTGCCTCTACCTTGGCGCGCGAGCTCCACGACGTCGACCGGCTCGGGGCTTTTTTCGACATCATCCAGCAGGACCCGGTGATTTCTCAAGTAAAGCTCATCGCCGAGCCCTGGGATCTCGGACCGGGCGGCTATCAGGTCGGCAACTTTCCCTCACTATGGGCCGAATGGAATGCGGCTTACCGTGACACGGTACGGCGCTTTTGGAAAGGCGACGAGGGACAAGTCGGCGCGCTCGGCTTTCGCCTGACCGGCTCGAGCGATCTCTACGGTCACAATGGCCGCCTGCCCTATGCGAGCATCAATTTTGTCACTGCCCACGATGGTTTTACGCTGCAGGATTTGGTGAGCTACAATGAAAAGCACAACGAGGCCAACGGCGAAGAAAATCGCGACGGCCACAACGAGAACCTCAGCTGGAACTGCGGCGTCGAAGGTGAAACCGACGATCCGAAGGTGGTTGCCTTACGCGACCGGCAAAAAAGAAATTTTGTAGCGACGCTGCTGTTGTCGCAAGGTGTGCCGATGCTGTTGGCGGGCGACGAAATCGGCCGCAGCCAGAAAGGCAACAACAATGCGTATTGCCAGGACAACGAAGTTTCTTGGATCGATTGGAAGCTCGACCGGCCGCGCCGCGCCCTCCTGGAATTTACCCGCTATCTCATCCACCTGGTACGCACCCATCCGGTATTGCGCCGCCGCCACTTTTTCCAAGGGCGGCGCATTCGCGGCTCCGAGGTCAAGGACCTGGTTTGGTTTCGTCCCGACGGCAAGGAGATGACCGACGACGATTGGAACAATTCAGAGAACCGTATTTTCGCGCTTCGTCTCGCGGGAGACGCCATTGGAGAGGTAGACGGGCGCGGCAACCAGATCGTCGATGACACGCTGTTGATTCTTTTAAATGCGCACCACGAAGCGATCCCGTTCATTTTGCCCGCGCACCGTCGCAAAGTGCGATGGGAAGTCATTCTCGACACCCATAATCCGGCAGTGAGCAGAAATAAACCGCAGCCAATGCGCGGCGGCGAAGCTTACGCACTCAAGGCGCGCTCACTGGTTTTGTTGCGCCTGCCGAAGCATGTTGAAGAGGAAAACGGCAATGGAGAACCCGGCGTTGTTTCGCGCCGAGGCCGGCGCGGTGCTAACGCCGTGAGCGAAACGACGCCATGAAAATCCCTTCGGCAACCTATCGCTTGCAATTCACGCCGGAGTTCGGCTTCAGCGAGGCCGCTGGAGTATTGCCGTACTTGCATGCTCTTGGCATCACCGATATTTACGCGTCGCCGATTTTTTACGCCCGGGCAGGCAGCCTGCACGGCTATGACGTGGTCGATCCCAATCAGCTCAATCCGGAGCTCGGCAGCGCGGAGGCATTCGAGTCGCTGCACGAACACGCCCGGCGGCTGGGATTGGGTTGGGTCCAGGATATCGTGCCCAATCACATGGCCTATGATGGGCAAAACCGCATGCTGATGGACGTCCTGGAAAACGGCGAAGCATCACCGTTCTTTGATTTTTTCGATATCGATTGGCAGCATCCCTACGAAAGCATGCGCGGGAAAGTTCTCGCGCCGTTTCTTGGCGGCTTCTACGGCGAATGCTTGGAGAACGGAGAAATCACGCTGTACTACGATCAGCGCGGGCTCGGCATTCGCTATTTTTCTTTGCAACTCCCGGTCAATCTGGAGTCCTACAACGAAGTGTTGACCCAGGATGTCAACTCGCTCCGAAAACGCCTCGGCTCGCGCCATCTCGATTTCATCAAACTTCTCGGCGTACTTTACGCGCTCAAAAATATTCCGCCGAAGCAGGAGAGCGCCGATCGAGCCGACCAGATCCTCTTCGTGAAACAAATGCTTTGGGAGCTCTACACAGGTACGCTGGAAATCAAAGAGCACCTGGACGCTAATATCGCCCGATTCAACGGCATCCCCGGGAATCCGGAAAGTTTCAGTCTGCTCGACCGGCTGTTGTCGCAACAATACTATCGCTTGTCATTTTGGAAAGTCGCGGCGGAGGAACTGGATTATCGCCGGTTTTTCAATATCAACGAATTAATTTCATTGCGGGTTGAGGATGAAAAGGTCTTCCGCCATAGCCACACGCTGATTTTCAAACTCGTTCGGGAAGGCAAATTCACCGGCCTCAGGGTCGATCACGTCGACGGGCTTTATGATCCCCTAGGCTATCTCAAGCGACTGCGCCGGGAAGCCGGCGATTTATACCTGACCGTAGAAAAGATTCTTGGCGTCGATGAAGAGCTGCCGTCGGCATGGCCGGTCGAAGGAACGACGGGCTACGATTACCTGAATTTTCTCAACGGCATTTTTTGCGCAGGGCAGCAGCGCCGGCGGTTCAGCCAGATCTACGAGCGCTTTACCGGACTCGAGACTTCCTGGCCGGCGTTGATGCCGGAAAAGAAGCGGCTCATCATCGGCAAGTACATGGCCGGAGATATTGAAAGTCTCGCTTACCTGCTCAAACGAGTATCGAGCCGCGACCGTCACGCTGCCGACGTGACGCTTTACGGACTCAAAAGGGCACTGGTCGAGGTGCTGGCATTTTTTCCAGTCTACCGCAGTTACGTCAGCCCCGGCTCATTTAGCGCCCAAGATCGAAACCACCTGACGACGGCGGTCGAGCGCGCCAAGGAAGCCAACGCGGGCCTGCTTCTCGAATTGAATTACATCGGCCGTTTTCTGCTTCTCGATTTTGCCGATCACGCCACCGACGAGGAGAGAAACCGCTGGACGGACTTTGTCATGCACTTCCAGCAACTGACCGGGCCGCTGATGGCCAAAGGCTCGGAAGATACCGCGTTGTATGTTTATAATCGCCTGCTGTCGCTGAATGAAGTGGGCGGTGCGCCGGATCGGTTCGGCGCATCCGTCGAAGAGTTTCACGATTTCAACCTCCGGCGTTTGGCGCGTTGTCCGCACGCCATGAACGCCACGGCTACCCATGATACCAAGCGCGGCGAGGATGCGCGCGCGCGAATCAACGTGCTCTCGGAATTGCCCGCCGAATGGGAAAAGAATTTACGAACATGGAGCAGAACCAACCGGGCGAAAAAGACCAAGATCAGGGGCGCGGAAGCGCCGGACCGCAATGACGAATACTTTCTCTATCAGACGCTGATCGGTTCCTACCCGCTCAGTCAGGATGCACAATTTCTAGAAAGGCTCACCGCCTACTTGATCAAAGCCGTCAGAGAAGCCAAAGTCCATACTGAATGGCTCAAACCGGACGGCGCTTATGAACAAGCCTTTGTCGATTTTGCCCGGCAGATCCTCGCGCCGGCCGAAAGCAATCGCTTCACCGAAGAATTTCTTCCCTTTGCAAAGAGGATCGCCTATTGCGGCATGTTTAATTCGCTGTCGCAGACGCTCCTCAAAATAGCTTCGCCGGGAGTGCCGGACGTTTACCAGGGAACCGAGCTTTGGGATTTAAGCTTTGTCGACCCGGACAACCGCCGGCCGGTGGATTACGCCGAGCGGCGCTACTTACTCGAAGAGCTCAGAGGCGCAGAAGTGAAAGACCACCCGGGCTTGCTGCGCGATCTAATGTCGCACTGGGAGGATGGCCGGATTAAACTCTATCTGATTCACAAGCTGCTGGACTTTCGCCGGGCGCACCAGGAGCTGTTCACTGACGGCGAGTATATTCCGCTCGAGGCCACCGGGGAGTCGAAGCCAGCGGTTTGTGCGTTCGCCAGACGCAAAGGTCAAACCTGGGCGCTGGCGGTCGTGCCGTGCTTGGTTGGCAATAGGGTCTATCACGGAACCCCGCCGCTGGGAGCCGGGGTTTGGAATTCGACCGCGATCAGCCTTCGCGACGATATGCCAGGCCGATGGCTCAACATCATCAGCGGCGAACGTTTGGAAGCGGCGGATACGGCGCCAACGAAAAATCTGCTTCTGCGCGGCGTATTCAACAATTTTCCGGTAGCATTGCTTTATCACGAAGACGCTTTGGCGGAATCACAGCTCATTGGGGAAAGCTTGCATGCAGCCATCGTTTAACCCAGCGCGGGACGGCAGAAGCCGTGTTGTCATCGAAAACGTCACGCCGGAAATTGACGCCGGTCTGTTTCCGGTCAAGCGTACCTGCGGCGAGTCAGTGACGATAGAAGCCGACATGTTCGCCGACGGCCACGAGGTCATTTCCTGCAGCCTGCTGTTCCGGCGCGAAGAGGAAAAAAATTGGCGCGAAGCGCCGATGAAATTGCTCGTGAACGATCGTTGGCGCGGCGTGTTTGTCGCTGCCGAGATCGGCCGTTACGTTTATACGCTTGCCGCATGGGTCGATCAGTTTAAGTCCTGGCGACGCGATTTGCAGAAGAAAGCCGAGGTCGGCGCGCACACGGAATTGGACTTTCTGACCGGTGCTCTGTGGATCGAAGAAGCGGCAAAGCGAGCTGCCGCCGGCGATCAAAAAAAACTCGCTGAGGAGGCAAAAAGCCTGCGCGCCGACGACCAAACTTTATCAGACAAGCTCGCCACGGCGATCAGCGATGATTTGCTGGGATTGGTCGGACGCTATCCCGATCGAAACGCCGAAACCCGATATTCCAAGGAACTCACCGTGGTGGTCGACCGCGAGAAAGCGCGCTGCGGCGCTTGGTATGAGATGTTTCCGCGGTCGTGCGCCGCCGAGTCCGGCGCGCACGGGACTTTTAAGGACGGCGAGCGGCTGCTTTCCTATGTCGCCTCGATGGGCTTTGACATTCTGTATCTGCCGCCGATTCATCCGATCGGGTACACCCATCGCAAGGGGAAAAACAATTCGGTGACGGCCACGGCAAATGACCCGGGCAGCCCCTGGGCGATCGGTTCTGACGAGGGTGGCCACAAGTCCGTTCATCCGCGTCTCGGGACTCTCGAAGATTTTAAAAGATTCGTCCGAAAAGCCGAGACTCTTGGCCTCGAAGTCGCTTTGGATCTGGCCTATCAGTGCAGCCCCGATCATCCCTATGTCAAAGAACATCCCCAGTGGTTTCGCTGGCGTCCGGATGGTACCGTTCAGTACGCCGAAAACCCGCCGAAAAAATATCAAGATATCTATCCTCTGGATTTCACCTCGGATCAATGGCGTGAGCTCTGGCAGGAACTAAAAAGTGTCGTTGAATTTTGGCACGAACAGGGAATCCGCATTTTTCGGGTCGATAACCCGCACACCAAGCCGCTGCCGTTTTGGGAGTGGCTGATCGGCGAAATGAAAAAAGATCACCCGGAGGTGATTTTTCTTGCCGAAGCGTTCACCCGTCCCAAGGTGATGTACCGGCTGGCCAAGCTCGGCTTCAGCCAATCCTATAGCTACTTTGCCTGGCGCAACACCAAGCCCGAGATCACGCAATATTTTCAGGAGCTCACGCAAACCGAAGTGCGCGAGTACTTTCGCCCCAACCTGTGGCCGAACACGCCGGATATTTTGACCGAGTATTTGCAATTCGGCGGCCGCCCAGCCTTCATGATCCGCCTGGTTCTGGCGGCGACACTGGGAGCCAGCTACGGGATTTACGGACCGGCGTTCGAGCTTTTGGAAGCGCGCCCGCGCGAGCCCGGCAGCGAAGAGTATTTCGATTCGGAAAAATATGAGATTAAACATTGGGACCGGGAAAGCGCGGATAGTCTGAAAGAATTTATCGCGCGGATCAACGGGATTCGCAGGGAGAACCCCGCGCTGCAGAGCGATTGGAGCCTACAGTTCCACGAGGTCGATAACGAGCAGATCATCTGCTACACAAAGCAGACGGAGGATCTCGGCAACGTGGTCGCCGTCGTGGTGAATCTGGATCCGCACCATGTGCAGTCGGGGTGGGTTAAAATCCCAGTGGAAGCGCTGCGGCTCGATGCCTCGTATCAGGCGCACGATCTTTTGAGCGGCGCGCGTTTTCTTTGGCATGGCGAAAAAAATTACGTCGCGCTCGATCCGAATATGGCGCCGGCCCACATCTTGCGACTGCGCCGGCGCGTGCGGCGGGAGCAGGACTTCGACTATTTCATGTGACATCATGAGGCGCGCAAAAAAAACCACACAAGACTTCGCCCTCGACGACGACCCGCTTTGGTATAAGAACGCCGTCATTTATGAGCTCCATGTGCGGGCGTTTTCCGACGGCAATGCCGACGGCATCGGCGACTTTCAAGGGCTCACCGAGAAGTTGGATTATCTTTACGATCTGGGCGTCACCGCGCTTTGGCTTTTGCCGTTCTATCCCTCGCCGTTGAAAGACGACGGCTACGACATCGCCAGTTATACCGAAATCCACCCCGACTACGGCACGCTGAAGGACTTTAAAATTTTTCTAACCGAGGCGCACCGACGCGGCTTGCGCGTGATTACCGAGCTCGTGCTCAATCATACATCGGATCAACACCCGTGGTTTCAGCGGGCGCGACGGGCGGCGGCCGGCAGCAAGGAGCGCAATTACTACGTCTGGAGCGAAAACCAGGAGCAATACAAAGAGGCGCGCATCATCTTTAAAGACTTTGAGACCTCCAACTGGGCGTGGGACCCGGTGGCCAAGGCTTATTACTGGCATCGCTTTTATTCCCATCAGCCGGATTTGAATTTTGCCAACCCGGTGGTCAAACAGGCGATGTTCGAAACGGTGGATTTTTGGTTGGAGATGGGCGTGGACGGATTGCGCTTGGACGCGGTTCCTTATCTTTTCGAGCGCGAAGGAACCAGTTGCGAAAATCTGCCGGAAACCCATCTTTTTTTAAAAGAGCTGCGCCGGCACATCGACGAGAAATTTCGCAATCGCATGCTGCTCGCCGAAGCTAACCAATGGCCGGAAGAGGCGGTCACCTATTTCGGCGCCGGCGACGAATGTCACATGGCGTTTCACTTCCCGGTGATGCCGCGCATTTTTATGTCCGTGCACATGGAAGACCGGTTTCCCATCGTCGATATTCTCAACCAAACGCCGGAGATTCCCGCCAACAGCCAGTGGACCTTGTTTCTGCGCAACCACGACGAGCTGACGCTCGAAATGGTGACCGACGAGGATCGCGACTACATGTATAAGGTCTACGCTACCGATCCCAAGGCGCGACTCAATCTCGGTATCCGCCGCCGGTTGACGCCGCTGTTGGGCGGCAACCGCAGAAAAATAGAATTACTCAACGCGTTGCTCTTTTCTCTACCCGGAACTCCGGTGATCTATTACGGCGATGAGATCGGCATGGGCGATAATTTCTACCTCGGCGACCGAAACGGCGTGCGCACGCCGATGCAGTGGAGCGCCGATCGAAACGCCGGCTTCTCGGTTTAACGCATTCAACCGCGGCACGACGCAGTTTCTTTTTCCCGAGAACCGGCGCGTTTTGGTTTTTATCCGGCGCTTGCAGGACGAAATCATCCTCACGGTGGCGAACTTGTCGCGCTTTGTTCAATGCGCGGAAATCGATCTCTCGGAATTCAAGGGCAGCGTGCCGGTGGAACTCTTCGGCCAGACCGAATTTCCGCCGATCGGGGATCTGCCTTACTTCATCACACTTGGGCCGCACGCGTTCTATTGGTTCAAAATCGAGACCGCGCACCCGGCGGCGCCCCGGGCGGCGGATGAAGTATCGCTGGCTTCGCTGGAGGTCGCCGGTACGTGGGACCGTATCCTTGCGCCCGGCGCCAAATCGGCACTGGAAAAAATTCTTCCCGGTTATCTGAAAAACTGCCGCTGGTTTGGCGGTAAGGCACGGAGGATTCGATCGATCACCTTTGCCGAAGTGGTGCCTATCCCGTTCGACTCGACTAAAGCCCTTTTTACCGCGGTGGTGGTTAACTATTCAGATGGCGAACCCGAGAGTTATTTCTTGCCGCTCGCGTTTGTTACGGGCGAACGCGCGGCGGAAGTGCAGCAGGCATTCCCGCAAGCGCCGGTTGTCCGGCTTAAAACGAAGAGCGACGGCGAGGTCGTTGAAGGCATTGTCGTCGACGCGCTCTACGACCGCGCGTTCCTTAAAGTTTTGCTCGACGCGATTTCACGGCGACGCAGCTTTAAAGGAAATTCAAGCGAAATTGTCGCCTCACCATCGAAACTCTTTCGCCATCTCAGGGGCGACACCAACGCGTTGCTGGAACCCGCTCCTTCAAAGAGGGAACAGAGCAATACATCGATCGTCTACGGCGACCGTTTCATCCTTAAAATGTTTCGCCGTTGGCAGGACGGCGTGAATCCCGATCTGGAGATCGGTCACTTTCTCACCGAAAAAACTTCCTTCGAACATATTCCCCAGCTGGCCGGCAGCTTTCAATTGCATCAGGGGAACAACCGCAGCGCTACCCTCGGTATTCTGCAAAACTGGATCAGAAACGAGGGAGATGCTTGGCGCTACACGCTGGATCATCTTGGCGACTTCTTCGAGAATTGCTTTGCCACCACGGAGATCCCGGCGGATTTGTCCCGTCCCGCGGGACATCCGTTGGATTTCATCGAGCGGGAATTGCCGCACTCCGTGCGCGATATAATCGGAACCTATGTGGAGTCGGTGCGACTCTTGGGCCAACGAACGGGCGAGTTTCACGTGGCGCTGGCCGGGGAAGTCAATGACCCCGACTTTGTCCCCGAACCCTTCACCCCTTTTTATCGCCGCTCCGCCTACCAAAGTATGCGCACGCTGGCGGACCGGGCTATTGCTCTTTTGCGCGATCGACTCAAGACCTTGCCCGAAGAGGTGCGCGGCGAAGCCGAGAGCATTTTAGCGCTCAAGAGCGATATCTTGGGCCGGTTCCGTTTTATCGTCGATCAAAAGATCACGGCGTTGCGGATTCGCTGTCATGGGGATTATCACCTGGGCCAGGTGCTCTATACGGGCAAGGATTTTGTCATAACCGATTTCGAGGGAGAGCCGGCGCAGCCCCTCAGCGAGCGCCGCAGTAAACGATCGCCGCTGAGCGATGTCGCGGGCATGCTGCGATCGTTCGATTACGCGGCGCTGTCCTTTTTAAAAGGCGGCGAAGTGCGCCCGGAAGATCTTTCCCGTTCGCAGGTGCTGTCCAAAAGCTGGAGCTTTTGGGTCTCGGTGGTTTTTCTCCAAAGCTACCTGGAGTCCAGCCGCAGTAAAGGATTTTTGCCGGCCTCCAATGAAGAATTAAAGAGCTTGCTGGATCTCTACCTGCTGTATAAAAGCGTCTACGAATTGCACTACGAGATGAATAATCGCCCCGATTGGGTCAGCGTGCCGATTCGCGGCATATTGGATATTTTGCGGCCGGCGCATTAGTTGCCCGTGCGGTTTAACCTTTGTCTGCTTGCTCTCGCGCTACTTTGCGCACCGAGATTCTGAGTGTGCTGGGATTGAGCTGCTGCAGCGTCAGGTCCTGGGGGTGTTGAACGTTTTGCTCGGAAAGCCGCAAAGTTTTATGTCCCGTTTCCGCGGAGGAGACGTCCACCGTGACTTTGAGTTTCGTCGGATCGAAGAAGTAAAACGCGCGCTTCGGACCGGTGAAAGTTGCGTTGACTTCGGATGGCTGCACTTCCTCCACATGAAGCTCGGCGGGCAGATTCTGCACTTGCACGGGCAATTTGTAGGTCACTTCGACGGTGCTCGACCCGGGCACCAAAACATACCAGAGGCCGAGGGCCAGCGAAAACGTTACCGTTTTTGCCAGCCAGTTCTCTCTGAGCAGGGAAATTGAAATCTTCCGTTCGCCCGGCGCCGGATATTTTTCCTGGAGAAATCGCCGCAGCAATAAACCGAGTTCTTGCACATTGTCCAGTTGACGAAGCCGGCCGTCTCGGGCCAAAGAAATTGTCCCTCTTTCCTCGGAAACCGCGATGCACAGTGCGTCGCTCAGCTCGGCGAGTCCGAGGGCGGCGCTGTGCCGTGTGCCGACGTTGGCCAGTTGCCGGAAGTCGTTGGAAAGCGGCAGGTGCGCGGCAAATCGGGTCACACGGTCGTTACCGATAATGACCGCGCCATCATGTCCCGGCGAGTGAGGATCGAAGATGCTTCTCAGCAAAGGCCCGCTGATTTTGCCTTCCAATTCGATTCCGCCCATGATGTGGCGCACGATGGGGTCTTTGCCTTCGAGCACGATCAGCGCGCCGATCTTATCCTTGGCCAGGTCCGCGAGAGTTCCAACCATAATATCGACGGCGTCGGAGCGCAGCGGCCGGAGGGGTTTCGATGTCAGGCTCCAGACCGCGATCCGTTCGAAGATTTGTCTCAGCTCTTCCTGAAAAATGACGACGATAATGATCAAGAAGATGGCGAAGAACCCTTGAAATAACCATGCTGTCAACTGCAGATCGAAATATCGGGCGATAATATAAATCGCCGCGAGAATGAAAATTCCTCTGATGATGAAAGCGGCGCGAGTCTCTTTCAGCCAAGCCGTGGCGGTGTAGAGCAGGACCGCAACGACCAAGATGTCGGCTACGTCAGCAAGTCCGATGTTGAAAAATGGCGTTAACATGGGGTTGATTGCCAGTAAATATAATTAAACCATGAACGGCCGCCGCAATCCA
>WNFR01006717.1_pt1 | contig 20018 bp, 23 predicted proteins | sample 5400221 | NCBI WGS metagenome assembly WNFR01 (sample SAMN13153357, study PRJNA577476) | soil metagenome | isolation source: 40 cm soil under Madrone tree | place: USA:California | collected 2016-06-14 | reverse complement strand
TTGGGCTGGCTGGCGAGCTTGGCCATGGCCGGCAGATCGACCCAGAAGAAGAAATTCAGATCGGGCCGGTTGTCCGGCACAAACCAGGTCTGTTTGCCGTTTAGGCGGATGACGCCATCGAGGCTCACCTGCCCCGCGATATTGCCCGCCGCCCGCTTGTCCGCCGCCTTGCGGTCGAGAGGGATCCAACCCCGATCGACCAGCACGGTGCGGCCGTCCGCCAGGCGAAAGGGCGTCACCACGTGATAGCCCGTATTGTCGTTGAGCGAGCGGGCCCCCAGCAGCATTTCCTTGTCGTGGAGGAATTCGCCGGTGAGGGTCACATGGCGGAACTCCGCATCGCCGATATCGGCATCGGGTCCCGGCAAGGCGATCGCCGCGGCGGTGGTGCGTTCGGTGCGCTCGGCGATCTGCGCCTCCTTCCACTGCAGGCGCTCAAGCTGCCAGACGCCGAGGCCCAGCATGATCAGCACTGCAGGCACCGTGAAGACGGTCGGCCACAAGGTGGGGCGGAAATTCATCTCAGGAATGCCGCGTTTCGCCGGATTGATGCTTGTACTGAAGGGCGATCATGATCGCCTTGGCCGGCCGCAGCAGCCCAATGGAGGCACCCAGGATGATGGGGCCCCAGACCGCGACATGCACCCAGATCGGTGGGGCGAACCACAACTCGGTCAACAGCGCCAAGGGCACGACCAGCGCGCCGACGATGAAAATGATGAAAACCGCGGGGCCATCCGCGCTGTCGGCGGCCGAGAGGTCGAGCCGGCATTGCGAACAGGCCGGCACCACCTTGAGGAATCCCTGGAACAGCCTGCCGCGCCCGCAGCGCGGACAGCGGCAGGCAAGTCCCGTGGACAGAACGCTCAACTCAATGGCCGGCGTAGGGGCCGGGCCCGGCGCCGAAGAAATAGATGCAAGTGAACAGGAACAGCCAGACCACGTCGACGAAATGCCAGTACCAGGCAGCGGCTTCGAAACCGAAGTGATGTTCCGGCTTGAAATGGCCGGCTCTGGCCCGGAAGAAGCAGACGATCAGGAAGATCGTGCCGACGATGACGTGGAAGCCGTGGAAACCCGTCGCCATGAAGAATGTGGAGGGATAGATGCCATCCTTGAAGTGGAAGGCGGCATGGCTGTATTCGAAGGCCTGCACGCCGGTGAAGCTGAGGCCCAGCAGAATGGTGATGGCCAGGCCCTGCAGCATGCCCTGGCGGTCGCCCTCGCGTAGCGCGTGATGGGCCCAGGTCACCGTCACGCCGGAGGTCAACAGGATCAGCGTGTTCAGCAGTGGCAGCGAGAGCGGATCGAAGGTGCGGATATTCTTGGGCGGCCAGATATTGCCGATGGCGTCGGTGGGAAACAGGCTGGCGTTGAAATAGGCCCAGAAGAAGGCCGAGAAGAACATCACTTCCGAGGCGATGAAGAGGGCCATGCCATAGCGCATGCCGATCTGGACGATCGGGTTGTGATAGCCCTGGAACGTGGCTTCCCTGATGACGTCGCGAAACCATAAGGCCATGGTCGCCAGCAGCAGGATGATGCCAACCGGCATGACCCAGGGCGTGTAGTTGTGCATGTAGAGCACAAGGCCCACCGCCAGGGTGCCGGCGGCGACCGCGCCGACGATCGGCCAGGGGCTGGGATCGACCAGGTGATAGGGATGCTTGGGCGTATCGGCGTGGGGCTGGCTCATCTTGCGGGCTTCCTGGGCTGAGGTCTCGTCATCGTCAGTTGGCGGCGGGCTGGCTTGCGGCCGGCAGTTGCGAGAGTTTCTGGGCCGATGCCGGCTGGTCGCCGGCCGCCCGGAAGAAGGTGTAACTCAGCGTGATGGCGGCGGCGTCCTTCACATCCGGATTCTGCACCAGGGCCGGATCGACATAGAACTGCACCGCCATGTCGACGCCCTGGCCGGGCTTCAGTGTCTGCTCCTCGAAGCAGAAGCATTGGATCTTGTTGAAGAACTGACCGGCATCGAGCGGCAGGACATTGAATGTCGCCTGGCCAGTGATCGTTTCGCTCGAGAGATTTTCCGCCCGGTAATAGATCACCTTGGGCTCGCCCAGGCGCACACGCACCTGCTTCTGCATGGGGAAGAAGCGCCAGGGCAATTCCGGACTGACACTGGCATCAAAGCGCACGTTGATCATCTGCTCGCTGATCGTGACCGCGGCCGTTTCGCTGCGCCGGGTAGTGCCATCGAAGCCGGTCGCCGCACAAAAGACGCGATAGAGCGGCACGGCGGCGAAGCTCAACCCCACCATGGCGACAACGATGCCCAAGAGGCCAAGGCTCAGGCGGAAATTCCGGCTCAGCTTCATCGCCTAGCCGCCGCCCAGGCGAACGATGGTCACGGCATAGATCAAGGCCACGAACCCCACCAGCACCAGCAGCATGGCGAGATTGCGGGCGCGGCGGTTGCGGCCGATCACGAGAGCCCTCCCATCAGGCCGGGGGCGCGATCGACGATTATGAGGGCGAAGAGCAGGAAGAGATAAAGGATCGAAAAGGCGAACATGCGCTTGGCGCTGCGATCGGTTTCATCGAACCAGACGCGGATTGCGGCCAGGATGAAAAAAGCGCCGAGCACCGCCGCCGCCAAGCCGTAGACATGGCCGGCAATGCCCATCGTCCAGGGCGCCAGCGCCAGGGGGAAGAGCAGGCAGGTGTAGATCAGCATCTGGCGCTTGGTTGCCCGGGCGCCCGCCACGACGGGCAGCATCGGCACGCCGGCCTTGGCATAGTCGCCAGCCCGAAACAGCGCGAGCGCCCAGAAATGCGGTGGCGTCCACATGAAGATCAAGAGGAACAGAACGATGGGGGCAAGATCCAGATGGCCGGTCACCGCGGCCCAGCCGATCATGGGCGGAAAGGCGCCTGCGGCACCCCCGATGACGATGTTCTGGGGCGTGCGGCGCTTCAGCCAGACGGTGTAGACGAAAAAATAGAACAGGATCGTGAGCGCCAGCAGGCTCGCCGCAAGCAGATTTACCGCCAGCGCCATGAGGCCGACAGAGCCGATGGCGAGCACCACGCCGAAGCCCGCGGCTTCCGCCGGCTCGATCCGCCCCGCCGGGATCGGCCGCTTGGCAGTGCGGCTCATGATCGCGTCGATATCGCGGTCGTACCACATGTTGAGGGCGCCCGCCGCGCCGGCGCCCACGGCAATACACAATACGGCAACGGCCGCCAGCAGCGGATGGAGGTGGCCCGGGGCCGCCATCATGCCGGCGAATCCGGAGAAGACGACAAGCGACATCACCCGCGGCTTCATCAGTTGCAGGAAATCGGAGACCCGCGCCCCGTCACCCGTTGCGCTGAACTGGAGGGTGGTATCGATCACCGATCCCGCCTCATTTGACGACCGGCAGTTCCTCGAAACTGTGGAACGGCGGCGGCGAGGTCACCGTCCACTCCAGCGTCGTGGCGCCCTCGCCCCAGTAGTTGGCGCCGACGCGCTTACCGGCGAAGACGGTGTAGAGCGCCACGCCGACGAACCACAATGTGGCGGCGTAGGAGATGTAGGCGCCGAGGGAGGCCACCTCGTTCCACCCGGCAAAGGCGTCAGGATAATCGGGAACGCGGCGCGGCATCCCGGCGAGGCCGAGGAAATGCATGGGAAAGAAGGTCAGGTTGACGCCGATGAAGGTGACCCAGAAATGGATCTTGCCCGCCCATTCCGGATACTGCCGGCCCGACATCTTGCCGATCCAGTAGTAGAAGCCGGCGAAGATCGTGAAGACGGCGCCCAGCGACAGCACGTAGTGAAAATGCGCCACCACATAATAAGTGTCCTGCATCACCGTATCGACGCCGGGATTGGCCAACACGACGCCGGTCACCCCGCCGACCGTGAACAGGAAGATGAAGCCCACCGAAAACAGCATGGGCGTGGAGAAGCGGATCGAACCGCCCCACATGGTCGCGATCCAACTGAAGATCTTGATGCCCGTCGGCACCGCGATGACCATGGTCGCCGCCATGAAGTATGCGCGCGTGTCGGGGCTCATGCCCGTCGTGAACATATGGTGACCCCATACGAGGAAGCCGACCACGCCGATGGAGACCATGGCATAGGCCATGCCGAGATAGCCGAACACCGGCTTGCGCGAGAAGGTGGAAACGATCTGGCTGACCATGCCGAAGCCCGGAAGGATCAGGATGTAGACCTCAGGATGACCGAAGAACCAGAACAGGTGCTGGAACAGCACCGGATCGCCGCCGCCGTCCGGATTGAAGAAGGTGGTGCCGAAGTTGCGGTCGGTCAGCAGCATGGTGACGGCGCCGCCCAGCACGGGCAGCGAGAGCAGCAGCAGGAACGCGGTCACCAGCACCGACCAGACGAACAGCGGCATCTTGTGCAGCGTCATCCCCGGCGCGCGCATGTTGAAGATGGTGGTGATGAAGTTGATGGCGCCCAGGATCGAGGAGGCGCCGGCCAGATGGATCGCGAAGATCACCATGTCGACCGAGGGTCCGTCATGGCCGATCTTGGAGGAGAGTGGCGGATAGATCGTCCAGCCCGTTCCCGCACCCGGTCCCACCATGGTGGAGAAGATCAGCAGCAGGAACGAGGGCACCAGCAGCCAGAAGCTGATGTTGTTCATGCGCGGGAAGGCCATGTCGGGGGCGCCGATCATCAGCGGCACGAACCAATTGCCGAACCCGCCGATCATCGCCGGCATGACCACGAAGAAGATCATGATAAGGCCGTGCGCCGAGATGAACACATTCCACAGCTGGCCGTTGGGCGAGCCGTCGGCATTCACCATGTACTGCATGCCCGGGTGAGCCAGCTCCATGCGCATATAGACCGAGATGGCGCCGCCGATCAGTCCGGCGACCACGGCGAACAGCAGGTACATCGTGCCGATGTCCTTGTGGTTCGTCGAATAGACGAACCGGCGCCAACCGGTGGGATGGTGCGCGTGAGCCTCATGCCCGTGGGTGTCGTGGGTGCTCATCCTTAGCCTTCCCTTCCGCAGATGCGATGTCGTCGTTCGCCGGTATGCTCAGTTCGCCGGCACGGCCGCGACCTGCGCCGCGCCGGAATCATCCACCTTGGCGAACTTCTTCTTGGCGTCTGCCGTCCATTTGTCGAAGTCAGCCTTGCTGAGCGCCTGGACCATGATCGGCATGAAGCCGTGGCCGTTGCCGCAGAGTTCGGAACATTGGCCGTAATAGACGCCGGGCTGCTCCACCTTGAACCAGGTGTCGTTCAGCTTGCCCGGCACGGCATCGGTCTTGACCCCGAAGGAGGGCACGGCCCACGAATGCAGCACGTCCGTTGCGGTGATCTGTACCTCGATGATCGTATCGACCGGCACGACCAGGGGATTGTCGGTGGTCAGCAGGCGCAGCTGGCCTCCCTTGAGGTCTTTATCCTGCACCAGATTGGCGTCGAAGGTGAAATTGCCATTCTGGGGATATTCGTAGGACCAGTACCACTGATGGCCGATGGCCTTGATGATCATATCGGGCTTTTGGATCCTGCCCTCGAAATAGAGCAGTTTGAACGAGGGGATGACGATGACGATCAGGATCATGATCGGAACTACCGTCCACAGCACTTCGACGAGCGTGTTATGCGTGGTCCTGGAGGGCCTCGGATTGACCCGCTCGTTGAAGCGGACAACGACGTAGATCAGCAGAGCCAGCACGAAGACGGCGATCGCGGTGATGATGTAGAGAAGCTCTGTATGGAAGCTTTCGATCCGCTCCATCACTGAGCTGGCGGCCGGTTGAAATCCCGTTTCCCAGGGCTGCGGTTCGGCGGCCAACGCGCTACCGGCGCCCAGGCAAGCGCCCAATGCGGCAAGGATAGTCAAAACTCTCGACAAACCCATGTCCTTCCGTCCCTTTCCCGTGTGCGGCCGGCCGGCGGGCGGCGGCAATCGCGGGAGAAAATGACCACCCGGCCGCCTTGCGGCGGCGGGTCCCCGATACTAACTGCAACAGCACATTTTCTTCGACCCCCGTGCCGTTGCGGGAGGGAAACTACACCGCCCGCCCTAGCCCCACAAGCGGCGCGGGGAAGCCGGTCGGCGGGCTCTGTGCGACCATCTGTCGCAAGCTTCGCGGGCTCCCTATATGATCACTGAGGCAAGCCGAAATGGAGTGCTCGACATGAATTCCCTCGCCAAGACCGACGATCTGTTTTTCGCCCAGGCCGGGCTCGACCGCGACCGCGTCGAGCGCCTGACCGCCGACGCCCTGAAGGGCGCCGATGATGGCGAGATGTTCCTGGAATACAGCCAGTCGGAGGCCTTGAGCTTCGACGACGGCAAGTTGAAAAGCGCCAGCTTCGACACGACACAGGGCTTCGGCCTGCGGGCGATCTCCGGCGAGGCGGCAGGATTTGCCCATGCCAGCGAGTTGAGCGAGGCGGCCATGGCACGCGCCGCCAAAACGGTGAAGGCCGTCCACGCCGGCCATGGCGGGACGCTGGCCGAAGCGCCGGCCGGCACCAATCGGCGTCTCTATGGCGAGGAAAATCCGCTGGTCGGCGCGGAATTCGCCGCCAAGACCTCGCTGCTCGGCGATCTCGATGCCTATGTCCGGGCCAAGGATCCCCGCGTGCGCCAGGTCTCGGCCTCGCTCAGCGGCAGCTGGCAGGCGGTCCAGATCCTGCGCGGCGATGGCCAGCGCGTGGCGGACATCCGTCCCCTGGTTCGATTGAATGTCTCGGTCGTGGTGGAGGAGAACGGCCGCATGGAAAGCGGCGGCTATGGCACCGGCGGACGCACCGGCTATGAATTCTATCTGAAGCCCGAAACATGGAAGGCGGCGGCCGACGAGGCGCTGCGCCAGGCGCTGGTCAATCTTTCCTCGATTCCGGCACCGGCCGGCGAAATGACCGTAGTGCTCGGGCCGGGCTGGCCGGGCATCCTGCTGCATGAGGCGATCGGCCACGGGTTGGAGGGCGATTTCAATCGCAAGAAGACCAGCGCCTTTGCCGGGCTGCTTGGCCAACGCATTGCCTCGAAGGGCGTGAGCGTGGTCGACGACGGCACGATTCCCGATCGACGCGGCTCGCTCACCGTCGACGACGAAGGCACGCCCAGCCAATGCACCACCCTGATCGATGATGGCGTGCTGGTGGGCTATCTTCAGGACCGCCAGAACGCGCGCCTCATGGGCATGAAGCCCACGGGCAACGGGCGGCGCCAGAGCTTCGGCCATCATCCCATGCCGCGCATGACCAATACCTACATGCTGGCCGGCTCGCATGCGCCGGAGGAGATCCTTGCCACGGTGAAAAAGGGCCTTTATGCCGTCAATTTCGGCGGCGGACAGGTGGACATCACCTCGGGCAAGTTCGTCTTCAGCGCGGCGGAAGCCTATCTCATCGAAGACGGCAAGGTCGGCCCTGCGGTCAAGGGCGCCACCCTCATCGGCAATGGGCCCGATGTGCTGACCAAGGTCGGCATGGTGGGCAACGACATGATGCTGGACCCCGGCATCGGCACCTGCGGCAAGGATGGCCAGGGCGTGCCCGTGGGCGTGGGCCAGCCAACCTTGCGCATCGACGGGCTGACCGTGGGCGGCACGGCGGCGTAAGGCTGGCTTGACCATCGATCAGCAACTATCGATCCGCGAACTGACCCTCGCGGATGCGTCGAGCTACCGCGACATCCGCCTGGAAGGCTTGCGGCTGGCCCCCGAGGCTTTCGGCAGTTCCTATGAAGAAGAGATTTCGCGTAGCGACGAGGAATTCGCCCGGCGGATAACGGGGCGTCCCGGCATCATGTTCGGAGGCTTCGACCCTGGCGCGGGCGGTTTCGTGGGCACGGCCGGCTGCTACTGCGACAACGCCGTGAAGTCGCGCCATAAGCTGCATCTCGTGGGCATGTATGTGCGGCCGGCCTATCGCGGGCGAGGGTTGGGCGCCAGGCTGATCGAGCGAATTCTGCAGCATGCCCGCCAGATCGGCCGCATCGCCGTGGTTCAATTAGGCGTCGGCTGCGACAACCATGCCGCCCGGGCGCTCTACGATCGGATGGGTTTCAAGACCTATGGCATCGAGCGCAAGGCGCTCAAGATCGGCGAGCGATTCATCGACGAGGAGTTGCGCGCCATCGAAATCTGAGCCCTGATGGCGTCCGGTCGAGAGCGACCGAGAACGGAAAGACCCTATCGATGGCGATCGTCACGGCACTCACCAAACTTCTCGGCATTACCCATCCCGTCATTCTGGCGCCCATGGGCGCGGTATCGGGCGGGCGCCTCGCCGCGGCGGTGGCGCGGGCCGGCGGCATGGGTATCGGCTTCATCACCTGGCATATGGCACGTCACCCCGAGCAGTTCGAGGCCGCCATCGCCCATAGGCCGCCCGTGGTGATGCTCAGCTTCGGCGACATCGCATCCTTCGTTCCGCGAATCCGGGAGATCGGCGCCAAATGCCTGGCGCAGGTGCAGAGCGTGACGGACGCGGTTCTGGCCGCGAAAGCCGGCGCCGATGTCATCGTGGCGCAAGGCAGCGAGGCCGGTGGCCATGGCGCGCAGCGCGGCAGCTTCGCGCTGCTGCCGGCCGTGGTCGATGCCGTATCGCCGATCCCGGTCTTGGCTGCCGGCGGCGTCGCCGATGGGCGGGGCTTGGCCGCAGCCCTGATGCTGGGTGCATCCGGCGTCCTGATCGGCACACGGTTCTTCGCCTCGGAAGAAGCGCTCGGCAGCGCAGCCGCCAAGCAGCGGCTGGTGGACTGCACGGGCGAGGAGACGCTGCGCACCACGATCTTCGATATCGTGCGCAAGATCGATTGGCCCAAGCCTTATACCGGCCGCGCGCTTGCCAATGACTTCACCCGACAGTGGCACGGCCAGGAGGCTGCGCTTGCCGGCCGGGTGGGGCCGGAGAACGCGCGTTATCTTGCCGCTGCCGAAAGAGGCGACACATCCACAGCCGTGGTCTGGGCCGGCGAAGCGATCGATCTCATCGATCGGATCGAGCCCGCCGAAGAAATCCTTAAGCGCATCGTTGCCGAAGCCGAGAGACATTTGCGCCATGGCCCGACCTTGATCTCTCTCCAATAATTCGGTTGGATCTTGCGATGAAGGAGAAAGACAAGATTTTCGCCGGCTCCATCCCGGCCCTTTACGATCGCTATCTCGGACCTTTGATCTTCGAACCTTATGCGCTGGATTTGACAGAACGGCTGAGCAAACCGGCGCCTGCGCGAATTCTCGAAATCGCCGCCGGGACAGGCATCGTCAGCCGCGCCCTGGCGCGGCAACTGCCGGATAGCGTGATCCTCGCCACCGATCTCAACCAGCCGATGCTGGACCATGCGGTGAGCCAGACCAAGGCGATGAACGTGACCTATGGTCAGGCCGATGCCCAAGCATTGCCTTTCGACGACGGCGTCTTCGATGCCGTGGTTTGCCAATTCGGCGTCATGTTCTTTCCGGACAAGCCAAGCGCCTTCGCCGGTGCGCGGCGCGTGTTGATACCGAGTGGCCGCTATCTGTTCAACGTCTGGGATCGCATCGAGGCCAACGACTTCGCCCATGTGACGATCGAGACCCTGGCCAAACTGTTCCCCGATAATCCGCCCAAGTTTCTGGCGCGCACTCCTCACGGATTTCACGACAAAACCGTCATCGAACGGCTGCTTCGCGAAGCGGGGTTTTCACGGATCGAGATCGAGACACTTGCCAAAACGAGCCGGGCGCCTTCGGGCCGGGAACCGGCCATTGGATTTTGCCAGGGCAGCCCGCTGCGCGGCGAGATCGAGGCGATGGGCACTGGCCAGCTGGAGAGAGCGACCGACGCTGTCGCCGCCGCGATTGCCGCCCAATTCGGTCAAGGGCCGATCGAGGGCAAGATCCAGGCGATCGTGATCAGCGCAAGCCGCTAGGCGTTGTTTTCGACCTCGGTCTCTCAGCCAGCGACAGCCTTGAGGTAGCGCTCAAAGGATTCGTCGACGGCCTTACGCCCGCCACCAATGATGTTGCGTCCCCAGGTGAAGCCGAAAACGTCTTCGAACGCATATCCCTCGAGGCGCGATCGGATCGCCCTCACGTCGCTGGGCTTCATCGGAAGATAATTGGGACAGCTGTACATGAACGTGACGTGGCGACGATCCATCACGACCTGCAGCGCGTCGCCCGGGAACAGGGCGCCGCTGGGGCGCGGCCCGCCCCTCCAATGTAGGGCGGCACTGCCGGGAAAATGGCCGCCGCAACGAATGAGCGTGACGGCATCGGACAATCTGCGCAGGTCGCCGCTCCAGAATTGAATGTTCGGGGTTGCCCGTCGCACCCAAGCCTTCTCCGCCTCATGAAGTAATCCCGGCAGATCGGATCGATGAAGCAATTCGCCGCCTTGCCCGGGCGATAGGTCAGTCCGGGAAGGGGCCTTGGGATTTCACCGGCTGATAGGGCATCATGCCCTCGCGGGCGAGCTGGTCGGCGCGTTCGTTTTCTGCATGGCCATCATGGCCGCGCACCCAATGCCATTCGACCTGGTGGGGCGCCGCCGCGCCTTCCAGCCTTTGCCATAGATCGACATTCTTGACGGGCTTGCGGTCGGCGGTCTTCCAGCCGCGCTTCTTCCACTGGGGCAGCCAGCGGGTGATGCCGTCCTTCAGATAGCTGCTGTCCGTATAGAGCCGCACCTTCGAGGGGCGCTTGAGGCTTTCCAAGGCCGAAATGGCTGCCATCATCTCCATGCGGTTGTTGGTGGTGGCCGCCTGCCCGCCGTTCAACTCGCGCTCCTTGCCGCCGGCGCGCAGAAGTGCACCCCAGCCGCCGGGGCCGGGATTCCCGCTGCAGGCGCCGTCGGTGAATATCTCCACGTCGGGCTCGGCTGGCGAGGCGACCGCCCTCACGGGTCGAGACCGTATTCGCCGGGCCCCCCAACCGCGGCGTGAAAGCGGAGCTTGCGCAGATATTCGAGAGGATCCTTGGGCTTGACGAAGGCGCCGGGCGGGTGATTGAGCCAATCGTAGAGCCGGGTCAGCAGGAAGCGCAGCGCACTGCCGCGCGCCAGCAAAGGCAGCGCTTCGATCTCGGAGGCCGGCATGGGCCGGGCCTTCCGGTAACTGGCGATCAGGCCCCGGGCCTTGGTGGCATTGAAGGACAGGTTCGGCTCGAAGCACCAGGCATTCAGACAAACGGCCACGTCATAGGCATAGGCATCGGTACAGGCGAAATAGAAATCGATGATTCCCGAAAGTCGGTCCTGCAGAAAGAAAACATTGTCGGGAAAGAGATCGGCATGGATCGTGCCGATGGCCAGATCTTTGGGCCAGCGCTGTTCGATGAGATCGAGTTCGCGGGCGAGCTCGTCGGCCAGACCCGGCGCCACCTCATGGGCGCGCCCCCGACAGGCCTCGAACAGGCGGCGCCAGCCGGCGAGCGAAAGATCGTTGGGCCGCCGCATGGGAAAATCGGCGCCGGCGAGATGGAATCGCGCCAGCGCCTCGCCCAGCAATTGGCAGTGGCGCGGCGTCGGCCGGCGCGGCCACATGCCGTCGAGAAAACTGATGATGGCGGCGGGCCGGCCGCAAAGCTCGCTCAGGGCCCCGCCGTTGCGGGCATGAATGGGAGTGGGGCACGCGATGCCCTTGCCCGCCAGATGTTCCATGAGGCCAATGAAGAAGGGCAGATCGCATGCCTTCACCCGCTTTTCATAGAGGGTCAGAATGAAACTGCCGCGCTCGGTATGGAGCAGATAATTGCTGTTCTCCACGCCCTCGGCGATGCCCTTGCAGGAGGCCACGCGCCCGATATCGTAGCGCGCGACGAATTCCTCGAGTTCGCTATCGGGGACTTCGGTATAGACCGCCATGCAAAATTAAGCTGAGAGCGCCCGGGGCAGCCTGAACTCGACGTTCTCGCGGGTGACGGTGACTTCCTCGACCTCGACGGCGAAGCGGTCGCGGCAGGCCGCCACCACTTCTTCCACCAATATCTCCGGTGCCGAGGCGCCGGCGGTAATACCCAGGCAGCCCACGCCCGCCAACCGGCGCCAGTCGATTTCGGCGGCCCGGCGCACGAGGAAGGCATCGGGACAGCCCGCTGCCGTGGCGACTTCCACCAGCCGCATGGAGTTGGAGGAGTTGGGGGCGCCCAGCACCAACAGCGCCTCGCAGCGCTCGGCGATCGCCTTCACCGCCTGCTGACGATTTGTCGTGGCATAGCAGATGTCGTCGCGCTTCGGCCCCTGAATGGAGGGAAAGCGCCGGCGCAGGGCTGCGACGATCTCCGCCGTATCGTCGGCGGAGAGCGTGGTCTGGGTGATGTAGGCGAGATTGCCCGTATCGACGACCGGCACGCTGTCGGCCGCCTTGGGCGTTTCGACCAGCGTCACTGCGCCCGCCGGCAATTGACCCATGGTGCCGATCACCTCGGGATGGTGGGCATGACCGATCAACAAGATATGACGGCCCGCGGCATGATGCCGCTCGGCCTCGCGATGGACCTTGCTGACCAGGGGACAGGTGGCGTCGAGATAGAACAGATTGCGTCGCACCGCTTCGGCCGGCACCGCCTTGGGCACGCCATGGGCGGAAAAGACGACCGGGGCGTCGTCGGGCACTTGATCCAACTCCTCGACGAAGATGGCGCCGCGATGTTCCAGCTGTTCGACCACGAAACGGTTGTGCACGATCTCATGGCGCACATAGACCGGCGCGCCGTAACGGGCCAGCGCCTGCTCGACGATCTGGATCGCCCGGTCCACCCCAGCGCAGAATCCGCGCGGAGCGGCGAGCAAAATGCGAAGCGGCGGCAGCGGCGATACCATCGGGCAGGCCTTGTGCGGGGACTGGGCGTTCACTACAGTCCGGCCGGCTGCAGTGCAAATCCGACCGGACAATATCAAAGCGCCCGTCGCGAAGGAAGTAGATGATGGAAAAGCCCGTCGTGGCGGCTAGAGAGCCCTTCAAGGTCGATGTCGAAGCCGGCAAGGCCTATTTCTGGTGCGCCTGCGGGCGCAGCCAGAAGCAGCCCTTCTGCGACGGTTCCCACAAGGGCACCGGCCTGACGCCCGTGCAGTATAAAGCCGATGCCACCAGACCCGTCTGGCTCTGCGGGTGCAAACAGACCAAGAGCGCCCCGATGTGCGACGGCACGCACAAAAGCCTTTGAGCATGCGCCGCGCGGCGATCATCGGTCTGGCCCTTCTGCTGAGCGCCTGCGGCATGTTCGGCAGCTCGAGCGCCCCGGCCGTCACCTGCCCCGACGTCAGCAAGGTGGGCGACGTGGCGCGGCTGACCCGCTTCGGGCCCGGCGGCCATGACCTGACCGATGTCGCCTTCGAAGCCGTCGTCGGCAAGCTGGGCGGCACTTGCTCGCGGGGCGAAAACGGCTCCGTCGATGTGCAGTTGACCGTGGAATTCATCGCCGGCCGCGGGCCGGCGGACCATACGCGCAAGGCGCCCTTCAGCTATTTCATCGCCGTCGTCGACAAGAACGACAACATCCTGGCCCGCGAGCAATTCGACACCGGTGTCGAATTTCCCGGGAATCAAACGCGCAACGCCATCACCGAAGAGGTGGACGAGAACATCCCGCTTCAGAAGGATCAGCAGGGCAATCAGTTCCGCGTCTTCGTCGGATTCGTGCTCACGCCCGATGAGGTCGCCTACAATCGCGTCCATCCTTAAGAACCGACAAATCCTCGCGCGATTTTTCCTTTTCCACCTTGACCGAAAGGTCAAGTCGGCGGAAGCTTCGCGCGCTTTGATACGACCCGCGCGGGAGAGATCGACAGCGATGTCGGCGCCGAAGGAGCAACCGCCCCGGAAACTCTCAGGCAAAGAGGACCGCGCGGGGCAATAGGCACTCTGGAAAGCAGGCGGGCAACTGCCTCACCGAAGAGGAAAGCTGGGGCCGGATATTGCCGGCCCTGGTCAATCTTTCAGGTTCGACGACAGAGGGGGCGCCGCGAGTGGAGCCGCGAGGCCGAACTCAACGGCGCAACGATATCCTCGCCGGAGAGTGCCATGGCCGAAGAAATTCTCAAACGCACACCGCTCCATGCCCTCCATGTCGAACTGGGCGCCAAGATGGTGCCCTTCGCCGGCTACGACATGCCGGTGCAGTACCCCGCCGGCATATTGAACGAACACCTTCATACCCGCGCCCGGGCCGGCTTGTTCGACGTTTCCCATATGGGCCAGTTGCGCCTGACGGCCAAACCCGGCGGCAACAGCGCGACGGCGCTCGAACGGCTCGTCACCGCCGACATCCTCGGCCTCGGCCAGGCCAAGATGCGCTACGCGCTCTTCACCAACGAGGCTGGCGGCATTCTCGACGATCTCATGGTCACCAACCTGGGCGATCATCTGATGCTTGTGGTGAACGCCGCCTGCAAGGAACAAGACGAGGCTCACCTGCGGGCGCAAATCTCTCGCGACGTCGACATCGAGAATCTGAGCAAGCGCGCACTCCTTGCCTTGCAAGGCCCCTCGGCGGTCGACGCGTTGGCACGCCTGGTGCCGGATTGCCGCAAGCTGGAATTCATGACAAGCGCCTTCTGGATCGTCGAAGGATCGCGCTGCTTCGTCACCCGCTCGGGCTATACCGGCGAGGATGGCTTCGAAATCTCCGTTCCCAACGAGGCGGCCGAGGCTCTGGCGCGCCGCCTGCTGGCAATGCCGGAGGTCAAGCCCATCGGCCTCGGCGCGCGGGATTCCCTGCGCCTGGAAGCCGGGCTCTGCCTCTATGGCCATGACATCGACACTGCCACCACGCCCATCGAAGCGGGGCTTGCCTGGAGCATCGGTGCGCGGCGGCGCAAGGAGGGCGGATTTCCCGGCGCCCGCGTGATCCAGCAACAACTGGCCGAAGGACCCGCGCGCCGGCGCGTGGGAATTCTACCCGACGGGCGCCAACCGGCCCGCGACCATGCCGAGATTCAGGATATCGGCGGCAAAAGGCTCGGCGAGATCACCAGCGGCGGTTTCGGGCCCAGCCTCGGCGGCCCGGTCGCCATGGGTTACGTCGCGGCCTCGGCCGCGGCGATCGGCACGCCCCTGACTCTGTTGGTACGCGGCAAACCGCAACCGGCCAAGACCGCAGCACTCCCCTTCGTCAAACACAATTACAAACGCAAGACTTGAGAGGAAATCCATGAGCGCCCTGAAATATACGCCAGAACATGAATGGATCCGCGTCGAGGGCAATGTCGGCACCGTCGGCATCACCCCCTATGCTCAGGAGCAGCTGGGCGACGTGGTCTTCGTCGAGCTGCCGGAGGTCGGCCGCAAGGTCGAGCAAGGCAAGGAAATCGCCGTGGTGGAATCGGTGAAGGCGGCGAGCGAGATCTTCGCCCCGGTCAGCGGCCAGGTGGTCGACGTGAACAAGGCCCTGCCCGGGACGCCGGCCACGGTCAACAGCGATCCCCTGGGCGCCGGCTGGTTCTTCAAGGTGCAGCTCGCCGATCCGGCACAGCTCGCCAAGCTGATGGACGAGGCGGCCTATAAGACCTACGTCGAGGGGCTGCACTGATGCGCTATCTGCCGCTGACCGATACCGATCGGCGCGCCATGCTGGCAAAGATCGGCGTGCCCTCGATCGATTCCCTCTATCGCGACGTCCCGGAAATTGCCTGGCTTGCGGGGCCGGTCGACCTTCCGCCTCATCAAGGCGAGCTGGAGGTCGAACGTGCCATCGGCGCGCTCGCTGCCAAGAACATGGGGGCCGCCTCGGTGCCGAGTTTCCTTGGCGCCGGCGCCTATCGCCATCATGTGCCCGCTGCCGTCGATCATCTGATTCAGCGGGGCGAGTTCTTGACGTCGTATACGCCCTATCAGCCGGAAGTCGCCCAAGGCACGCTGCAATATCTGTTCGAGTTCCAGACCCAGATCTGCCTCATCACCGGCATGGAAGTGGCCAACGCCTCCATGTACGATGGGGCGACGGCGACCGCCGAAGCGGTGATGATGGCCAACCGCGTCACCCGCCGCCATCGTGCGGTCATCTCCGGCAATCTCCATCCCCATTATCGCGAGGTCTGCCAGACCCACGCCCGCTTCCTCGAATTCAAACTCGCGATTGGCGAACCCGATCCCGAAGGACGGGAAGATCTCACCGGCCTGATCGATGCGGGTACCTCCTGCGTCGTGGTGCAGAACCCGGATTTCTTCGGCAACTTGCGCGATCACGGCAGACTCGCCGAGGCCTGCCATAAGGCGGGCGCGCTTCTGATCGTCGCCGTCACCGAGCCCGTATCGCTGGGCTTGGTCGAGCCGCCTGGCGCCATGGGTGCCGATATCGTGACAGCCGAGGGCCAGCCCATCGGCAATGCGCTGACCTATGGCGGGCCCTATCTCGGCCTCTTCGCCACCCGCGAGAAGTACCTGCGCCAGATGCCGGGCCGCCTGGTGGGCGAGACACTGGACGTCGACGGCAAGCGCGGCTGGGTACTGACTCTTTCGACCCGCGAACAGCATATCCGGCGCGAGAAGGCGACCAGCAACATCTGCACCAATTCTGGCCTCTGCGCGCTTGCCTTCACCATCCATCTGACCCTGCTGGGCGAAGCCGGATTGACCCGATTGGCGGAAATCAATCACGCCACGACGGTGAGCCTGGCGGAGCGTCTCTCCGCCCTGCCTGGCTGCAGGATATTGGCCGACGCCTTCTTCAACGAATTCACCCTCGGCCTGCCGAAACCCGCGGCCGAAATTGTGGAGCGGCTGGTGGAAAAGCGGATCTTGGGCGGCGTGCCCGTCTCGCGCCTATATCCCAAGCGGCCCGATCTGGCCAATCTGCTGCTGGTCAGCGCCAGCGAATGCACCACCGAGGCCGACATGGACGCTCTCGTCGGCGCCTTGAAGGAGGTGCTGTGATGGCCGACCAGCCCAAAAGCGCTGGACACAGCGCCACATACACGGGCAACCGCGGCCTCGACATCGAGGAGTCACTGATCTTCGAACAGGACATGCCCGGGCGTTGCGGCGTCGATCTGCCGGCGCCGGCGAAGGTCAAGGATCGGCTGGGGGGATTGCGGCGAAAGGACCCCATCGGCCTGCCGGGTCTGGCCGAGCCCCAGGCGATCCGCCACTACACGCGCCTCAGCCAGAAGAACTACGCCATCGACACGGGAATATATCCGCTGGGCTCCTGCACCATGAAACACAACCCGCGCCTCAACGAGAAGCTGGCACGCGCGCCCGGATTGGCCGACCTTCATCCCATGCAGCCGATTTCCACCGTGCAGGGTGCCTTGGAATTGATCGACCAGCTGGCCTATTGGCTGAAGACGCTGACCGGCATGCCGGCGGTCGCCATGTCGCCTGCCGCAGGCGCCCATGGCGAACTCTGCGGGATTATGGCCATCCGCGCGGCACTCGAACATCGCGGCGACAAGCGCAAGCGCATCCTGGTGCCCGAATCGGCCCACGGCACCAATCCGGCCACCGCGGCGGCCTGCGGCTTCGAGGTCGATTCGATTCCCGCCGATGCGCGCGGCCGGGTCGATCTCGCCGCCTTCCGCGCCAAGCTCGGCGGCGACGTCGCCGGGATCATGATCACCAATCCCAATACCTGCGGTCTGTTCGAAGGCGATTTCGAGCGCATTGCCGAGGACATGCACAAGGCCGGCGGCTACGTCTATGGCGACGGCGCCAATTTCAACGCCATCGTCGGCCATGTGCGGCCGGGCCATCTGGGTGTGGATTGCATGCATATCAATCTGCACAAGACCTTCTCCACCCCGCACGGCGGCGGCGGGCCGGGCAGCGGACCGGTGGTGCTGTCGGAAGCGCTGGCTCCCTTCGCCCCGCTCCCCTATGTCGTCCACGGCAGCCAGGGACTTTCGCTGGTCGAACACGATGACGGTGGCACCAGCCTCGGGCGCCTCAAGGGCTTCCATGGCCAGATGGGCATGTTCATCCGCGCGCTCGCCTACATGATGAGCCATGGCGCGGATGGCCTGCGCCAAGTCGCCAGCGATGCGGTGCTGAACGCCAATTACCTGATGGCCTGCCTCGGCGAGGAGCTCACGCCCGCCTTCGAGGGCCCCTGCATGCATGAGGCGCTGTTCGACGATCGCTTCCTCAAGGATACGGGCGTCACGACGCTCGATTTCGCCAAGGCGATGATCGACGAGGGGTTCCATCCCATGACCATGTATTTCCCCCTGGTGGTCCATGGCGCGCTGCTGATGGAGCCGACGGAAACCGAGAGCAAGGAATCCCTCGACCAGTTCATCGGCGCGCTCATCAGCTTGGCCCGGCGGGCCAAGCAGGGCGAGACGGCGGCCTTCCATGCCGCCCCGGTGCTGACGCCGCGCCGGCGCCTCGACGAGACCGCCGCGGCGCGACGGCCCGTGTTGCGCTGGCAGCCGCCCCGCGCCCAAGGGCAGGCGGCGGAGTAACCGGCCTTGGCGGAGATCCGGGTTCGGCCGGCCGAGCCGGCCGACGCCTCGGTCATTCTCGCCATGGTGCGCGAACTCACGGTCTTCGAACGCGAACCGCTGACAAGCGTCGAGGCGCGCGAGGAAGATTTCTTGCGCGATTGCTTCGGGCCCGCGCGGCGCTGCGAGGTTCTGATCGGCGAGGTCGACGAGCGGGTCCAAGGCTACGCGCTGTTCTTCCACAACTACTCGACATGGGTGGGGCGCGCCGGCATTCATGTGGAAGATCTCTTCGTGCGCGACGGCGCGCGTGGCCTCGGCCTGGGTCGGCGTCTGCTCGCCGCGGTGGCGCAAATCGCGGTGGAGCGCGGCTGCCGGCGCCTCGATCTCGCGGTCCTCAATTGGAATCCCGCGCGCGAGCTCTACGAACATTTGGGGTTTACCCCCCAGTCGCAGTGGGTACCTTATCGCCTGGCCGCCAAGGACATTGCAAAACTAGCGGCTGAAGCGGGAAACTGAGGGAGAATTCCATGGATCTTGGCATTCGCGGGCGCAGCGCCATCGTTTGCGCCTCCAGCAAGGGGCTGGGCCGCGCCTGCGCCGAGGCGCTGGGCGCCGCCGGCGTCGATCTCGTCATCAATGCGCGCAATGGCGCCGAGTTGGAACGCGTCGCCGAGGCCATCCGGCGTGCCAGCGGCGTGAAGGTCACCGTCGTTGCCGCCGACATCGCCACGCCAGCGGGCCGTCAGGCGGTGCTGGCCGCCTGCCCCGCGCCCGACATCCTGGTCAACAACGCCGGCGGTCCGCCGCCGGGCGATTTCCGCCAATGGGATCGCAATCAATGGATGGCCGCCATCGACGCAAACATGCTGACACCCATCGAGCTGATGAAGGCCACGGTGGACGGCATGATGGCCCGGGGTTTCGGGCGCATCGTCAATATCACCTCCTCGGCCGTGAAGGCGCCCATCGATTCCCTGGGGCTCTCCAACGGCGCGCGCTCCGGCCTCACAGGTTTCGTAGCTGGCCTCGCGCGCAAGACGGTGCGCAAGAACGTGACGATCAACAATCTTCTGCCCGGCTCGTTTGCCACCGACCGCCTGGAAAGTTTCATCCGCCACACTGCCGAAACATCCAAGAAATCGCGCGACGAGGCGGCAGCCGAACTGGCCGCCCAAGTCCCCGCCGGCCGCTTCGGCCAGCCCCCGGAATTCGGCGCGGCTTGCGCCTTCCTCTGCTCGGTCCACGCCGGCTATATCACCGGCCAGAATTGGCTGATGGATGGCGGCGACTACCCGGGGACGTTCTGACGCCGGCGTGTTGGCGACAGCGCGCCGATCACCCCCACCCCAGCCCGCCCCCATCAAGGGGGCGGGGGAAGAAATAAAGGAAGCCCCCGGGAATTGCGGCGTCGCCAAATGACGCGGAGCTCGGGATGGCGAGACTCCCTATGGTCCCCGCCCCCTTGATGGGGGCGGGCTGGGGTGGGGGTGAAACGCGTGCTCGTGATCCACGGAGTAGCTGTTAGAGGCAGCCGCCAGAGAAATAGCACGCAGCCAAATATAGAAGCCGCAGGGCTTGGTAGTGCATGAACGGAAGAAGGATGCATACGACCCCGAGCCCCACGACGAGATCCACTTTGGCTTCCGGTGAAGCCGCCGCTTTCCATGTACCGAAGGCCAACAACAAACCTGCCGCAACGAATGAGAGC
>WNFR01002281.1_pt1 | contig 20021 bp, 16 predicted proteins | sample 5400221 | NCBI WGS metagenome assembly WNFR01 (sample SAMN13153357, study PRJNA577476) | soil metagenome | isolation source: 40 cm soil under Madrone tree | place: USA:California | collected 2016-06-14 | reverse complement strand
ATCTGAAAGCCGTTCAGGGCCTGGATCGCGCTCTGCGCCTCGGCCTGGGGCATGTCGACGAATCCGAAACCACGCGGTTTGCCGGTTTCCCGGTCGTTGATGAGCTTCACCGATTCCACTTTGCCGTGACGTTCAAACAAGGCCTGCACGTCCTGCTCGGTGGCGTTGAAGGGCAGATTGCCCACGTAAATCGTCGTCATCAGGAAGTCTCTCTTGCAAATGCGGACAGCGGCGAGCCGCACGGGTCGGTCGCATGTACCGCGTGAACAGTCAAACAGGTCAAGGCTTCAAGGCACACGATCGGCGGTCAGTCAATGCGCAGTGCTTGGGCCAGCGGCCTGCACCTGCGTTCGCGCACGGATGAGAAGCGCGGGGCGGGATATGAAGTCAACACATTCAAACAAAACGCACTCATCCACGACGGATACGAACGCACGTGGCATGCTACTCCCGGCCTTTGCGGGACGCAAACCAAGGGTGTTATGGAAGCGTTTCTAGTTTCGGCAGGCGTCGTCGCGCTCGCCGAGATCGGCGACAAAACACAGCTTCTCGCCCTGGTTCTGGCGGCGCGCTTCCGGGCGCCCGTGCCGGTCATCTGCGGGATTCTCACCGCCACTCTCGCCAACCACTTCGCCGCCGGCGCGGTCGGCACGCTGCTCGCCGCGACCATCAGTGCGGCGCTGATGCGCTACCTGCTGGCGGCGTCCTTCCTCGCCACGGCGGTGTGGATGCTGATTCCCGACAGGCCCGCGGCAGCGGGCGAGCGGCCGGCGCGCTTCGGGGCCTATGGCACCTCGGTGATCTCGTTCTTCCTGTTGGAGATCGGCGACAAGACGCAGATCGCCACCGTGGCGCTGGCAGCCAAATACCACGCGTTGGCCGCGGTCGTTGCCGGCACCACCCTCGGCATGATGCTGGCCGACGTGCCGGTGGTGCTGTTGGGGGAGGCGGCGGCGAAGCGGCTGCCGCTCAAGTGGGTGCGCGGCGCTGCCGCCGCAGCGTTTGTCGTGCTCGCCCTGTTGGTGCTGTTGGGAGTGCGCCTCTAGAGCCTCACCTGCAGCGCGGCTTAAGGCCGTGGGTCACGCGCCGGCGGGCTCCAGATACGCGTAGCCGTCGAGCTCGCTCTCGTAGAAGCGCTTCAGGGCCTGGCTCTGCGCGAGCGTCATGCGCCCGTCGCGGATGGCGCGCTCGCAGTCGCGCGCCAGCGCCGGATACAGCTCCGCGACGTCGTACTCCATGTATTCGAGCACCTTGTTGGCCGTGTCGCCCTTGACGATCTCTTCGATCCACCATCCGCCTTCGTCGTGCAGCCGCACGTGCACCACGTGGGTGTCGCCAAAGAGATTGTGCAGGTCGCCGAGCGTTTCCTGGTAGGCGCCGACCAGGAACACCGCCAGGTAGTACCTTTCGTCCGCCTTGAGCTCGTGCAGCTCGAGCGTGCGCTTCACGTCGCGCATCGACACGAAGCGGTCGATCTTGCCGTCCGAGTCGCAGGTGATGTCGGCGAGCACGGCGGTCCGGGTGGGGCGCTCATCCAGGCGGTGGATGGGCAGGATCGGGAACAGCTGGTCGATGGCCCAGCTGTCGGGCAGCGACTGGAACACCGAGAAGTTGCAGAAATAGGTATCGGAGAGAATCGATTCCAGGTCCTCGAGCTCTTCCGGCAGACGCTCGAGCTTGCGGCACGCGTCGCGGATCTTCGCGCAGGTCGCCCAGTACAGCCGCTCGGCGAGGGCGCGGAACTCGAGCGACAGCAGGCCGAGATTGAACATCTGCAGAATCTGTTCCCGGGCGGTGAGGGCGTCGTGATAGCACTCGACCAGTCGCCGCTCGCTTACCGCGCGGTAGGCCTCGAACAGATCCTGCACCGGTTGCGGCAACTCCTCCTCACCGCCGTAGTCCTCGGCGCGATCCCCGGTGACGCGGAACTTGTCGAGCGCCGAGGAGCCGAGCGCATCGAATATCAGCACGCTGTGGTAGGCGGCCACCGCGCGGCCGGACTCACTCACGATTATGGGGTGCGGAATGTCGCGCAGGTTGCACACGCTCGCGACCCGGTAGACGACGTCGTTGGCGTATTCATTGAGCGTGTAGTTCATCGACGAGGGGAAGTTCGTGCCGCTGCCGTCGTAGTCGACGCCGAGGCCCCCGCCCACGTCGATGTACTGCAGGCCCGCGCCCATGAGCTTGAGCTCCGCGTACACGTGCGCCAGCTCGTTGATCGCATCCTTGACGCGGCGGATGTCCTGCAACTGGCTGCCCGGATGGCAGTGCACCAGCTGCAGGCAGTCGAGCATGTCGTGCTCCTTGAGCACGTTGAACAGCTCGAGGATCTCGGTGATGAATAAGCCGAACTTCGACTTCTCGCCGGCGGAGGCGCTCCAGCGCCCGGAGCCCTCGCTGAAGAGCTTCACGCGCACACCGATGCGCGGGCGCACCTGGTAGCCTCTGGCGTGCTTGAGGATCAGGCCGAGCTCCTCGAAGTTCTCCACGACCGGGATGATGGTGCGGCCGAGCTTGGTAGCGAGCGTCACCGCCTCGATGTAGCTGTCGTCCTTGAATCCATTGCAGACGATGAGCCGCTCCGGGGCGTTCTCGGTCATCGCCATCACCGCGAGCAGTTCCGGCTTTGAACCCACTTCGAGCCCGAAACCGAACTCCTGCCCGTAGCGATAGACCTCTTCGACCACCAGCCGCTGCTGGTTCACCTTGATCGGGTACACGGCCGCGTAGCGGTTCTTATAGTCGTTCTCGGTGATCGCCTGGGCGAACGCATCGTGCAGGCGCCGCAAGCGGTGCGCGAGGATATCGGAGAAGCGCACCACCACCGGGGTGGTCAGATCGCGGGCCTGCAGGCCTTCGACCACCTCGTATAGATCGATCTCGTGCTGCTCCGTCGTGTCCGGCCGCACTACGACGTGACCGCTGGCGTTTACGCTGAAGTAACCCTGGCCCCACGCCCGCACCTGGTACAGATCGAGGGAGTCCTCGACCCGCCAGGGCTGTGCGGGATTGAATTTGCGATTGCCGTTGACGGCGCTCTTGGGATCGGCAGCCACGGCGCGTTATATCAAAATTGTGTGACCAGGAAGAGTGCTGGCTTCCGCACCCCGCGCCACCGGGCGCGCCGGATCGCGGATCCACTCGCTCCACGACCCCGCGTAGAGTCGCGCGCCGGCAAGTCCAGCGGCCTCGAGCGCGAGCAGATTGTGGCAGGCCGTGACGCCGGAGCCGCACATCGCGATCAGCGTCGGTGCGGGGCGCTCGCGCAGCGTGTCTGCCCAGGAGCGCCGCAGCTCGGGCGCGCTCAGGAAACGCCCGTGCGCATCAAGGTTGCCCGAGAACGGATGGTTGCGCGCACCGGGGATATGGCCGGCGACTGGGTCGAGCGTCTCGTTCTGGCCGGCGAAGCGATCCGCGCTGCGCGCGTCCACGAGGGTCAGCTGCCCGCGCGTCAGTGCGCCGGCTGCGACGATGCGCGCGAGCGCCGCCGTCGTCACGACCAGACCACCGGCGGGGGCGGCCGTGAAGCGCCGCGGCGCCCGCACCGTGGCAGCCGCCTCGAGCGGCAGCCCGGCACGCTCCCACGCCGCGAAACCGCCGTCGAGCACCGCCACCTGCTGGTGTCCCAGCCAGCGCAGCAGCCACCACAGCCGCGCGGCATAGGCGCCAGCGTCCTGGTCGTAGGCCACGACCTGCACCTCTTTATCTATTCCCCAGCGCCCGAACGTGGCGGCGAGCGCCGCGATCGCCGGCAACGGATGCCGGCCCGTCAGCGCGGTGCGCGGGCCCGACAAATCGCGATCGAGATGGGCGTACAACGCGTTCGGAACGTGTCCGGCGGCCCAGGCGAGCGCGCCCCACTCAGGGCGTGCCAGGTCGAAACGGCAATCGACGATGGCCCAGTCGGGATGGGCGAGATGCGCGGCCAGTGCGGCTGGCTCGATCAGCGTCGTCGGCATGGCTTTAGGACTCTCCTCGCTTGGCCTATACATTTTCGGCGCTGTGCGGTTGTCGTTACAATCGAGCCACGACCTCCCGCGGGGGCGCGATGACAATCGACGTTTTTTGGGGCAGTGGCAGCCCCTTCGCGTGGCGCGTGCTGCTGGCGCTCGAGTACAAGCGTCTGCCTTACGTGAGCCATCTGCTGCAGTTCTCCAAGCAGGAGCACAAGTCCCCGCAGATGCTCGCGCTCAATCCGCGGGGCCGCGTGCCGGTGCTGAAGGACGGCGATTACGTGTGCTTCGAGTCGCTCGCGATCCTGTACTACCTGGACCTGAAGTACCCGCAGCCGCCGATCTTTGGCCGTACGCCGGAGGAAGCCGGCACCATCATGCGCGTCATCTGCGAGTACCAGGCGTATATCGAGCCGCGGCTCAACAGCATCAGCAGCGGGGTTTTCAGCGGCAAGGAGGATCTGTCCGGTGATGAGATCACGGCGGCGATGCACGCGGTCGCCAACGAGGCGCGCACCATCGAGGGGCGGCTGTCGAAGTCCGATTGGATCGTGGGGGATTCCTTGTCGGCGGTCGACATGGTCATCTTCCCCGGCATCCAGCTGCTGAAGCGCGCGCTCGAGCGGCCGCAGGCGCGCGAGCTGTCGTCGCGCTTCATGCCGGTGGAGGTGAACTATCCGTCGCTCGGCCGCTGGCTCGCGCGCGTCGCGGCTCTGCCGGGCTACCAGCGCACCTATCCGCCTCACTGGCGCTGAACGAGCGACCCTGAGAAGGCGCGCGGAGTGAGCCGCGCGAATGATACCCTTCACAGCCGCGCGCCCTCATGCCGCGAAGGGAGATCTGAAGCCGCATCATGAGCAGCAATGACAAGATTCATATCGAGTTTCCCGGACGGATCCTGTTGGTGGGTTTTGGCAGCATCGGTCAGGCTGTGCTGCCGCTGATCCTGCGGCACATCGGCATTGCGCCCGAGCGCCTCACGATCGTGACCGCGGAGGACAAGGGGAACGAGGAGGCCGCCAAGTACGGCATCAAGTTCGTCAAGGAGCGCCTCACGCGCGAGAACTACCGCCGGGTGCTCAATCCGCTGGTGGGACGCGGGGATTTCCTGATCAACGTTGCGGTCGAGGTGTCGAGCGTCGCGCTCATCAAGCTGTGCTGGGAAAAGGGCGCGATGTACCTGGACACCTGCATCGAGCCCTGGCCAGGCGGCTACACCGACCCGACCGTCCCCGCCAGCCGCCGCACCAATTACGTGCTGCGCGAGGAGGCGCTGGCATTGCGGGCCGGCAATGCGCGCGCCCCCACCGCGGTGCTCACGCACGGCGCCAACCCGGGCCTGGTGTCGCACTTCGTGAAGCAGGCGCTGCTGAACATCGCCGCCGACACGAAGGTCGAGGCCGGCAAGCCCGCCTCGCGCGCCGAGTGGAGCGAGCTGGCTCGCCGGCTCAGCGTGAAGGTCATCCACATCGCCGAGCGCGACACGCAGGTTTCGGGCAAGCCGAAGCAACTCGGTGAATTCGTCAACACCTGGTCGATCGACGGCTTCGTCGGCGAGGGCTCGCAGCCGAGTGAGATGGGCTGGGGCACGCACGAGCGCAACTTTCCGCGCGACGGCAAGCGTCATGACTCCGGCTGCCTGGCGGCGATCTACCTGACGCAGCCCGGCGCCGGCACTCGCGTGCGCACCTGGACACCGCGCGCCGGCCATTTTCACGGGTTCTGCATCACGCACAGCGAGTCCATTTCGATGGCGGACTACTTCACGGTGCGCGATGGCACGCAGGTGGCGTACCGTCCCACGGTGCACTACGCGTATCACCCGTGCGACTCCGCCGTGATGTCGGTGTACGAGCTCGCCGGGCGCAACTACGTGCAGCAGGAGCGCCAGCGCATCCTCATGGACGACATCGTGAGCGGCATCGACGAGCTGGGTGTGCTGCTCGCCGGCCACAGGAAGAACGCCTACTGGTACGGCTCGCAGCTGTCGATCGCGGATGCGCGCAGACTCGCCCCCTACAACAACGCCACGAGCCTGCAGGTGTGCGCGGCGGTGCTGGCCGGGGTGGTGTGGGCGATGGAGAACTCCAACCTCGGTGTGGTCGAGCCTGACGAGATGGATTTCCGCCGCAATCTCGAGATCTGCATGCCGTATCTGGGTCCGATGACCGGGGAGTACACGGATTGGACGCCGCTGCACGAGCGCGAGCGACTGTTCCCCGAGGACATCGACAAGAACGATCCCTGGCAGTTCAAGAACGTGCGGGTGATCTGGTAAGCCTGATGTAAGGATGCGTCGCCGGCTCAGGGCGAGTCCCGCTGGTACTCGATCGACACGATCACGAACGCGCGGCTGCCGCCGGGAGCCTCCACGGTCACCTCGTCATCGAGGGTCTTGCGCAGCAATGCGCGCCCGAGGGGTGAGTCCATGCTGATGTAGCCGGGCGCCCGGTCGAACTCGTCGGGACCGACAATACGGTAGCGTGACTGCGCTCCGTCCTCGGACTCAAGCAGCACCCACGCCCCGAAGAACACGCGCGCCGGGTCGGCGGGGGGCTGGTCTACGACCACCATGCCCTCGAGCCGCCGGCGCAGGAAGCGTACCCGGCGATCGATTTCCCGCAGGCGGCGCTTGCCGTAGGTGTATTCGGCGTTCTCGGAGCGATCCCCCTGGGCGGCCGCCGCCGCTACCGCCTGGGTGACCCTGGGGCGCTCGTCCCGCCAGAGAAGCTCAAGCTCCAGGCGCAGGCGGCGCGCGCCCTCCGGCGTGATGTACTGCGAGCCCGCCGGCGCGGCTTGCCGCAAGCGACTCATCGGCGGGAAATCCTGTGAATTATGTCGCACTCCCTTTTACAGAAATCGGGGGTTCTGTGGAACATCTCACGGACGAACGCAGCGCGGCGCTACTAACCTGCAAACCGTGGCTACCAAGTACTACACCCACTTCGTCACCGCTGGCAGCAAGGCGCAAAGCCCCGGCTGCGGCAGCGAGTGGAGTGGCGTAGTCGAGCTGCGCGAGCCGCTCAACAACACGCGCGCCAACCGTGAGCTGCGCGCGCTGCTGGCACATAGTTTTGACCTGGACTCGGAGGACATCCGGATCCTGCACTGGGCGCGATTGCACTGAGGTATCCCCTGGCGGACTTCCTTCCCTTCATCGAAGGTCCGCCCTTATCAACCCCAGGCCTCAAAACCTGGGGTTTTTTTTGGCGTGCGTGCCGGGCGCTCCTGCGCCCGCAAGCGCCACGGGCGCGAACAATCGACGCGCCTTTCCCCGGCATGTGACAATCCACGCCCCCCGGCCAAGGGGACCGGGTCGATGCCCCAAGGAGAATTCGATGCGTGCGTGGTTTGCGACCCTTCTGGCTGCCGCGGTCCTGGGACTATCGGGCTGCGGTTACAACTCCCTGCAGCAACAGGACGAGAACGTCAAGGCGGCCTGGTCCGAGGTCGTGAATCAGTATCAGCGCCGCGCGGATCTCATCCCGAATCTCGTCAACACCGTGAAGGGCTACGCTGCCCAGGAGCAGAAGGTGCTGATCGGGGTGACCGAGGCGCGCGCCAGGGCCAACTCCATCCAGGTGACGCCCGAGGTGCTCAACAACCCGCAGCTGTTCCAGAAGTACCAGGCCGCGCAGGGCGATCTCACCCAGGCCCTGAAGAGCCTGATGGTGGTCGTTGAGAATTACCCGCAGCTGAAGTCGGACCAGAATTTCCGCGATCTGCAATCGCAGCTCGAGGGCACTGAAAACCGCATCACTGTGGCGCGCAATCGCTACATCCAGGCGGTGCAGGCCTACAACGTGACGGTGCGCTCCTTCCCCGTCAATCTCACGGCGAAAATGTTCGGTTTCCAGGTGAAACCCAACTTCACGGTTGCCAACGAGCAGCAGATCGCGACCGCCCCGACAGTCAGCTTTGACACCTCGCCGCCCGGGGCACAGCCAGCCCCGGCCGCTGCCGTGGCGCCGGCGCCCTCAGGACAACCCGCGACGAAATGACCGCAGGGTCAAGCCGCGCCCGCCCCCGGGCGGGACTGGCGCTGCCGCTGCTGCTGGGCCTGGGCCTCGCCGTGATCGGGCCGCCGCCTTCAGCCGCGCAGTCGCTGCCGTCTGCCGCCCCAGGCTTGCAGCCGATCCCGAAGCTGACCGCGCGCGTCACTGATCTCACCGGCACGCTGACCGCGGAGCAGCAGACAGCGCTCGAGCAGAAGCTCGCGGCGTTCGAGTCCGCCAAGGGCTCGCAGCTCGCGGTGCTCCTCGTGCCCACGACCCAACCCGAGCAGATCGAGCAGTATTCGATCCGGGTGGCGGAACAGTGGAAGCTCGGCCGGCAAAAGGTGGATGACGGGGCGCTGCTGATCATTGCCAAGAACGATCACCGAGTGCGCATCGAGGTCGGCTATGGCCTGGAAGGCGTCCTGACCGATGCCATGTGCAACCGCATCATTTCGGAGACCATCCGGCCCGCTTTCCGCCAGGGGAATTACTATGGCGGCATCGACGCCGGCCTCGACCAGACGATGAAGCTCATCGAAGGCGAGCCGCTGCCGCCCCCCGAACACGATTGGCAGTCCGGCCGGCGCGCGCGCGGTTCGACCCCCTTGCCGGTGATCCTGTTCGCCGTTTTCATCGGTTCGGTGGTGCTGCGCGGGATTTTCGGACGCACACTGGGCTCGGCCTTCACCGCCGCCGGCGCGGGCTTGCTGGTGTGGATCACCGGCTACGCACTGCTCCTGGCTCTGCTCGCCGCGGCGGGCGCGTTCCTGTTCACCCTGCTCGGCGGACTGGCTCGCGGCAGCGGCTGGTCGAGCTACCCGCGTAGCGGGGGCTTCGGCGGCGGACTGGGCGGATTCGGCGGCGGACTTGGGGGCGGAGGATTCGGCGGTGGTGGATTCAGCGGTGGCGGCGGAGGATTCGGGGGCGGCGGCGCCTCCGGAAGCTGGTAGGAGGGACGTGGTCATGAAATTCCTGCGTCTCATTCGCCACCTCGCTACCACACGCTGGAGCACGCGCCGGCACTTCAGGCCGCAGGTTCGCGACGCCATCGAGCAGGCCATCGGCAGCTGCGAAGCGCATCATGCCGGGGAGATCCGCTTCGTCGTCGAGACCGCCTTCGATCTGCCTGAGCTGTGGCGCGATCTGCCGCCGCGGCAGCGCGCGCTGCGCCTGTTCGGACAGCTCGGCGTGTGGGACACGGCGCACAACAACGGTGTCCTGATCTACGTGCTCATGGCGGACCGGGTGGTCGAGATCATCGCCGACCGCGGCATCGCCGCCCGCGTCGCGCAGCCTGAGTGGGAGGCGGTGTGCCGGCAGATGGAGCTGCATTACCGCGCCGGGCGCTTTCGCGAGGGCTCGATCGCGGGTATCGAGGGCGTGGGGGCACTGCTGGGACGGCACTTCCCGGGGCGGCACCACGGCGACCACGAGCTGCCGAACCAGCCCGTGCTGCTGTAGCGCATCACTGACGAGACTCGCGCTCCTGCGACATCGGTCATAATTCCGCCATGAAGGGTTCCACGGCCCGTGTCGCGATTGCCGCGCTTACGTGCCTGCTGATCGCGGGGTGCTCGCTCGTGGGCCGGTTGCGGCACCCGGCAACCCCGCCCGCGCCTCCTGCCCCGCCGGCGCCGCCTGCACAGCCGGCACCGGTGGCCAATGAGCGGTTCGAGCTTGACAGTGCTCAGGACGTCGTCGGCGTCGTGCAGGTGGTGGCGGCCACCAAGGACGACACGCTCAGCGACATCGCCCGTCGCTTCAACGTCGGTTACGAGGAGATCGTGCGCGCCAATCCCAAGGTCGACCCCTGGCTGCCGGGGGAGGGCCGGGAGATCGTGGTCCCGTCGCAGTTCATCCTGCCGGACGCGCCGCGCACCGGGCTCGTAATCAACATCGCTGCCATGCGGATTTTCTATTATCCCCCGGTCAGGCGCGGCGAACGGCCCGTCGTGCTGACTCACCCCATCGGCATAGGCAAGGTCGGCTGGCGAACTCCCGAGGGCGTCACGAAGATCGTTCGCCGCCAGCAGGATCCCACCTGGCGCGTGCCGGTCTCGGTGCGCAAGGAGCACCACGAGAACGGCGAGGATCTCGATCCGGTGATCGGGCCCGGACCGGACAACCCGCTGGGCAAGTACGCGTTCTACCTGCAGTGGCCGAGTTACCTGATTCATGGCACCAATAAGCCGGCCGGCGTCGGGCTGCGTTCGAGCCATGGCTGCATCCGCCTGTACCCGGAGGACATCGCGCAGCTCTTCGCCATGGTGCCCCTCGGCACCCAGGTGCGTGTGGTCAATCAGCCGTTCGTGTTCGGCTGGCGTGACGGGCAGCTGTACATGCAGCCCTTCGACGTTCTGGAGGACGATACGCGCGAGTGGGCGAAGGCCCCGCGCAGACTCCTCAGCAAGTCCCTCGCCGCGACGCTGCAACAGCAGCTGAAGGCGCGTCAAGCCCGAGTCGAGTGGGCGCTGGTGTCGGCTCTGGCGCGCGCTCCGCGCGGCGTGCCCGTCCCGATCACCGTGTCCGACACCACGGTGGAACAGGTCCTGGCCGCCGCGCCCCGCGTGCAGAACGTGGTTCCGGAAGGGTCCACCTGGGACGGCAAGTCGGACCTGCCGATGGATGAAGCCTCCTTCAAGCAGATGCTCTCCGAGATCGAGCCGGGCGCGCCCGCTGAGGATGCTGCGCAGCAGACTGTCGATACCCCGGCCCCGGCCGCAGCCGAGGCGCCACGGGATCGTCCCAAGAATGGCGGCTGAGGAGTCTTTGCCTTGACGGCGCTGTCCGAGTGGCTGCAGCTGATGCTTGCGGAGATCGCGCGCAAGCGCGAAGAACTGGAGCGCGCGCGCGCCGAAGAAGCGCAGCGCCTGACGGAGAGTGAAGCCGCGCGGCAGCGCGCCGAGCAGGGAGCAGCTGAGAATCCGACTACACGCTGACACGCTGTGTTAGAGTCGCGCGGGCTTATCCCAAGAGGCGCTTGAGTGGCCGACAGCCCCGCGTCCGGCATAGAACCCGCACAACAAAGCCGCACCAAGCACGCGATCGAGCGCGTACCGACCGCAATCGCCGCCTTCGTCGGCCGCACCCTCAAGGGCCCGGTCAACCAGGCGCTGCCCGTCGGAGGCTTCAGCGAGTTCCAACAGCACTTTGGCGGCCTGTGGCAACCGTCGACCCTCTCCTACGCGCTCGAGCAGTTCTTCGAGAACGGTGGTCGCCAGGCACTCATCGTGCGCGTCGCCAACGGTGCGCGCCCGCCGACCGTTGCGCTGCCGGCGGGCGAGAGCGAACTCAAGCTCGTGGCTTTGAATCCCGGCTCGCGCGAGTACCTGCGCGCCTCGGTGGACTATGACGGGCTGAGCAGCGCCGAGCGCGATCGCTTCAATCTCGTGGTGCAGCGCGTGCGCACCGCGGGTTCGGAGCTGGTAGAAGACCAGGAGATCTACCGGCGCGTGTCGGTGGTGCCCGATTCGGGCCGGTTCGTCCCTGACGTGCTGCTCGGATCGCGCCTGGTGCGCGTGGCGAGTGCGGTTCCCGCGCAACGCCCGGATCGCTCCGCCGGCGGACCCGGTGGCGTGGCGGTCGGCTACACACTCTCCAATCCGGATGGGGATGACGGCGCGCCGCTCACCGACTACGACATCATCGGCGCAGCCAGCGGCGCCACCGGACTGTTCGCGCTCCAGGGCGTCGATCGCTTCAACATGCTGTGCATTCCGCCACTGACGCGTGAGCGCGATCTGGGGTTATCGACTCTGCTGGTAGCGGCGCGCCTATGCCGCGACCGCCAGGCGCTGCTGCTGGTCGATCCGCCGGCAAGCTGGACCTCGGCGCCCGCCGCGCTCGATGCACTGCGCGGCTGGCCCTTCCGCAGCGACAGCGCCGTCATGTACTACCCGCGCGTGCAGGCTTTCGATCGACTGCGCGGCCGGTTGGAGACCTTCGCTTCGTGCGGCGCCGCCGCGGGCATGATCGCGCGCTCCGATGAGACCTGGCCGGTATGGAGGGCCGCGGAGAGTGAGGAAGCGGTTCTGCGTCCCGGGTTGCGTCCGGCGGTGGCGGTGTCCGACGCCGATCGGGCGCGGCTGGCGCAGGCGGGCGTGAATACCCTGTTGTCGGTGCGGGGCGGCTCGCGTACCGGCCTGAGCCCGCGCACCCTGGGCGCGGGCGGCGGCGCCTCGGACTGGAGGTACCTCCCGGCACGGCGGCTCGCGCTGTTCGTGGCGGCCAGCATCGAGCAGGGCACGCGCTGGGTGCTGCTGGAACATAACGGACCGGCGACCTGGCAGCGCGCCCAGGCCCAGGTCGAGACCTTTCTGGACGCCCTGGCAGCACAGGGAGCCTTTGCCACTGACGACGACGACGACGAGAGTCATTTCGTCATCAGCGATGAGCGTGTCAACCGGCCGCAGACTCTCGCCGAAGGCAAATTCAACCTGTTGTTCGGCTTCGCCAGCAGCAAGCCGGGCGCGTTCGACACCTGGCTGGTGACGCATCGAGCCGGCGCCAGCCGGGTGCGGCCGGTGTCAGTGAACCGCTCCGCGACCGCGAAGCACCGGGTCGAGTGGGAGATCGAAACCGCAATTCTGCGTGGATAGGCCGAAGGCGCCTGCGGCGCCTGCGGCGCCTTCGGCAGGCCAACCCACCAGCGGCCTCGAGCACGCCGGCAAAAGGCGTGGCTTTTGCCGGCGAATCAAGCGCGCTCAGATAAGCGGTGAGCCAAAGCCGCCGCCACCGGGTGTCAGGATGAGGAGCTCGTCTCCCGGTCCGATCTCGAAGCACGCAGTGGCGCCCAGGTGCTCCACGGCCCCGCCGGCGCGGCGTATGCGCGCCTCACCGCAGGCGCCCGGCTGTCCGCCCTCGAGCCCAAAGGGCGCGATGCGGCGGTGATTGGCGAGCAATGCTCCGGAGAACGGCGCACGAAACTCCAGCCGCCGCACGATGCCGTCGCCGCCGTGATGCCGCCCCGCGCCGCCCGAGCCGCCGCGGATCGCGAACTCCCGCACCAGCACCGGGAACTGGCTCTCCAGGATCTCCGGGTCCGTGAGGCGCGAGTTGGTCATGTGAGTCTGCACGGCGTCGCAGCCATCGAAATCGGCCCCCGCGCCGGCGCCGCCGGCGATGGTTTCGTAGTACTGCAGGTGCGCATCCCCGAAGGTCAGGTTGTTCATGGTTCCCTGGGAGGCGGCGAGAATTCCCAGCGCGCCGTACAGCGCATCGACGATGCACTGTGAAGTCTCCACGTTTCCCCCCGCCACCGCCGCGGGAAAGCGCGGCTCGAGCAGCGACCCGCCGGGAACGACGATGTCCAGCGGCTCGAGGCACCCCTCGTTCAAAGGGATCGGCCGCTCGATCAGCGTGCGGAACACATACAGCACCGCCGCCGTACACACCGCGCGCGGGGCGTTGAAGTTGTGCGCGCCCTGTGCCGAGGTACCGGTGAAATCGATGCGCGCGCGGCGCCGCTCACGGTCGATGTCGACGCGCACCGCGATCACCTGCGCGTCGTCCATTTCGTAGCGGAAGCTGCCGGGTTGCAGCCGCCCGATGGCGTTGCGCACGCACTGCGCGGCGTTGTCCTGCACGTGCCGCATGTAGGCGCGCATCGTCTCCAGGCCGTGGCGCCGCACGGCGCGCTCGATTTCGGCGATGCCGCGCGCGTTGGCGGCCAGCTGGGCGCGCAGGTCCGCGAGGTTCTGCTCGGGCTTGCGCGCCGGCCAGGGGCCGCCGGTGAGCGCCGCGCGCAATTCGCTCTCGCGCAGCGTCCCGCCGCTCACCAGCGCAAAGCATTCGAACAGCACGCCTTCCTCTTCAATCGTGCGGCTGAAAGGCGGCATCGAGCCGGGCGTCATCCCGCCGATGTCGGCGTGATGCGCGCGCGAGGCGACGAAGAAATCCGGCTGCGCCTCCCCGGCCATGAAGACCGGCGTCACCACCGTCATGTCCGGCAGATGGGTGCCGCCGTGATAGGGACTGTTCAGCAGCCAGGAGTCCCCCGCACGCAGCCGTGCCTGCTGCGCCGCGATGACCGCCCGCACGCTCGCGCCCATCGAACCCAGATGCACCGGCATGTGCGGCGCGTTGGCTACCAGGCCGCCGTGCGAGTCGAACAGGGCGCAGGAGTAGTCGAGGCGCTCGCGGATGTTGACCGACTGTGCGGTCGCCCTGAGGACCTCGCCCATCTGCTCGGCGATGTGCATGAACAGGTTGTTGAATATCTCGATGCGGGCGGGATCAGCCGCCGGGGCCGCCGCAGCGCGCGTCGGCGCGTCATCCTCGAGCAGCAGCTCGCCGCCGGCGAGGCGCCGGGCACGCCAGCCGTCCTCCAGCACCACCGTGCTGTGCGGCTCGACGATCAACGCCGGCCCGGGCAGCTCCCCGCGCAGCGCGCTCATGGACAGGAGCGGCACCTCGCGCCAGGCGCCGAACCAGGCGCGCACCCGCTGCGGCAGCTCGCCCGCGGCCGCAGCTTCCGGGATGGTGAGCGTTGCGGCATCGACCGAGGCGAGGCGCGCTTCCACGCGCAGCGCTTCGATCACCACGGCGAGGCTGTGGGCGGCAAAACCAAAGCGCCGCAGGTGCTCCGCGTGGAAGTGCTCGCGCACCTCATCCAGAGGCGCGAGCGGTACCGACAGAGTGACGTCGCTGTCCCCGGCCCGCACTTCCAGCAGCTGCGCGACCCGCACGCGCCCGGCTTCACCACCATCGGTGGTGAGCTCCGCGCGCGCCTGCGCTTCGAGTCCGGCCAGCACGGCGCGCGCCTCGGCGAGCCCGCCGTCGTCGAGCATCTGACGCAGGCTCGAGCGGCGCACGGCGAGGCGATCCGCCACGCCGATGCCGAAGGCCGACAACACGCTCGCCAGCGGATGCACGAGAATGCGCCGCACACCGGCGGCGCGCGCGACGCGGCAGGCGTGCTGGCCGGCAGCGCCCCCGAAGCAGAACAGCGTGAACTCGCCCGCATCGCGCCCCTGACGGGCGCAGACCTGGCGGATGGCGTTCGCCATCGACTCGACACCCACCTCGAGGAACGATTCGGCGAGCATCTCCGCGGAGCCATCGGGCGCGCACTCCGCGCCGACCTGTGCCGTGAGTGCGGCGAACCTGCGCGCCACCGCGTCGGCATCGATCGCTGAGCGGCCGTCGCGCCCGAAGACCGCGGGCAGGGTGTCGGGCCGCAGGTGGCCGAGCAGCACCTGCACATCGGTGAGTGTGAGGGGTCCATCGCGCCCATAACACACCGGACCCGGATCCGCCCCCGCGGAAGCCGGGCCGACCGCGAAGCGGCCGTCCGTGAAGGTCAGGATCGAACCGCCGCCCGCGGCGATGCTGTGTACGTCCAGCATCGGTTGGGTCAGGCGCACCCCCGCAATGAGGTGCTCGAAGCGCTGCGGCAGCTCGCCGTCGATCAGCGACACGTCCGTGGACGTGCCGCCCATGTCGAAGCCGATCAGGCGCGGGTAACCCAGCCGCTCCCCGACCCAGTGCATGCCGATGAGCCCGCCCGCGGGCCCCGACAACACGCTCGACATGGCGTGAAAGCTCTCCGCCGAAGCGAGTCCTCCGTTGCTCTGCATGAGCGTCAGGCGCACGCCCGGATCGAGCGAGCGCAGCTGCTCGTGAAGCGCGCCGATGTAGCTGCGCAGCGGCGCTGCGAGGTAGGCATTGAGGACCGTCGTGTCGCCGCGGCTGACATAGCGCACCAGCGGCGACAGCTCGTGTGACACGGACACTTCCTCGAAGCCGAGCGCCCGCGCGCAGGCCGCAGCCTCGCGCTCGTGTTGTGGATGGCGCCAGCCATGCAGGAAGACGATGGCCACCGCGCGCCCTCCGGCGCGGCGCGCACGCTCCAGGTCCGCGCGCAGGCGCGCCCCGTCAAGGGGCGTCAGCACGCCGCCCTGCGCATCGATGCGCTCGCGCGCCTCGATCACCGTGGTGTACAGGGACGCCGGCAGCAGTATGCGCCGCGCGAAGATGTCGGGGCGATTCTGGTAACCGATGCGCAGCGCATCGGCGAAGCCGGCGGTGGTTACCAGCACCAGCGGCTCACCGGTGCGCGTGAGCAGTGCGTTGGTCGCGACGGTGGTACCCACCTTCACCGCTGTCACCGCGCGCGACTCTGCGCACGCCGCGAGAATCGCGCGCGCCGCGCGCAAGCCCGGATCGCCGGCCGCGCCACCTGAGGGCGCCGAGGGCACCTTGCGAACGTGCAGCTCGCCAGCGGGCGAGAGGCCGATGACGTCGGTAAACGTTCCACCGCGATCGATCCAGAACTGCCAGCCCTGCGCCTTCACCACCGGGCGGCGGGACGATTGGCTTAACGTTTCCATTGCCTGCATTATTCGCGCCTATGCCTCCCGCTCCCAGCGCTGAGCCTGCCATGCAAGCGCCCGTGGCTTCCCGCCACGTGGTCTTCTCTCACGGCCAGGAGAGCGGGCCCTGGGGACGCAAGATCTCCGCGCTCGCGGAGGTCGCGCGCAGCGAAGGCTACGTGGCGCACTCGGTCGACTACCGCGGGATCGAGGAGCCGCGGGCGCGCGTTGCCAAGTTGGTCGATTTCTGCAAGGAGTTGGCCGGGGACCTGGTGCTGGTCGGCTCGAGTCTCGGCGGCTACGTCGCGGTCACCTCGGCGTCGCTCCTGCACGCCCGGGGCGTGTTCCTCATGGCGCCGGCGCTCTACATGCAGGGCTTGCCCGAGCTGCGCGCCAGCGTGCTCGATTGCCCGGCAGCCGTGGTGCACGGCTGGCGCGACGACGTGGTGCCCTTCGAGCACAGCGTGCGCTTCGCGCAGGTGTCCCGGGCCGCACTGCATCTGCTGGAAAGTGATCATCGGCTGCACAACCAGATCCGGGTCATCCAGTACCTGTTCGAATACTTCCTCATCGCACTTGATCTGCCCGCGATCGCCTTCGAGTAGCTTTCAACGCCGCTCGCGGATCGCGCGCGCCGCGGCGGCGTCCACCAGCCCCGGGGCGATCAGCCGCGCCCAGCGCCCGAGCCTGCCGCGTGTGGAAGTGATCAACAGCCGCCGCCGCCGCCGCATGGCTGCCACGATCAGCTGCGCGCATTGCTGCGCCGTCATGATATGCGGCTCCTGCATCGGGCTTTGCCCGAGCGAGCGGCCGTCAGGGCCGATGGCGCGGCGGTGAAGCTCGCTGCGCACGAAATCCGGCGCCACGATGGTGATGTCGACCCCGCTGCCGCGCAGCTCGATGCGCAGGGATTCGAAGAATCCGACCAGCGCGTGCTTGCTCGCCGCGTAGCCGGTGCGCTCGGGCACCCCGGTGAGGCCGGCCAGGCTGGCCACCGCGACGATCAGGCCGCGCGACTCTCTCAGATGCGGCAGGGCGGCGGCCGTGAGGTACACCGCACCCAGATAGTTCACCGCCAGCAGTCGCTCGAACACGCTGAAGTCGCTGACCGCATCGAAGCGCGACCACATGGTGATGCCGGCATTGTTGACCAGCGCGTCGATCCTTCCGAAGCGCTGCGCGGTGCGGCTCGCGAGCAGGGTGCATTCCGCCTGCCGCGAGACATCCCCGGGGAGCGCCAGCACCTGGGCGCCGCGCGCCGCGCACTCGCGCGCGGTTTCCTCCAGGTGCGCCGCGTTGCGTGCGTTGAGCGCCAGACACGCGCCGTGCGGGGCGAGCGCCAGCGCCAGCGCGCGCCCGATGCCCTCGGACGCCCCGGTGATCAACACGGTCTTGCCGGCGAAGGTGTCCATTTTGCACAAACCTCGAGGTCAACGCGCCGCGGTGCGCGTGTGGCGCTGGACGCACAGTTTGTCCCGAGCGCGGAGCTTTGCCACCGTTTTGTGCCGATAATGTAATAGACTCACCGCACGCAAGCTTGGTGTTGCCGCAACAAACAAGAATGAGACGTACCTTCGCGGGCACGGTTTCAGCCGGACCTAAGGGCGCGTTGAGTCCACAGGCTTGACCGACGCGCGCGTCCTTAAGGCCTTCAGGGAAGCAGGGGGACACATGAGGAAAGTTCACACGGGGCGCCGTCCGCGGCTGGCCGTCATGACCGTCGCCGCCCTGCTCGCCGCCGGCGGCTGGCCGCGCGCGCAGGCCGTCAGTTTCCGGAGCAGCTCCGGGGACTGGACCGGCAGCTGGGACACCACCATCGGCTACGGCGAGGGCTGGCGCGCCTCCGGGCTGGATTGCCGCCTCATTGCGATCGCCGACGGCGGCTGCGGGTACTCCCCCAACATCGATGACGGCGACCTGAACTACCGCAAAAAGGCCCCCTACAGCGAGGCGATCAAGGCAGTCACGGAGCTCGCGCTCAATTACAAGGACAAGGGCGGGGTCTTCGTGCGCGCAGATGGTCTGTACGATTTCGCGATCAAGGAGGGCACAACCGATCGCACGCCGCTGTCGCATGATGCCAAGAACCTGGTCGGCCGCTACACGCGGCTGCTGGACGCTTTCGGGTTCTGGCGCTTCACTCTTGGCACCCAGCCCGCCGAAATTCGCCTCGGCCGCCAGGTGGTGAGCTGGGGCGAGAGCACGTTTATCCAGGGGGGACTCAACGAGGTCAACCACTTCGACGTGTCGGCGCTGCGCGTGCCGGGAGCGGAACTCAGGGAGGCGCTGCTGCCGGACGAGATGGCGGTGTTCAATCTGCAGCTCTCGCAGAACCTGAGCACCCAGTTCCTGTACCTGTTCGACTGGCACGAGACCACGCCCGAACCGGCCGGCTCGTATTTCAGCGCCAACGACTTCGCCGTCACCGGTGGCAGCCGCGTGTTTCTCGGCTTCGGCGCGATTTCCGACCAGGGCGTCGACTTCCGCCCGCTGGGCGGCCCGCTGATCACCGACTTCCAGGCGGTTAACCGGCTGCCGGATCACAAGCCGTCCGAGTCGGGCCAGTACGGCCTCAACCTCAAGCTCTATCTGCCCAATTTCAGCCAGGGCACGCAGCTCGGCTTCTACTTCCTGAACTACACCAGCCGCGTACCGGTGGTGTCGGCGGTCACCGGCTCGCAGGCGGGGTTCGGCAATGCGTTCGGCGCGGTCAACGCAGTGGGCGCCGCGGCGCAGGCGCTTGCCGCCGGGCTGCCGTTCGCCGCGGCCGTCGCGACCGGCGCTGCGGTCGGCCAGCAGCGGGCGGCGCAGCAGGGCGGCAACATGAGCGCGGCCACGGCGCAGCAATACGCCACCATCGGCGCGAACACGCTGCTCGCCGGGGGCAACGTCACCGCCCAGGCGAGCAACCTCGCCACCTACGAGTACGGCAAGACGGCCGGGTATTTCGAGGAGTTCCCGCAGGACATCAAGATGTTCGGCGTGTCCTTCAACACGCAGATCCAGAAGACCGGCACCGCACTGCAGGGGGAGGTCACGTTCCGTCACAACGTGCCGCTGCAGCTCGACGACGTCGAACTGCTGTACGCCTCGCTCACACCCTTCGAGTCGGGGATCGCGCGGCTGCTCGGCGCCCCGGTGACGCCGGCCGGCACCTGCGTGCCGGCCTCGGCGACCCCGATCACCGGATGCAACCAGCTCGGCTCCTTCGCTCTCGGACAGACCATCCGCGGCTGGGAGCTGAAGAACACCTGGCAGGGCCAGTTCACTGCCACGCAGACCTTCGCCAACGTATTGAAGGCCTCGCAGGCGGTAGTGCTGTTCGAGGCAGCGGTTGACTACGTCCCGGGACTCGAGGACAAGTACAGCGGCGGACCGGTGGGCCGCGGTTTGCGCTACGACGGGCCCGGCACGAACCTGAGCGGCAATCCGCAGCTCGGCGGCTATCCGGAGTACCCGAACCTGGTGGAGCCCGGTTACGCGTTTCCGGACAAGCTCTCCTGGGGTTACGTCATCGCCGCCCGGCTCGAGTACGACAACGTGATCGCTTCCTGGAACCTGCTGCCGCATGCGACCTGGCAGCATGACGTGAAAGGTGTCTCCCCCGGTCCCGGCGGCAACTTCATCGAGGGCCGGCACGCGATCACCGTGGGCCTGGGCGCGAACCTGCGCGCCAAGTGGGATTTTGACGTGTCCTATACCCAGTTCGGCGGCGCCGGCCAGTACAACCTGCTCAACGATCGCGACTTCGTTGC
>WNFR01002280.1_pt1 | contig 20023 bp, 14 predicted proteins | sample 5400221 | NCBI WGS metagenome assembly WNFR01 (sample SAMN13153357, study PRJNA577476) | soil metagenome | isolation source: 40 cm soil under Madrone tree | place: USA:California | collected 2016-06-14 | reverse complement strand
TCGCGCTGATTGTCGATCTTGTCAGTTTCAAGCGGCGCGACCGGGCCTTAAGCACGCGTGCCGCCGCGCTGCGCAGCGTGATCTGGATAGTGCTTTCGCTGCTTTTCAATCTGCTGGTCTGGAAATTGCGCGGCCCGGACACCGCGCTCGATTTTCTGACCTGTTACCTGATCGAGTATTCGCTCAGCGTCGATAACATTTTCATTTTTGTTCTGATCTTCGCCTGCTTCCGCGTTCCCCCCATCGCGCAGCATCGCGCGCTGGTCTGGGGCATTCTTGGCGCGCTGGTCATGCGCGGGATCATGATCTGGCTCGGCGTCACCCTGGTCGCGCGTTTTCATTTCATCCTTTATTTCTTCGGCGTCTTTTTATTGATCACCGCTGTGCGCATGTTTCCCGGCAAATATGGCCAGCGCGACTTCGAAAAAAGCTTCATCATGCGGAGCTGTCGAAAATGGATCTGGGTCACGCCGGATTTTCACGAGGCGAACTTTATGGCGAAGATCGACAATCGCTGGATGTTCACGCCGCTGGCCCTGGTCCTCATCTTGATCGACGTGATGGACCTGGTCTTCGCGGTCGATTCCATTCCGGCCGTTTTCGCGATCACACGCGATGCGTTCATCGTGTATACGTCCAACGTTTGCGCTATTCTCGGTTTGCGTTCGCTTTATTTTCTGCTCGCAAACCTGGTCGACCGTTTCATCTATCTGAAAACCGGCCTCGCCCTTATCCTCGCTTTTGTTGGAATCAAGATGATCGTGGTGGACTATTTCCCGGTGCCGACGCCGATCTCACTTGCCGTGATCGTGTTCATCCTTGCCGTCACCATCGCTATCTCGATGATCGTGACACAGAACCGGGCCGCGGCCGAGAACCGAAAATAAATGTTGCTTTCCTCGTTGGAAATCTGGTTAACTTGGAGTTGCCTTATGAAAATGCTTTTCGCGGCTGCATTCGCTCTCACCATCGCCGGCAGTTCATTCGCCGATATTCAAGATCCGCCTTCGAACGATTATGGGCCGACGCGAAAACTTGGCCGCGGCCTGTCGAACTTCTTTCTCGCCCCGGCGGAGATTCCGGTCACGGTCGCGAAGATCAGTAAAGACGAAGGTAATGCCGCCGCGGCTGGTTATGGAGTTGTGCGCGGAGTCGGGCGGTCGGCGGAACGGCATATTGCGGGCCTTATTGAAATTTTTACCTTTGCGTCTCCGCATCACGGAACTTACTATCCGCGACTCACGAGCGATATTCCGTGGATTCACGCAGGCTACCCGGAATTCCCACCCGAGCTTGGCAACGAATCGAAGTATTCCTACGTGCGCGATTATTGAGCGTGTCGTAGCTGCCGCCGTCACGGCGGCGTGTTTTAAATCAATTCTGCCGCTGAGGACAGCGGCGGCTACAACTCCCGGCTGACCGCAATTGTCGATCTTGTCGTCATCCTAAATTGCCATAAATCTGAGGTTGACCGCACCGAGCAGCCGCGTATCGGTAGGGCGATTCGCTGAGGCGGTCGGTCGATGTATTCTCGACGTTTCCCAACGCTGCCGGCCATTGGTGTCTTAACGCTGATTTATTTCGTCGTCGGTAAGCTCGGACTCAAACTGGCGTTCCTGCACGCTAGTGCATCGCCGGTGTGGCCGCCGGCGGGAATCGCCTTCGCCGCATTGCTGCTGCTCGGTTATCGGGTCTGGCCCGCCATTTTTGTCGGCGCATTTTTGGTCAACGCCACCACGGCGGGCAATATCGCGACTTCGCTTGGCATCGCAGCTGGCAACACACTGGAAGCGCTCTGCGGCGCCTGGCTGGTGAATCGTTTTGCCGGCGGCACGCGTGTCTTCGATCGCGCGCAAGGTGTTTTTAAATTCGCACTCGCCGCGACGCTGAGCGCTCTGGTCAGCCCGACTCTTGGCGTGACTACTCTCGCGCTCGGCGGTTTCGCTGCTTGGGCAAACTACGTCCCGATCTGGACGACGTGGTGGCTGGGCGACGACGCCGGGGACCTGGTGGTCGCTCCGCTCATTCTTCTCTGGAGCATCCCTTCAACGCAGCGTTGGAGTCGCAGAGACGCCGGCGAAGTCGGCATCCTTCTCCTCTTGCTATTTATTCTCGGGGAAACGGTTTTTGGCGGATGGTTTTCAATTTCGGCCAGGAATTATCCCATCGCATTCATTTGCGGACCGGTCGTGATATGGACTGCCTTCCGATTCTCGCAGCGCGAAACGGCCACCGGAATTTTTATTCTCTCGGCCCTCGCGATTTGGGGAACGCTGCATGGCTCCGGCCCGTTCGTTATGGAAACAGAGAATCAATCCCTTCTCACGCTTCAAGCCTGGACCGCCGTGCTCACCATCACGGCAATGGCACTGGCCGCAGCCATGGCCGAGCGACGCCGTGCCGAAGCAGCGATCGAGCAGCAGAAGGCCGCGGTTGAAACCGCGAACCGGACGAAAGACAAGTTTCTCGCCATGCTTTCGCACGAATTGCGCACACCCCTTACGCCAGTCATTGCCGCGTTGGACACGCTGGAGGCGGACACGGCGCAATCGGAAGAGTCAAAAGCTTCGCTGGCGATGATCCGCCGCAATGTCGAGTTGGAAAGCCAGCTCATCGCCGATCTGCTTGATCTCACGCGCATCGCCAAAGACAAATTGGAATTGAAATTCGACTCAATCGATGCGCACGAGGCCATCTTGAACGTGGTCGAAATCTGCCGGGCGGAAGCGAATGCCAAAAAACTCCATGTCTATCCCGACTTGCGGGCCGGTGCTCACCACGTCTCAGCGGACACGGCGAAGTTTCAGCAAATCATTTGGAACTTATTGAAAAACGCGATCAAGTTCACCGGCGAGGACGGCGAAATCATCATCTCCTCCTCAAACCCGGAGCCGCAGACCGTCCTCATCACCGTGCGCGACACCGGAATCGGCGTCGAACCCGACATCATGGAGCGGATTTTTGATCCGTTCGAGCAAGGCGAGGTCTCGTTCCAGCGGCGTTTTGGTGGACTTGGTCTCGGATTGGCCATTTCCAAATCGCTCGCCCAGGCCCACGGGGCCACGCTCCTCGCACGAAGTGAAGGGCGCGATCGCGGGACGGCATTTCTTTTAACGATGAAGACGGTTCCGCCGCAACAGCGGCCAGTTAAATCCGCGGCCGCGCCGCCCGAGACCCGAACTCTCCGCATTTTATTGGTGGACGATCACCAGGACACCTGCACCGCCCTGGAGAGATTGCTGGTTCGGCGTGGTCATCTCGTCGCGCCCGCGCATAATGTGCGCTCGGCCATGGAGGCCGCCGTCCGCAATCAATTCGATCTTCTCATTAGCGATATCGCGCTGCCAGACGGAACCGGCATGGATTTGATGATGCAGCTGCGTGCCATCTGCGGCATCCCGGGAATTGCCATCAGCGGTTTCGGCAACAATGGCGATATCGAAAAAAGTCTGCAGGCGGGCTTTTCCGAGCATTTGGTGAAGCCGGTGAAGCTTGAAAAACTCCAAGCCGCGATGGAGCGGGCGGTCGGAGCGGGATCTGTTGCGAATTAAAATCGCGCGTTCCGCGATTCACCACGCCGGCTTTCTCACTTGCGCACGGTCGATCTAAAAGTCAAAGACGTCGCTTTTGGCGGAAAAGGCGTCGGGCGAGATAACGGCAAGGCTGTTTTCATTCCGTTCACGATCGACGGCGAACGCGTGTCGGCGAAAATCGTTCGAGAAAAAAAACAATTCGCCGAGGCCGAACTTGTCGATCTTGTCGAAGTCTCACCGCATCGCGTCCAACCGCCGTGCCCGTACTTCGGGCGATGTGGTGGATGCAGTTACCAGCACATCGATTACGAGCATCAACTAGCGCTTAAATTCCGTCAGGTTCGCAATGTTTTGTGTCGCCTCGGAAAACTCGCGGATGTCCCGATGCGGCCAATCATCCCCTCGCCCTCTTCCTATCGTTATCGCAATCGCATCACCGTCCATGCACAGGATGGTGTGGTTGGATTTTTCCGTCGCGAATCACATCGCTTGATCGACATCGAGACCTGCCCCATCGCCAGGCCGGAAGTGAACGACGCACTTGTCGATCTTCGTCGCGGACGAGTGAGAGACGGTCATTACACTCTCCGCGCCGGGCCAGGCCCGCGCGTTTTCTCCCAGGCAAACGACGCTGTCGCGGACGCCTTGCGCGACTTGGTCGCGCAACTCATTCCATCCGGTCAGGAATTGCTCGTCGATGCCTATTGCGGCGCCGGCTTTTTCGCGAAGACGTTGCTCGAAAAGTTTGAACGAATTATCGGGATTGATTGGGACAAGTTCGGAATCGAAGCGGCGAGAGAGAATGCAATGGAGAAGGAAAGTTACATCGTAGGAAACGTTGATGTCGAACTTGAGCGTCTTCTACACGCGGATGCTGGAGAGGCGGCTGTCTCAGCCGCAGGCTCTGGTGATTTGCGCGTGAGGACACGCACCACTACAGCGAAGACAACGTTGATTGTCGATCCTCCCGCCAGCGGTCTCTCAGCAGGCACGCGGCGAGTGATTGTCGATCTTGCACCGGCCACACTCATCTATGTTTCCTGCAATCCCGCCACGCTCGCACGCGATTTGAAGGAATTAGACGACAAATTCAAAATCGAATCGGTAACGCCACTCGACATGTTCCCGCAAACCGCCGAGATCGAAGTGGTGGCATCAGGATCCTGCCGATGAGAACGGAGCGGAAAGCGCACCCAACATAAAGAGCTTGCCAGGAAACAAGCGGACATTGAACAGTCACACGGCAAAGCGATGGCTGATTTGATTATCACGGAGAGCGGGGCGGCGCATCGCCCTCGAAACGTTGATTGGAAGCGCGCGGCCGCGCTTCTCTACGGTGACTGGGGCACGAGCAAAGCCTATGTCATCGGTCTGGCCTTTCTTGCCGCCGGTTTTTCCTCGTTGCCGATTATTCTCGCCGTCTGCGCGCTGACCGGGCTGGTCGGAATCAATTACATGGTGATCTGCCGCCATTTTCCCGATGGCGGCGGTGTTTATTCGGCCGCGCGCTCGCAGGGACGATTGCTTGCGGTGGTCGGCGCGCTCCTGCTCCTGGCCGATCTAACCGTGACCGCAGCACTGAGCGGCTGGTCGGCATTGACCTACATCACTTCCGGCGCGGAGGAAGTAATCTGGATCAAATTCTTGCGCGATCACATTGCCCTGACCACGATCGCCGTGCTCTTGATCATGGGGTTGATCAATTATTTCGGTCCTAAACATTCCGGCAGTGTCGCAATGGCGCTGTCCTTACCGACTCTCGTCGTGGTAATCGCGCTGATCGCAATCAGCGCGCCGCATCTTACGACGCGTTTTCTGGAGCCGCGGCATGAAAGCTTCGGGATGCTATGGGTTCAATTCGTCGGCGTCATTCTCGCTCTCAGCGGCGTGGAAGCGATCGCGAACCTCACCGGCGTGATGAAACTGGATCCCGACTCGTCGATGGACCATCCGCGCGTGGCTCGCGAGTCGTTTAAGGCGATAACGCCGGTTGCGATTGAAGTTGTCTTTGGCACCGCTTTGCTTGGCTGGGCGATGCTTTCGCTGCCGGCGGTGCTGGGCAAAACGCTCCATCTTGTCGGCCGTGCGGAAATCGCCTCTGTTTTGGAGAAACGCAACGAAGACATGTTGCGTTTTATCGGCGAGCAATTCGCCACCGCAACATTCTCACCCGCGGTTGGCGTCGTATTCGGCTGGATCGTTGGCATTGTGTTTTTCCTGTTGCTTTTAAGCGCTGCGAACACCGCCATCGTGGCAATCATCGGATTGCTCTACATGATGGCCCGCGATCGCGAGATGCCGCGCCAATTCAAGCGCCTCAACCGCCACGGCGTTCCGATGTATCCGCTCCTCATCGGTATCGGGCTGCCCGCAATCGTTCTGCTCTTCGCTGCGAATTTTACCGCGCTTGCCGGCCTTTACGCGATTGGAGTAGTAGGCGCGATCACCGTGAACGTTGGTTCTTGTTCATTCAATCGGGCAATTGATTTCACGTGGTACGACCGGCTCCTGTTCGGCATCACATTCGTCGTTTTGTTCGCTGTGGAATTCACCCTTGCTCACACCAAACCGGACGCGCTTTTCTTCGTCACCTGCATATTGATCGGCGGATTGGGTCTGCGCGCCTACACGCTGAAGCGTCAGGGCCTCACCACGGTCACCGTAACCCGGCAAGTTGCCGAAATGGTTTCACCCAATCTCGTCGCAGCGATGCAGCCGCGACTCGAGGAAGGACAAAGGATCATGGTGGCGGCACGCGGCATTACGCCGGTGCTCAGTTTTGCTCTCGACGAAGCGCAATTGCGCAAAGCGACACTCTGCGTGCTTTATGTCAAAGAAGTCGCCGTTTACTATTCCGGCGGTCCGGCGCGACTCGGGCGCGCGCGCTGGCACGACGATCCGGAAGCGAACGCCATCATGTCGCTCATGCTTAAACTCGGCGCCGAGCGCGATGTCTGCGTCGTGCCAGTTTATGCGGTAAGCCAGGACGCCTCGGCCACCATTGTCGATCTTTCCGCTACAATGGGTATCGATTTTCTCGTCATCGGTGCGACCCAACGGACCGCCCTTGCCAATCTTCTCCGTGGCAGCGTGGCCACGAATGTTGCCCAACAATTGCCGGACTCGATTCAATTGCTGATCTTCGGTTAGCTTGCCGCATGGCCATGCAAGTACCGAAGGTCTTGATTGCCGATACCATCTCACCGCGTGGTATCGAAGAGCTTTCGTGCGACAATGCGTTGGATGTCATTATCAAAACCGGCCTGACCGAAGAGCAACTTGTCGATCTTGTCCCGGAATTCAGCGCGATCGTTGTCCGCAGCGAAACGAAAGTTAACTCGAGAATCTTGAGCGCCGGAACGCGTTTGCGCGTTGTCGGCCGCGCCGGTGTCGGCGTCGACAATGTCGACGTTGAGGCAGCAACCCGCCGCGGGATTGTCGTGCTCAATGCGCCCGGCGGAAACACCGTTTCCACCGCCGAACACGCTTTTTCGCTTTTGCTTTCGGTCGCGCGACGAATTCCTCAGGCCGACGCGAGCGTGCGGCAGAAGAATTGGGACCGCAAGAATTTCGAAGGTGTCGAACTTTACAACAAGACCCTCGGCGTCATCGGCCTGGGGCGGATCGGAAGCGAATTGAGCCGGCGTGCGATCGCTTTCGGTATGCGCGTGCTCGCGTACGATCCATATCTCTCGGCGACGCGCGCGCGCAGTTTGCAGGTCGAGCTCGTCGATGAGCTGGATGATTTGCTGACAAATTCCGATTTCATCTCGCTCCACACACCGCTAACGGCGGAGACGCATCACATTGTCGATCTTGCACGGCTGCAAAAAACAAAACGCGGCGTCCGCATCATCAATTGCGCACGCGGCGGACTCGTTGACGAAGCTGCGCTCGCCCGCGCCTTGCAAGATCGACATGTTGCCGCCGCCGCGCTCGACGTTTTCGAACATGAGCCTTTGCCAGACGATTCGCCGCTGCGCCTGGCGCCGAACCTTGTTCTCACTCCTCATCTCGGTGCGTCCACGGCCGAGGCACAGGAAAGTGTTGGCATCGAGATCGCGCAATCGGTCCGCGCGGCCCTGCTCGAAGGAACAATTCGCAACGCCATCAACATGCCGAACCTGGACGCCAAAACATTGTCGATCATTGGACCGCATCTGCGTTTCGGAGAAAAGCTCGGTAAATTTTTATCGCAGGTCGCGCCCAAGCGCGTTGACACGCTCAACATCAATTACAGCGGCAAAGTCAACGAGGTCGATACGACCGCGATCACGCGCGCGGTCCTGAAGGGATTTTTGCAAAGCGCCGGTGGGAGCGAAGTGAACGAGGTCAACGCGCCGGCCTTTGCTGAAAGTCTCGGACTCAAAATCACCGAAACGCGCTTGAGCGCAGCGGGCGATTACACCGACTTGCTTGAACTTTCCGCCGTCGCCGATGGTAAAACCGTTTCCGTGGGCGGCGCGTTTTTCGGCGCGACTCCGCGCATCGTCAGCGTGAACAGCCGCCCCGTCGAAGCGCGTCCGCACGGCGTCCTTTTGATTTTGGAAAACACGGACCGCCCCGGAATGGTTGGACGCGTCGGCACATTGCTCGGCGATCACGGAGTAAATATCGCCACGATGTCGCTCAGCCGAAATCAAGCCGGCGGCACTGCGCTAACCGTTTTAAATCTCGACTCCGCGCCGGACGCGCAGTTGCTCGAAAAAATTCGCGCCAGCGAAGACATCCATTCCGCGCAAGTCATCGAGCTTTGACGCTAAGATCGACAATCGCGTTTTTGCTAGAACACAATTTTCATCCACGCCAGGCAGCCGAGCATCGATAGGACCGGCCATGCTGCGACTCCCATGATGAGAATGAAGAAAAAAAGCTCGGCGATATAATCGAGATGTGTTTCGGCCTCGAAGAATTCGCTGCTCATTTCGTAGAACGCGCGCGGCTTCGTTGCCGGAAGAGCGGCGGCAGTGTTGGCCGGCACTTCGATGGTCGCCTGAAAGGAATAATCCGTTAAGGGAAAACTCCCGGCAGCGCGCTGGTTGGGTGTAATTTGAGGTGTTGGTTTCATGAATTTCTAAATTGTTGAGAGTGATTCCCGAATTCGGTTCGGACGACCGGCGCAAAAACCCGCGCGTGGTAAGATTCGACCACTGGGGTGCCGCGAAAAGCGGGCTCCAACTTGGCGAGATCGAACGAGCCTTTATGCAGCCTGCCGGAACCCGGCGGCGCGATTTGGCGCGTTGATCGTTTTCATCTCTATCTATTTACAGCCTTTTCCGTGCCTGTCCAGGATGACGGCGCGGAATCAGTCATAAATGCCTCTCGCGCTGATAGAAAGGATCCGACCTTTATTTGTAATCGACTACAGCTCGGTCGGCTCTAAGTGTGATCCGCCGGGCGGAACAATGTGAAGTGTCATGAACTTGGGATGAGCGTTCGTCCACGCCATCGCCTCTCGCTTTGTTTCAAAAAATCGGTCGACCACAATGGCCTTGAGTTGGCTTGCAGTCCGCGCGCATAGACGAGCAGCTTTGCGACTAATGACCGCCGGCCCGGTGTCGACCGCGGTGCAGGCGCGATCAGGGAAGACAATTTTACTGCCGTACGGAATCCGTTTTGGATCGACCGCGCAATGTCCGGCGCGCAATCGTCGTCCCGTACTGGCATATTTGACGGAAGCTCCCTCATCTGCCCAATAACTGGTGACACGCGCCAGGACCGATTCCTCGCGCGCGAAAGCAACCGCCGCCAACGACAATAAAAATATAACTGCGTAAAATAACCTCATGACTTCCGAGCGTTGCTCCGATGTTGTCGAGTCTCGGGTGGAGCAAGCTATTCTCGACGCCGAAAGCCGCAGGAGTGCGGCTTCTACTTCAGATTCGGAATAGCCCGGCGCGCGGACTTCTGACGACGACTCGGTGTAACGAGCCGGTTTTTCTATAGACCAGTTCGGCGACTTGTCAATCGATCAGGCGTAAACGAGCAGATCGATCTCTTCCGGAAGTGAGTTGGAGACTTCGCGAATGACGCTGCCGCGAATAAGGCTCAAGAGTGCGTTGCGTTGCGGGGCGCCGAGGATGACCCGCGATGCGCCGAGAGTGGCAGCAACATCGACGATCGTCTCAGCAGCGGAGGGACTGACGGCGTAACAGAACAGCGGCGGCAGGTGACCTGCACCAGTTCTTTCTTTCGCTTCGGCGAAGATCGTGCTGGCTTCGGGATCTTCCTGCCATTTGCGCTTCACGTCCTGCTCGCTCATGAACGGCTGTTCGCGCACAAATAACAAATAAAGTCGGCGGCCAGTCTCACGCGCTTCGCGCAACGCGAAATCGAGTGTGCGCCCGGTGCCGCGAATCGCGCAAAGAATTGATTCCCCACCGATGGAGGCGACCGATTCCCCTTCAGTAGATGGAATCGGCGGTTTTTGGATTGTTGGAGTTATCGGTGCGACCGCGGGCTTCTCTTTTTTCATTCGCCGTTCCTGGGCAAGTCCACGCAGAATCAAACCGAGAGCAAGAATCGTTACGGCAAAATAGCGCGCATTCGGTTTGTCTATGAGTAGCGACATTTCGATCGCCGCCATGACAACAAAAGTCGCAAACATCAGCGTGCGCTCCCATTTTGGGATCGACAATTTTCGATCGGTCGCGGTCGCGCCGAGATTAGTGGCGATCGCCCCGACGACGCCGACGGCGTAAAGGTCGGCCAGACCCGCCATGTCTTTGACGAGAACGACGAGAAACATCGGCACGATGGTGGCGAGGAGCATCCCGTAGCTCGGCACGCCCCATTTGTTGAGCCGCTGAAAGAGCGAGGGCATCTCGCGATCGCGCGCCATGAGGAACTGGATCGCGATTAGATCGACAATTGCAGTGTTCGTCGCCGAGAGCAGCAACAGGGCGAAGACGATGCTGACGATGATCCCGAAGAGATGTCCGAGCGCCGGTCCGAGAGCGCCGCCGACAAATACTTCTCCCATGTAACGCAGCATGTAATCGCGCACGCCTTGTGCGCCGGGCCCGTTAACGTCGCCATCCACGGTTTGTAATCCGCCGAGCGCGTGCATGGCCAGACCGAGCAGCGCGGTGAAGAGACAGACTTCGATCATCACCCACAGAATCGCGGGTGTGGAAGTTTTACGCACGGATGGTTGCGCGTCGGTGCTGCCAGGATCGAGCCGCATTACGCCGGTGGCGTTGGCGATCGCTTCAACGCCCGAAAGCGCGAGCACAATCCCGACAAAGCCGCTCCAGTTTTGCCAGAAGCTGCCATGCAGCGGTTGGAGATGTCCGAATGCCGTGCCCAGATGCGGAAGACTGAAAAGTCCGAGCGTGATGACAACGATCGCAGTCGGAATAGAAATCAGAAAGGCGAGACCGCCGGTATGTTTCGGCCCGAGCAGATTGAGCAAACCAATGATGAGAATTGCCGCCGCAGCGAATTTTTCCGGATGCGGAACACCGAGGTATTGAAATCCGGAAAGCGCGCTGATCGCCGCCGTGACCAAGTAATCGGCGATGAGCAGAAATGCGCCGACGATAGAGATGACTTCCGAGCGATGTCGCACGCTCGCGTAGACGCCGCCGCCGTCCGGATACAGACGGCAGATCACCATATAGTTGATGCCGACGAGCGCGGTCAGCACGCACATCGCGGCGATCAGCCAGAACGATGCGTAACCGCCGACGGCAAAGGCGAGGCCGATGACGTAGGCTTTGCTCGTGCCCCAATCGCCGTACAGAATCGCGGCCGCGCGCGGTACATCGACATTGCGCGGACGCTTAACGTTGGTTGGTATCAATTTTTCGACTCAAACGAGGCGGCACTCGCGCGACGAAGCGCCTCACTTCTGCGGAGTCGGTCCCTACGACTTCCTTTGCCATTTAATGATGCTGACGAGGTTAGCTGTCGGGCTAGAGCCATTAAATGCTCTCGATGCCGCGCATCGTTCGCCCCGATCTCTTCCGCTTTCGCAGAACAGAAATTGGTTCCCCCGCAAGATCGACAACTGGCCGATCCATTAAGCGAAACAAAGAACTGGCGGAAGTTTCTGACCACACATCGGGCGCGTCAAGTCGGAGGCGACCTTACACGTCGCGGCCGCTAGGCCGCTTGCTCTACCAGCACGATGCGGGAAGGTGAGCGATGGCGGCGCCGAAGAGAATTTGGATCATCATTGCGTTTGCCGCAGTTTATTTGATCTGGGGTTCGACTTATCTCGGGATTCTTTTCGCCATTCAATCGATCCCGCCGTTCTTGATGGCCGGCGTGCGTTTCTTCTCCGCCGGCGTAATCATGTACGCGGTTGCGCGCGGGCAAGGCGCGTCGAAACCGGAAAGATCGACATGGTGGACAGCGCTGATTATCGGCGCTTGTTTGCTTTTGGGCGGAAACGGCGGTGTCACCATATCCGAAAAATGGGTCCCGACCGGATTGGCCGCGTTGCTCGTCGCAACGGTGCCGATTTACATTGCGCTGCTTGGTTGGCTTAGCGGCACGGCGACCCGGCCGACGTCGATCGTTTGGCTCGGATTGATCGGCGGTTTTATCGGAGTCGGAGTTTTGGTTGGGCCCGCATTCACAAGTTCGACCGGAAATCATCTCGCGTGGGGTATGTCGATCTTGCTGATCGCGTCGTTACTTTGGTCGGTCGGGTCGCTCTACTCGCGCAGGGCTAAGCATTCATCGTCACTGTTTGTCGCGGCGGGTCAGCAAATGATTTGCGGCGGCGCTTTGCTCATCCTCGCGGGACTCGCATTGGGCGAATATCGCCAATTCGATATCCGCAACGTAACCTGGGTCTCGTTAGGCGCGTTCGTTTATCTCGTGCTCATCGGCGCACTCGTTGGATACACGGCTTACTTTTATCTGTTGCGCCACTGCGAGCCGGCAAAAGTCGCGACCTATGCTTACGTCAATCCGATCGTGGCCATTTTGCTCGGAACGCTTTTTGCCGGCGAACGTCTGACTTTGCGGACGTGGCTCGGTGCGGGATTGATTATCGGATCGGTGGCAGTTGTAATCACGTCGCAGCAGATGAAGTCCAGAACTGAGCCTGCTCTGGCCGCACAAATCGCCGGAGCAGATTGCGCCTGATGAAAACGGAAAAATCATCTGACGGATCGAAAGATCGACAACTCCAGGCGTCGCAAGCAGAGGAGACGATCGAAGTCGTGCAGCGCAACTGGCGGGCGGAGGTGGAGACGGCGCAGGTTTATCGCGAGCTGGCCGCGCGCGAGGCGGATGAGAAGCGCAAAGCAATTTTGTTGCGCATGGCCGAAGCGGAGGAACGTCATGCCGAGCGCTGGGCAAAGAAACTTGTCGATCTTGGCGCGCCGCTGCCGCAATTGTCGGATACGATCGGCACGCGCTTTAAGCATTGGTTAAATCGCGCGCTCGGCACCGACATCGCGATTCGGCGGATGGAAGCGGCCGAGGAAAAACACGAAGCGCAATTCCGCGACCAGCGCGATCGCGCGCTCGCGGGCGAAGACGACGTGAAGGAGTTTTTGCGTGAAAGCGCCCTCGAAGAAAAAGCGCACGCACGCGCGCTGCAAACAATGGTGCCGCAACTCGGGCCGCGCACGGTTCTCGATACGATTTTGAAACGCGAGCGCTGGCATGGCCGCGGCGGCAGTTGGGTGGCGGACGCGATTTACGGCGTGAACGACGGACTTGGCGCGGTCTTTGGAATTGTGTCCGGCGTCGCCGGCGCGACGAACAATCAACAGCATTACATTCTCATCTCTGGTCTCGCGGGAATGATCGCGTCTTCGTTGTCGATGGGCGCGGGAGCATATCTGGCTGTGAAAAGCGAAGCGGAAGTTTACGAAGCCGAGATCGCGCGAGAAAAAGCCGAGATCGAGGAAAATCCCGAGGAAGAAATCGAGGAGATGTCACTTTTCTATCAACTCCAGGGATTCGGCCCGGAAGAATCGCAAAAAATGGCGGAACGTCTCGCCGAACAACCAGATCAGATGGTGCAGGCGATGGCGCAAAGCGAACTCGGTTTATCCGAGCACAATTTTCCGAATCCATGGAAATCATCGGCCTCGGCTGCGATCTCCACCGCGATCGGCGCATTCATCCCGATCATTCCATTCTTTTTCATGAGCGGAATTCGCGCGGTCATCGCCGCGTTCGCGATTAGCATCGTCGCCCATTTCCTCGTCGGCGCCGTGAAATCGCTGATCACGCTGCGCTCGTGGTGGGCATCCGGGTTGGAAATGACAGTCGTGGGAGTAATCGAAGCCGCGGTGACTTACGGCCTCGGTCTCGCCTTCGGAGCGATCAGTTAGATCGATAAGTTCGCTTGCCCGTGCCGCGTTTACTTCGATAGTTTCGGCCGACGATCGATTATCGATCTTGCGGGGGTATAGCTCAGTTGGTAGAGCGTCTCGTTCGCAATGAGAAGGCCAGGGGTTCGAATCCCCTTACCTCCAAGCCGCAGGCGTGGAGGTAAATTAGGGCAAATCGCGGGAAGCCGATTGAAGAAAAACTCTCCTCCGTTCGTCCATTGAGCGAGGATCCATTAAAGATCCTCGATTCAACAAGCAACCAAGATTATGAAGCACAAAATTTATCTCATTAGTGGCGTCTGCGTTGCGACTCTCGCCCTTTGCCTGTCGCTCGCCGCGCAAACAACGCCGAAGAAAACGGGTTCAACTTCGGCATCGCCGAGCGCGACCGCATCTCCCGCGAAACAAACTGCCCGACCCTTTCCCTTTCACGGAATGATTTTAGCGGTCGATCAGAAAGCAAAAACATTCACCATTGCGGGCAAGGAGAAATCGCGTGTCTTCAAAGTCACAGACAAAACCACTGTGACGAAAGGTGGAAATGCGGCGACGATGAAAGACATCGTGGAGAACGAAGAAGTCAGTGGTTCATATTGGAAAAATCCGGATGGCACGCTCGAAGCCAAAAATGTGAAGCTCGGGCCGATGGAAAAAGCAAAGGCACGCGCGGCTTCGGCTTCACCAAAAGCGTAACTTTAGCCTAGCTGCTTAAATCTTTCGCCGGCCGCTTTCAAAGCGACGCGAAGATCAACAACGAAACGCGCGTACTCCCGGTCGCGCGACATTTCATCCGGTTGACGCAACAGCACTGAAGGATGAATCGTCGCCACCACTTTCGGCGCTATCTTTGAGGACAAAACTTTGCCGCGCTCGCGCGTGACACGGAACGACGGACCGAAGATGGTCTGGCCGGCGGTCGAGCCGAGGCAGACCAGGAGCTTCGGTTTTACAAGACGTAATTCCGCCTCAAGCCAGGGCCGGCAGGCTGCGATTTCGCGCGCGTTTGGTTTCTGATGGATCCGCCGTTTCCCGCGCGGCTCCCATTTGAAATGCTTGACCGCGTTGGTGACGTAAACCTCGTCGCGATTGATTCCCGCCTCCGCCAGGGCGCGATCGAGGATTTTCCCGGCCGGCCCAACAAACGGTTTTCCAGCGACATCTTCGTAATCGCCCGGTTGCTCGCCCACCAGCATGATCGGCGCGCGTTTTGGCCCTTTGCCGAAAACGGTTTGGGTCGCGCGTTTGTAAAGATGACAGGCCGTGCAATCCCGCGCGGCTTCACGCACTGCGCCCAAACTCGATGTCGGCGGCGGCGTTGCCGGCCGCGCATATTCTTTCTCAATTGCTGGCATGTTCCCGTTTATAAATCGAAACTGGTGCGCTGTTTGTGCTTGGATAACCAATGGTCATTCTTAAGACACCGCGTTTGATCCTGCGTCCGTTCGACGAAAAAGATGTCGATCTTATGAGCAAACTGATGGCGAACCCGGATTTCATGCGCTTCTCTCTCGGTCCGAAGACGCGTGAACAAACCGCCGCGTTTCTCGAAACCGTCATCGGCTGGCATCGCGCCGGATTGCCATCACCGTTCGCAGTAGTCATCCGATCTGACGGCATGCTTGTCGGCTACTGCGGATTTCTGCATCAGGAAGTCGATGGCGAGAAAGAAATCGAAATTGGATATCGGCTTCATCCTGATTACTGGAACAGAGGCATCGCTACCGAGGCGGCGAGAAAAGTGCGTGATCACGCCTTTGGCGATTTGGAACTGCCGCGCGTCATCTCGCTGATTCATCCGGACAACGTGGCTTCGCGCCGCGTCGCGGAAAAAATCGGGATGCTCTTCGAGCGACAAACAGTTTTCAAAGGATTTCCGACCCTGGTGTTTGCGCTGCGGCGCGAGCAGGAGCTGGCAAAGCGTGGCGCTTCATGAATTCGCGGGCGAGGGCGCGATATGCGCACGCTCCCGCTCCGTGCGAATCATATTCCAGAATCGATTTACCAAAACTTGGGGCTTCACTTAACCGCACAGTGCGCGGGATGACGGTCTGATAAACGCGCTCGCCAAAATGCTGGCGAACTTCTGCCACGACCTGCGCGCTCAAGTTGGTGCGGCTGTCAAACATCGTCATGACAATGGCACCGATCTCGATCTGATCATTCGCGCCGGAGTCGCGCACTTTCTCGACGATGTGCACGATTTTTACCAGCCCTTCGAGCGCGAAATACTCGCACTGGATCGGCGTGAGAATTTCATCAGCGGCGGCCAGCGCATTCGTCATCAGAATGCCTAGTGAGGGCGGACAATCGAGGAGAACAAAATCGAATGTGTGATCCGTGCGCAAGATCGACAATGCCTTGGCCAGCCGCGTGAGATGATCGCTCATGCGCGCGATTTCCACTTCCGCTCCGGCGAGGTCAAGATTCGATGGAACGATGAAGAGATGTTTGCTTCGGGTGGGCAGCACTTTGTCGGCGATGGAGGCGCCGCCCAAAAGCGAGTCGTAAATACTATCGGCTTCAAGCTCCTGCAGGCCGAGCGCGCTCGTGGCGTTGGCCTGCGGATCAAGATCGACGAGTAGAATGCGCACGCCGCGCTCGGCCAGCGCGCAGCCGAGGTTCACAGCGGTCGTCGTCTTGCCGACGCCGCCTTTCTGGTTGGCGATCGCAACGATTTTCATGAGCGCGGAATGATGAGTGTGCGCAACTCGAAGGTCCGGCGACCGTCCGCTTCTTTCCAGAGCAAATGATCTGGATCGGGCAGCATTTCGGTCACTTCGATCTCGCCGGATTTGGTCAGCCAGCGATGAAAGATCTCCAGAAAAAGGTAGCTCTCAAGATCGACAAATACGGGCTTTGTATCTTTATCGCGTCCTTCCGCGCCGCTGCGGCGAAGCGCCTGCTCGGTCGGTCGAATGTAAACAAAGCGCGGCAAATCTCTCCGCGCGCGCAGACGCTCAATCGCCAAAACAAGATCGCGGGAAACGCCGGTGAAATCGCCTTTTCCGATTTCATCCAGCGTTATCGTCCAGGAGCGGCGCTGGACGATGACTTTTCCGCAACGCAATCGTGGCATATGCGGCGCCATGCCAAATTGAAAAGGGTGAAAACCAAGCGGGATGATCCAGTTACGAGCGAACGATCCGAGATATTCGCGTGTTCCGATTTTGCGAAGCCCAACGTCACCGCTCGTTTGATCGACATAAACTTCGGCGTCGGCAGGGCGAACCGTCGGCCAATTTGGATGACCGCGCTGCGGGGCGACGAAGTTGCAACATCCCGGCGGCGCATCGAACAGGTGCACGGTTGAAGTGGCGGTGAAATCGGCTGCAAAAATCCCGAAATGAAAATTTGGCTGCCCAAAAATCGTCGTGGCCAAGGCATGAGAAAGCCCTGTTTTGTCCGGGCACGACCAGTAAAACCCATGATGCAGTAGCGAGACCGGCGGGTGGAGCTCCGCGAGAATCCATTGATATTCGCCACGCGTGACCGCCTCGATTGATTTCGCCGCGAGCTGTAAATCGGCCGAAGGATATGTGTATTCATCGAATCGCTCGTATCGAAAAGTGTCGCGAAGGAAATGGCAATCATCGGTCGTAAGTTCGTGCTCGGGCTTATCGGCGTGAGGGTTCATCCGCTCGCGAAAAGCCGTTTTCACTTCTTGAAACGCGCGGTGCGCGAGGCCGACCAGACCCGGTCCGGTTAACGGAAGGTTGGCGGTCTCGCAGGCGTGCAAAAACGCGGGTAGCGGGACAGCAGAATTTTTTTTGATCGACATCTTGTCGAGCACTTGTCGCAAATCCGACGCGACGCGGCCCGCGACAAAAGCATAGTTGTCACGCCAAAGATCGATCCACGGCGCGGCGTCAATTGCGATCTCATTGATGAGATTTTCGCCGACTGAAAAATCGCATTCGCGAAAACATTCTTCGCAAATCGGATTGGTCGCGGAATAGAGAAATCGACCTGAAGTTTTGGGCGCGCTGCCGAACTGCTCGAGACGCTCGCACGCTTCATCCATGATTTGAACGCGTGAAAGGGTCTCGCTCGCGCGAGCAAATTTGGCGGGCAAGCCTGCGATTGGCTGAAGTAAGTCGAGCCATCGTCTTCGAATAGGCCCGTCGCGCCACCGCAAAATATCCGAGACCAAGACATCAAATGCGTATGGCTCGAGAGCGGGAACTTCCACTTCCCAGCGAACGATGTTCTGCTGCGCCAACTGTTCGAGCAATTCAATTTCGACGCCTAACGAATGGGCGGAGGTTTTGCCATCACAGCGAGTAAGCAGTGCGACCTTCTGCTGATCTAGCCGGAGGGTTTCACCGGTTTCGGTAAAGACGAATTGCTCGCCATCAAGCCGACCGTTTGGATGGAGGCGTGGAGAGAGCTCAGAGCGAATATCTGGGTCCGCATTCAGTGCCGCAGCGGCGCCGTGCGCGGTCCAGCGCTCGAGAAAAGATTCTCGTTTAGCGATTCCTGACGCGGGCGTCAGCGTCAGGCTAGTCTGTTTGTCGAGCTTACCCCACCCACCCGGGCCAAACGCACTTAATGTGTCGTTTTTGGCGCAAATGCGCTGCAAGTACAACAGCAGATGCCGCTCGCGCGCGCGCGCTTTCTTCGTACGAGGCGCGAGCGGATGACTCTCAGCACTTTTGTTTAGAAGCTCGCTGACAACCTCACGCAGACTTTTCGCGGCAAACAGAAGATAAGGCGGCAAGATCGTCCGAGCGGAATCAAGCAGAGCCTCGCGCGCAGTGTTGAGCTCGCGTTGAAGACACTGATCGAAGTGCGCTTCAGCGCTCGCCAGTTTTGATGCACGATTCCAACAGGCAGCGAATGCGCGGGAGGGCGGATCAGCCGTCGGCGGCACCGTGCCCGACCGAATGGCTTTGTGCCAGGCACGAAATAGCTCTTTGGAAAGGCCATGGGTCCGCGACCGAAGAATTTCATCGACCTCTGCCTTTGCGTTCGAAAATTCGTCACGCCTAAGGAGTAATTCGCGCCCGGCTGCGGAAGTTGCCGGCGTGCATAGTCGCTCGACGGTCTCGAAGGGCACACCGGCCATCCGAATCAGAAAAATCGGTGCGACTCGGTACGAAGTGGACACGCGTTCAGCAAAACCAAACCCGTGAGAACTGACAAGTTAAACCCGGAAGATTTTCCGCGGCATCAGCTATTCGGAAGCGGCAAGCGAATCGTGAAAGTGGTTTTGCGGTCCGGGATGCTATCGACTTTGATCGAGCCGTTGTGATCTTCCAGAACTTTTTTGGTGATGTAGAGGCCCAGTCCTGTGCCGCTCTTCCCGTGTTTGGTCGTAAAATACGGATCGAAAATCTTGCTCATCTCAACGGGCGTGATTCCAGAACCATTGTCCTCGATTCGAATGTCGACGTAGAAATCTTTTTGCGTGCAGCTGACCGCGACCGAACCTTTTTTTCCGGCGCACGCCTGCACCGCATTAATGATCACGTTCAGGAGGGCGCGTTTAATTTGCACGGCGTCGCCAAGAACCATGCATGGGTGCTCGCAAACATTGGATTGCAAATCTACTCCGCTCTGCGTTGCCAGCGCATCGACGGCTTTGATGACTTCGCGGAGAACTCCGGAGACGGAAATCTGCTTATGTGGTGAGGCTTCGGCGCTGCCGTAGCTTTGCCACATGGTCAGAAGCTCACGACAAAGCCTCATATTTTGCTCGATAATATTCAGTTCTTTGATCGAAGTGGCATTTTGCGCGGTACCGCCGTTTTCAGATCGTTCCAGTTTTTTGGCAAGAAGTTGCACGTAACCCCAAACGATGGTGAGCGGATTACCCAAATCGTGAACAAACTCGGCCGAAGCTTGGCCGAGCGATGCGAGTCGTTCCTTTTGCGCCAGTTCTTTGAGCAGACGATTATTTAATTCCTTGAGCTCGGCCGCAGCATGTTCAGTTGTCCGATGAATACGAGTGCGTTCGACATTGCGCCCGATCACATCCCGCATTTCGCCCGCATCAAAGGGCTTGCTAATGTAATCATTGGCACCGAGTCGCAGCGCTTCCTTGGCGGTTTCCAAAGCGCCGAAACCGGTCAGCATAATGATGGAAAGATGGGGATCGATTTCGCGGATTTTGCGCAGACCATCGATGCCGCTCATGCCTGGCATGCGAATGTCCATGACGATCGTGTCGGGCTGTTTCTCTTTAAGAAG
>WNFR01008123.1_pt1 | contig 20026 bp, 14 predicted proteins | sample 5400221 | NCBI WGS metagenome assembly WNFR01 (sample SAMN13153357, study PRJNA577476) | soil metagenome | isolation source: 40 cm soil under Madrone tree | place: USA:California | collected 2016-06-14 | reverse complement strand
CCGACGCCGTATTTTCCGACGGTGTAGGCGACGGCGCCGAGCACGCCGAGCGGCGCCAGGCGCACGATCAGCCCCATTCCCCGGAACAGCACGGTCGATACCGCCTCGATGAACGAGCCGATGCGCTCGCCCTTCTCGCCGCCGACCAGGGCGAGGGTGACGCCGAATAGAATCGCGAAAAACAGCACCTGCAGCACGTCGTTGCGCGCCAGTGCGTCAAACGACGTCGTCGGGATGATGTTCAGGAGGAAGCTGCCGATACCGCCGCCCTGCAGCTTGTGGGCGTTGTCGGCGTAGGTATTGATGGCCTTGGCGTCGAGCGTTGCCGGATCGATGTTCATGCCGTGGCCGGGGCCGAACAAATAGGCGAGCAGGATGCCGACGACCAGCGCGACCGTGGTCATCGCCTCGAAATAGATCAGCGCCTTGACGCCGACCCGCCCGACCTTTTTGAGGTCGCCGGCGCCCGCGATGCCGTGCACGACCACGCAGAACACGATCGGCCCGACGATCATCGAAATCAGCTTCAGGAAAGCGTCGCTGAGGATCTTCAGCCCGATGGCAAAATCGGGGACCACCATGCCGAGCACGATCCCCAGCAGAAGCGCGGCGAGGACCTGCACAAACAGTGAGGAGTACAGCGGCTTTCGCGCTGGCGTCGCAGCGGTGGTGATGGTCGTCATCGAACGCCCCCCTTGGCTCGGTTCAGGACATCTTAGGCGAAAACAGAGCAACAAGCGTGCCAGCCGGCCGGGATTTCGGGGATAAATCATCATTCCGCAGCCTTGGCCGCCTCGTCCCAAAAACGCGCGCCGGAATCGGGACGCCACGGGATGCGCCGTCCCTTGTCCTGGCCCGGTCCTCCCCCGGGCAGCTGGAAGGTGCCGCACACCATGTCCCGATCACGACAGGAAGCTGCCTGCACCAGCCCGCCTTCGGGCGATTTATTGAGGCCGTCATCGCGCTCAACGAATATGCAAATGCAAGGCATTAAAGCTGCGCATAGAGATTGAGCACTCACCGGCGCCCGTTTCAACGATTTGAAAACATGATGGATTCGGCGACGTCACGATGCGCGGCGGCGTTGTACACAATGGCATGGGCCTTGCTTTGTTCATTTGGCGAGTTGTCTCGCGTGGGGCGCTTTAGGTCATGGCGAACTCAAGGCAGACGTCCATCGGCATAGTCGCCGCCGAGCCGAAGCCGATCGATCTCGACTGGTCGACCACGGCGCTTCTCATCATCGACATGCAGCGCGATTTCATGGAGCCGGGCGGCTTCGGCGAAACGCTGGGCAACGATGTCTCGCTGCTTGCGCGCGCGGTGGAGCCGATCGCGGCGGTGCTGGACGCGGCCCGCGATATCGGATTGCTCGTCGTGCATACCCGCGAGGGTCATCTGCCCGATCTGTCCGACGCGCCGCCGGCCAAGATCGAGCGTGGCGCGCCATCCTTGCGCATCGGCGATCCCGGCCCGATGGGACGGATCCTGATCCGCGGCGAAGCCGGCCACGACATCATTCCCGCGCTTTATCCGCTGGACAGCGAGATCGTCATCGACAAGCCCGGCAAGGGCGCGTTCTACGCGACCGAACTCGACGATGTCCTGCAAAAATACGGCATCGAGAATCTTTTGGTGTGCGGCGTGACCACCGAAGTCTGCGTCCACACCACGGTGCGCGAGGCCAATGATCGCGGCTATCGCTGCGTCGTGCTGGCCGATGGCTGCGCCTCCTATTTCCCCGAATTCCACGAGATGGGCCTGAAGATGATCAAGGCCCAGGGCGGCATCTTCGGCTGGGTCTCGGACTCGGCCGCGGTTCTCAAGGCAATGACGGCGGAGACTTCAAACCATTTGGCAGCGGGAGCATCACGATGAGCACGAACATGGCGGGGACTGCCGGAAAGCCCGATTTCAAACCTGACTTGTGGACGCCGGGAGACTGGAACGCGTTCTTCGGATTCGGCACTAACATCCTCGTCAATATGCTGGTGCTGACGGGTCTGCTGAGATTCGTGCTGAAGATGCCCGACTCGCTGGTATTCGGCCGCATCCTGCCGGCGCTCGGACTGATGATGTGCCTCTCCACCTTCTACTATGCGTGGCTGGCCTATCGGCTGGCCGAGAGGACCGGCCGCACCGACGTCTGCGCGCTGCCTTCCGGTGTCAGCGTGCCGCACATGTTCATCGTCACCTTTGTCATCATGTTGCCGATCACGCTCAAGACCGGCGACCCGATGAAGGGCTGGTCCGCCGGCCTGGTCTGGGTGTTCTTCCAGAGTTTTATCCTGATGATCGGCGGATTCATCGCGCCGATCATCCGGAAAATCACCCCGCGCGCCGCGCTGCTCGGCACGCTTGCCGGCGTGTCCGTGACCTTCATCTCGATGCGGCCGGCGCTTGAGATGTACATGACGCCGCAGATCGGGCTGGTGTGCTTCGCCATCATCCTGGCAAGCTGGTTCGGCGGCATCAAATATTACAAGGGAATCCCCGCCGGCCTGGTCGCGATCGCGGTCGGCATGATCATCGCCTGGGGATCGAACCTGTTCGGCCTCGGGCTCGGCGGTCTGAGCCTCAAGGGTGTCGGCGACGCGTTCGCGAGCTTCGGCTTCTCGGTGCCGATTCCGGCCTTCGGCCAGGTGTTCTCCGGCTTCGAATTCCTCGGCGTCATTCTGGTCACCGCGATCCCCTTCGGCATCTACGATCTCGTGGAGGCGATGGACAATGTCGAAAGCGCCGAGGCCGCGGGCGACGAATATCCGACCACCCGCGTGCTGACCGCCGACGGCGTTGTCAGCCTGATCGGCTGCCTGATGGGCAATCCCTTCATCAACGCGGTGTACATCGGCCATCCCGGCTGGAAGGCGATGGGCGGCCGGATCGGCTATTCGGCCGCGACCGGGATTATGGTGATCGTGCTGTCGTGGTTCGGCATCATCCCGGTGCTGCTGGCGCTGGTGCCGGTGGTGGCGATCTCGCCGATCCTGCTTTACATCGGCATGCTGATCGGCGCGCAGGCGTTCCAGACCACCCCGGTCAAGCACGCGCCGGCGATCGTGCTTGCGCTGACGCCGCATCTTGCGGCATGGGCCAAGCTGCAGATCGACACCATGCTCGGGTCGACCCTCAATGCCGCGCAAAAGGTGGGCGGGCTCGCCGCCGACAAGGTGGGCGACGTCAAGGCCGCGGCGATCGCCGCACTGCCGCAGCAGGGCGTGATCTATCATGGGCTCGATGTGATGGGCGGCGGTTCGATCCTCACCGGGCTCGTGTTAGGTGCGATCGGCGTGTTCGTGATCGAGCGCGATTTCGTCAAGGCTTCGGCGTTTGCGCTGTCCGGCGCGGTGCTGACCTATTTCGGTTTCATGCACGGCGAGGCCGTTGGCATCGGTGGCGGCTTGGGCGTGACGCCCGCAGTGGCGTTGGCCTATGCGGTGGTGGCGGCTGGCTTCTTCGCGCTCGGCAAATACGGCACCAGCACCGCATCCGTTTCGCATCGAAAGATGCCGCTCGCGGCGCCTGCGGAGTGAAAAAGGGAGATAAGATTCATCCGGCATCAGCTTGCTGGCGCCGGCTTCGCTCAATTCTTCAGGCCGCCACGTCCCACAGTCTCGGCGAGCCGCGCAGCAAAACGCTGCGGCCTTTGCGCGTAATCGCCGGCCGATCGCCGGTCATTTCGGCAAGTCCCAGCGCGACGAGGTTTTGAACGATCGCTCGATTGAAGGCGCGGCCGTTCGCCGCGGGCACGCGAATCGCCTTGAGCGTTTCCCACTGATCCGGTGTGAGGTCGTAGTCGAATTCCGCGTCCATAGCCCCTCGAAGGTATCAGGCGTTTCGCGCGTGTCTTAGCGGCACAACGTGAATGGCATGCGACTACAATGCGTCGGCATTTCGATCAGCGCACACGCTTACTTGAACCGTTAGACGCTTTCGAGCTGTTTGGGTCGAAACTGCCCTGTTAACGTAAGCGTCACAACAATGTGTCAAGGGAGGTATCGACCGCGACGAATCCGGCGGTAACGATTTCTAATCGAGCACAAGCGCTCCTGCGATTCGCCGGTGGATACACATAACAAGCGCCGCATTGTGCAGCGCCACAACCACATTTGGCGTCGGTCAGATAGATATTCACCTGGGTAGTCCATGGTGGCAGAGTCGAAAGCCCTGCCATTGATGGTGGCGCCGCCTGGACGCCGCGACTTTCTGCTACCTTTCCGGCCGCGGCGTGATCACCTACGCTTGCCATCCATGGCGGCCGCAATAACAAGAAGGCTGGGTCCGCCAGCGAGGGGAACGCGCTTTGAACGGACAGGCGGGCCGGCGCACCGGGGACACGCGCAGCGGCGTTGAGGATATTCGCCGGCGTGTCATGGCTGGCTCGTGGGTTGGGCTGCTGCTGGCAATCCTGGGCTTTCTGGTTATCTATCCGCTCCTTACACTGCTGCTGGGCGCGCTGACCGATACCAATCCGGTGGTCGAGGGTTTCAGCCTTGCCCATCTATCGCCCGCCAACTTTCTCACCGTGCTCTCCAACCCGAACGTTGCCGAAGCGCTGGCCAATACCCTGATCGCCTGCGGCGGCGGCACCTTGATCGCGGTTGTGATCGGGCTGGCGTTTTCCTGGATCGTCGTGCGCACCAACACGCCGTTCAAGGGTTTTATCGCGGCAGCCAGCATCCTGCCGCTGTTCGCGCCGCCGCTGGTCGCCGGCGTGGCGTGGGCCATCCTCGGCTCGCCGAAGACCGGCCTGATCAACACCGTGTTCAAATGGATGAGCCTCGACTGGCGCGTGGATTTCTATTCGCTGTGGGGACTGGTGTTCGTATTCGGCATTTACTATGCGCCTTACGTCTACATGTTTACCTCCTCGGCGCTGCGCAACATGGATCCAAGCCTGGAGGAGGCCGCGGAAATTTCCGGCGCCAGTGCGTTTGCGACGTTGTTCTCGGTGACATTTCCGCTGATCATGCCGGCGATCGTATCCGGCATGCTGCTGTCATTCATCGTGATGCTCGGTATCTACGGTATCCCGGCGGTGCTGGGCGCGCCGACCAACATCAATGTGCTCACGACGTACATCTTCAAGCTCACCAACTGGTCGCCCCCGCTCTACAACACCGCGGCCGCGGTCGCGATCATTCTGATGGTGGTCACCGGCCTGCTGGTATTCCTGCAACAGAAAGTGCTGAGCGGGCGCAGCTACACCACCGTCGCCGGCAAGGCGTTTCGGCCGCGCAATCTCGATCTCGGGCTCTGGCGCTGGTTCACCTTCGGACTCGGTGTCGTCTATCTGGTGGTGGTCGTCGTGTTGCCCAGCATGGCGCTGATCGTCGCGGCCTTCCGCAAATTCATGTTCATCCGCGATGTCTCGAGCTTGTTCGATGCACGGCAATATTCGCTGATGCATTTCCATAGCATCTTCGATAACCCGCTGACCCTGAGGTCGATCTACAATGCGGTGGAGGTCGGCGTCATCACCGCCGTGGTCGGCGGGACGCTGGCCTTTGCCATCGGCTACACCATTCATCGCACCAGCCTCGCGGGCCGGCGCAGCATCGATATCGTATCGACCTTGCCGGTGGCGATTCCAGGCCTCGTGATCGGTGTCGCCTATCTGTGGGCCTGGATCGGCATTCCCGGCGGGCTCTACGGCACCATCTGGATCCTGGCGCTGGCTTTCATTGCGCGCTTCATGCCGGATACCGTCAAGGCGCTGTCAACCTCGTTCCTGCAAATCCATCGTGAGCTTGAGGAGGCGGCCTGGCTCTGCGGCAAGGGCATGCTCGGCACCATCAGGACCATCGTATTGCCGCTGGCGCGGCCCGGCGTGCTTGCCGCGATGACGCTGTTGTTCGTGCTGGCGATCCGCGAACTCGGCTCGTCGCTGTTTCTCTACACCAGCAACACCATGGTGATGTCGGTGCTGCTGCTCGACTATTACGAAGGCGGCAATCTCGGCAAGACCGCCGCTTTCAGCCTGGTGCAGACGGTGCTGCTTGGCGTGCTCATCGGCGGCGCCAATTGGCTGTCGCGGGGGCAGGCGCAGAGCAGCGTCGCCCGCACCGGATAACAAACAAATGGGGAGGATAGGTTATGAGTGCAGGTATCGTGTCCAAAATTGCTGCCATCGCCGGCTTGACTGGTCTCGGCATCGCGCTGAACGGGATGCCCGCGCAGGCGCAGGAATTCGGTTCGCCCGAACTGATCGCCTCGGCAAAGGCGGAGGGCAAGTTGGTGCTCTACACCGCGAACTTCGCAGAGGTCGAACAGGACGTCATCAAGGAGTTCAACAAGCGCTTTCCCGAGATCAAGATCGAGATGGTCCGTGCGCCGGGCGGCCAGCTCATCACGCGGGTGAAGACGGAGGCCGCCGCCGGCAAGCTCATTGCGGATATCGTCGATCACTCAGACCGCGCCCTGATGCTACCGCTCGCCGATCTGTTCCAGGATTACGCGCCGCCGAATGCCGCCGATTACGATCCGGCGGCGCTGGTGTCGCCAAAATTCTGGCCCCGCCTGACCGCCGTCTGGTCGATCGCCTACAACACGGAGCTGGTGAAGGATCCTCCGAAGACCTGGTGGGACCTGACCAAGCCGCAATATGACAAGTTGACGGCGCAGGTGTTCGCGCAGTCCGGCGGCACCACCTGGACCCGCATCATGTTTGAGCGTCAGGTCCTGGGCGAGGATTATTGGGCGAAGCAGGCCTCTACCCATCCGGTGCTCTATCCCTCGGGCGCGCCGATGTCGGATGCGATGGTGCGCGGCGAAATCGGCATGGGACCACTGATCTACAACGCGGTCTATCCGAAGCAGAAGGAAGGCGCCCCGTTGAAGGCCGTTTTCCCGCCGGAGGGCGTGCCCGCCAATCCCTATGCGACGGGAATCCCGAAGACCGCCAAGCATGTCAATGCCGCAAGGCTGTACCTGAACTGGTGTTTGTCGAAGGAAGGCCAGACCTTCATGATCAAGGAGCAGGGTAACCTCACGTCGCTGAAGGAGGTGCCGGTGAATCCCGAAGGTTTTGATCCCAAGATCGTCAAGGTCTGGTATCCGAATTTCGACCAGTATGTGAAACTGCATGCCGATTGGGTTGCGGCCTGGGACAAGACGTTCGGCTATCGGCAGTAAGAGAGGCTTCGAGAGGCCCGGTGAAATCATGACGGCGACGCTCGAGGTTACCGACCTGCGCAAGCAGTTCTCGATCGGCCGCCCGGCGATCGACGGCGCAAGCTTTGCGGTGCCGGCCGGCGAAATCGTGGTCCTGCTTGGCCCGTCGGGCTGCGGCAAGACCACGACGCTGCGCTGTGTCGCAGGCCTCGAGCATCCGACCTCGGGCGAAATCAGCATTGCCGGGCGCCTGGTATCGTCGCCCGCGCGCGGCATTTTGGTGCCGCCACGGCTGCGCGACATCGGCATGGTGTTCCAGTCCTACGCGGTGTGGCCGCACATGACCGTGCGGCAGAACGTCATCTATCCGCTCAAGCATCGCAAGATCACGTACACAGAAGCTCGGCGTAAGGTCGACGAGGTGCTGGAATTGGTCGGTCTATCGGAATATGCCGACCGGCCGGTGGTGGCGCTGTCAGGCGGCCAGATGCAGCGCGTCGCGCTGGCGCGCAGCATCGTCTACCGGCCGCAACTGTTGTTGCTCGATGAGCCGTTGTCGAACCTCGACGCCAAATTGCGCCTGCGGCTGCGCGATGATCTGCGCGTTATCCTCAAGCAGACCGGCATGACCGCGCTTTACGTCACCCACGATCAGGCCGAGGCGGTGGTGCTCGGCGACCGCATCGGCGTTATGCGCGATGGCAAGCTGCTGCAGATGGGCACGCCGGACCAGATCTATAATCGGCCGGCCGACCTGTTCGTCGCCAATTTCACCGGCGCCACCAACGAGCTGGCGGGCACCCTGGTCGGACGCAACGGCGAATTTGGGGTGATCGATTTCGGCGAGGGGCGGCGCGGCGAGGCGGCGCTGCTGCACCCGCTCAATCCCGGCGACAAGGTGCGCATCGCGCTGCGGCCGGAAAACATCGGTATCGGCAGGCAGGACGGCGCCAACATATTTCCCGCGCGTGTGCTCGATCGCCGCTATCAGGGCACCCAGACGGTCTACGACATCGATCTGTTCGGCCGGCGATTGGAGGTCCTTGAACTCGGCACCGCCGCCCGCCATCAGGTCGGCGTCGAGACCTCGGTTGCTTTGCCACGCGAGGGATGCTGGGCGTATCGTGATACGGGGCCACCGTCGTACGATTAAGCATTTGCAGTTCGGTGGTTTCATCCTTCGAGACGCGCGCAAGGGCGCTCCTCAGGATGAGGTCCTGGACCCTCATGGTGAGGAGCGCGGCAACGCCGCGCGTCTCGAACCACGAGGCCGTGGCCGAGACCTGCAATTTTCGAGTTTGATCTTCGCAACAGGCGAGGGAGGGCAACATGACCGAAACAACCAGCACTGAAGCCCCCAAGGAAGCATCGGCGCCGGTCGTCGCTCAGCATGCGGCGACGCTGAAAGCGCTGCCGTTCTCGGATATCAGCGACTTCGAGGATGCCTCGCGCGGCTTTCTCGGCACGCTGGAAAATGCGCGGATCACGTCCGCGCAGGGCAGGGTGGTCTGGAGCCTCGAGCCCTATGGCTTTCTTTCCGATCCGGAGGCTCCCCCGACCGTCGATCCAAGCCTGTGGCGGCAGTCGCGCCTCAACATGAACCACGGGATCTTCGAGGTAGTGCCTGGTGTCTATCAAGTTCGCGGCCTCGATATTGCCAACATGACGCTGATCGAGGCCGACACGGGCGTCATCGTGGTGGACACGCTGACCTCGATCGAAGGCGCGCGCGCCGCGATGGAACTCTATTTCAAGCAGCGGGGCCGCCGGCCCGTGGCGGCCGTGATCTTCACCCACACCCATACCGACCATTGGGGCGGCGCGCGCGGCGTGCTCGATGACGAGACGCTGGTGAGCGGCAAAGTCCCGATCATCGCGCCCAATCTGTTCATGGAGCATGCGGTTTCGGAAAATATCATCGCCGGCCCGGCGATGCTGCGGCGCGCGCAATATCAGTTTGGACCCTTCCTGGCCAAGGGTGCGCGCGGTCAGGTCGATTGCGGTCTTGGCAAGTCGATGGCGGCGGGTTCGGTGGCCCTGTTGCGTCCGACCGATCTCATCATGGCGACGGGTGACAAGCGCACCATCGACGGCCTCGAATTCGAATTCCAGATGGCGCCGAACAGCGAAGCGCCGGCGGAGATGCATTTCTTCATCCCGCGCCACAAGCTCGTGAATTTGGCTGAAAACTGCACGCACAATTTCCACAACCTGCTGCCGTTCCGCGGTGCCGATGTGCGCGATGCGCTCGCCTGGTCGAAATATCTGGGCGAGGCCTTGCAGATATGGGGCGGCAAGGCCGAGGCGATGTGCGGCCAGCATCACTGGCCGGTCTGGGGCGCCGACCGCATCGACACCATGATCCGCCAGCAGCGCGATCTGTATAAGTACGCCCACGACCAGACCGTCCGGCTGATGAATCACGGGCTGACGGCCGCCGAGATCGCGGAGACGATAAAACTGCCGGCGAGCCTCGAAGGGGCGTGGCACGCGCGGGGCTACTACGGCCACATCCGGCACAATGTGAAGGCGATCTATCAAAAATATCTCGGCTGGTACGACGCCAATCCCGTCAATCTCGATCCGCTGCCGCCGGTCGAGGCCGGCAAGAAATATGTCGAATACATGGGCGGGGCCGACGCGATCCTTGCGCGCGCGGCCAGGGATTTTGCCAAGGGCGAATTTCGTTTCGCCGCCCAGGCCGTCAGCCATCTGGTGTTCGCCGAAGCAGATAATCAGGGCGCCCGCGCGCTGCTGGCGGATATCTTCGAGCAACTCGGTTATTCGGCGGAGAGCGCGACCTGGCGCAACGCCTATCTGTTCGGCGCACAGGAGTTGCGGCAGGGCATGCCGAAGGCGCCGCCGCGGCCGCCGATGCCGCGCGAGACGCTGGCGGCATTGCGCACCGGGCAACTCTGGGACGTGCTGGGCGTCCGCCTCAATGGCCCGAAGGCCGAGGGCAAGCATATCGTGCTCAACTGGAGTTTTACCGATACCAACGAGACTTTTATTCTCACGCTGGAGAACTGCGCGCTGACTTATATCGCGGGCGCGCAAGCCGCCGCGGCGGACGCCGGCTTCACCTTGGCGCGTAGCACGCTCGACGAGGTGATCGCCAAGCAGACCTCGTTTCCGGAAAGCGTCGCCAGCGGCAAGATCAAGTTCACCGGCAACGCGATGCGGCTCGCCGAGCTGATGGCGCTGATGGACGAATTTCCGCGCATGTTCGAGATCGTCGAGCCGAAGCGGATGGCGGTGAGCTAGGAGCCGTCGTTCCGGGGCGATGCCAACGGGTCCGGCCTCTGGCCGGCCCGATGACAGGCTCCGCATCGAACCCGGAATCCAAGGATTCCCCGATGTGCAATTGCACATCTGAGGTCACATCTGAGGTCTGGTGCTAACGCGCCATCCGGAATGACAGCTTCCGGGTTGCTACGTCGCTTCCGCCTTCGCTCCTAAAGCCGTGCGGACAAGTCGGCTGATTTTGCCCGACGGGCAAATCGCTTCTGATTTTCCGAAGTCGTGTCAAGCCTCTTTTGCAAAAATATTTCTGTTTTCTCCCGACCCAAATCAGATGCATATCCAGGACGTCCCGTCCCCTCAGAGGGGCGTATCGCGATCGTCACGAACGCGGGGCGGGATGCGGTGGACGCGGCAGCGCGCGAGACGAACGCGGTCTGCTACGTACGGTGAAGTCGTGTGGTTCCGACGCCCCAATCGTTGGCGTCAAGTCTGCGAGAAGACGCGCAGGCGACGGTGTCAAAAAGCGTGGTCACCGAGGAGAGCGCGAAGTAAGCCGTAAAACCATTGCGCGGGGAATGCCGGGACGTTCCGGTGTGACCGTGGTGACTAACTCGTATGCTTTTTTATTTTGCATGCGAGGCCGCGGGTGCATTGCGCGCCCGGCATTCCCTGCGCCCTCAATTTTTCAGGGCGAACGGTTTTTGCAAAACCTCGGGCGCCTCGCGCCGCGGGAATGCGGAGACATATCTGAAATTGGAACGACGTCATTGCGAGGAGCGAAGCGACGAAGCAATCCACTCTTACTTAGCGGCAACATGGATTGCTTCGCTTGCGCTCGCAATGACGGTCTCAACACGCGCCACACTTTCAATCGTCATCGCCCGCGAAAGCGGGCCATCCAGTATTCCAGAGACGTCAGTGATAGAACCGAGAGGCCGCGGCGTACTGGATACCCTGCTGGAGCCTGTCATCGGGCTCGCCGAAGGCGAGACCCGGTGGCGGGGTATGACGAACGTTTGTGGCAGCGGATCGAGTTCTTTCAGCGACCGCGCGCTATTCGGCGCTGCTCACCAGCTTGATGCGCGGCTCTGCGGTCCCCATCAGGCTGCGATAGGCGGCGAGATAGTCCAGCGCCATGCGGCGCGCGGTGAATCGGGTCTCGAACTGTTTCCGGATCGCATGCCTGCTCAAGGTGGAAAGGCGATCGACCGCGGCGACCGCGCTGGTGTCGTCCTCCACGACGAAACCGGTCAGCCCGTCATCGACGATCTCCGCGACCGAACCGCGATTGTAGGCAATGACGGGGGTGCCGCACGCCATCGCTTCGATCATGACGAGCCCGAACGGCTCCGGCCAGTCGATCGGGACCAGCAGTCCGATCGCGCCGCTGAGGAAATCCGCTTTCTCGGCGTCGCCGATCTCGCCGATATATTCGACCAGCGGGTTACGCTCGATCAGCGGGCGAATGATTTCATCATAATATTCCTGATCGGCCCGATCGACCTTGGCGGCGATCTTGAGCGGAATGCCGCATCGCGTCGCTATCCTGATCGCCCGGTCAACCCCCTTCTCCGGTGCGATCCGGCCGAGCACGCCGAGATAGCCGGGCTTGATCGGTTGCGGCGTCAGCAGCTTTTCCGGCAGACCGTGGTGAATGGTACGCAGCCAGTTAGCCTGTGGCACCGGGCGTGCAGGAAATCGAATTGCTCGTCGTCGCATTTCTGCCGGACCCGTTCCAGCATCACCATGTGCAACGCGTTGGGGTCGCGGACCGACCCGTCGAGGCGCAGCGCCTTCGGCCATGTCGGCTCAAGCTTCGCCGAGGTCCGGGAATCCCCGCTGGCGAACAGGGTAATTTCGTTTCCCAGGGCTACCAGTTCCTCGGTCAGCCAGTGCACCACCCGTTCGGTGCCGCCATAAAGCCGGGGAGGAATAGCCTCCGTCAGCGGAGCAACCTGCGCGATGCGCATTTCACCATCTCCTTTCTGCTCTGGTCATGGATAAGAAACGCCCCACGTCGTGCTGGCACGGACATGCCGCGAAGGAGGGAACGTTTTCGCATTTGCGAAGTTCCACCCTCCGCACACCTTCTTCCGTTTCGTGGTCCTGCTCATGCCGTCACACCCGACCAGACTTTTGTCACCGTCAATGCTGCATAATTGTTGCACGGTAATGGCAGCACGAGGGGAACAGAAAGGGCGCCTTCAGCATTCGGTCGCATGGAACGTGTCCGGCTGAGATTTTCGTTCTCCTCCAACGGGTTTGCAGCCACATGGACAATCTTTCAGGATACGCACATCGTCCGCTGCCGTTTATGCTGCGCTATCTTCGCCAGCGTCTTGCGTCGCATCTCGTGATCGTGATCAGCGTCGTGGCGGCCGTTGCTTGTTCGGTAGGCACGCAATATGGCGTGAAGTATCTGGTCGACGGTTTGTCGGCTGGGGCCAGTCGAGCAGGCACCGTATGGCTGGCATTCGTTTTTCTCATGTCGCTGATCGCGGCGGATAATTTCTTGTGGCGGATCGCCAGCTGGACCGCGAGCTTCACATTTGTGGGAGTAACCGGCGATCTGCGGCGCGACATTTTCCGCCATCTCACCGGCCACGCGCCGAGCTATTTTTCCGACCGGCTGCCCGGCATGCTGACAAGCCGTATCACCGCGACCTCGAACGCGGTTTTCACGGTCGAAAACATGTTCGTCTGGAACGTTTTGCCGCCGTGCATGGCCACCGTCACAGCGATCTTCCTGATCGGAACCGTAAGCCCCTCCATGTCGGCGGCGCTCAGCGTTATCGCGGGCGCCATGGTGATCGGGATGTTTCACCTGGCCGCCGCGGGCAAGCCGCTGCATGACGATTTCGCCGACAAGGCCGCAGCCGTCGACGGCGAAATGGTCGATGTCATCAGCAATCTGCCGCTGGTGCGGGCATTTTGCGGGCACAGCTTCGAGCATGACCGGTTTGACGCAACCGTTAACCGGGAATTGACGGCGCGGGGACGCAGCCTGCGTTACCTCGAAAAGCTGCGGATCACCCACGCCGCGGTCACGGTGGTGCTGACGATTGCCTTGCTGGCCTGGGCGATCATGCTCTGGCAGCGCGGCAGCGCCACTACCGGTGATGTCGTGCTGGTCTGCACATTGGGACTTTGCATCCTGAGCGCCACGCGCGATCTCGCCGTGGCGCTGGTCGATATCACCCAGCATTTCGCCCGGTTGACCGAAGCGATTGCCACGCTGTTGCTTCCACATGAGCTGCGCGACCATCCGCAAGCCGGGCCGCTGGTCAAGAGCGGCGCGGCCATCGCCTTCAACAATATCTCGTTCCATTATCCGGGCGGAGTTCAGGTGTTCGACAAATTCAGCCTCCGCATTCAGCCCGGGCAACGGGTGGGGCTGGTCGGCCAGTCCGGCGGCGGAAAATCCAGCCTGTTCGTGCTGCTGCAGCGATTCTACGACGTCCGGCAAGGCAGTATCACGATCGATGGCCAGGACATCTCGAGGGTGACGCAGCAAAGCCTGCGCCAGGCGATCTCGGTGGTACCGCAGGACATCTCGCTGTTCCATCGCTCCATCCTGGAAAATATCCGATATGGCCGGCCGAACGCCACCGATGACGAAGTGCTGCGCGCGGCAATCGCGGCGCGCTGCGATTTCGTCGAGAGCTTGCCGGAAGGACTTGCAACCATGGTCGGCGACCGCGGCGTCAAGCTGTCGGGCGGTCAGCGTCAGCGCATCGCCATCGCGCGCGCGTTCCTCAAGGATGCGCCGATCCTGCTGCTCGATGAAGCGACCGCCGCGCTTGACAGCGAATCCGAAGAAGCGATACGCGAGGCGCTCGCCCGCCTGATGCGCGGGCGGACCGTCATTGCGATCGCCCATCGTCTCGCGACGCTGCGTAATTTCGATCGGGTAGTGCTGCTGAAAGCTGGTAGCATCATCGAAGACGGCCCGCCGGATGGCCTGATGCAGGGCCAGGGCCCGTACCGTGAGCTGGTGACGCAGGAATTGAACCGGCTTGCGAAATTCGCGGCCTGATGCACCGAGTTGGCGTTGGGTCCCAATGCGCTTGTCGCAAGGCCGGGGGGAACCGCTCGAGGTCAAATGGCAGCCGATGTCGCAACCCAGATCATGACGGCCCGAGCCGAGGAATCGGTAGCGGAATCGCCGTTCTACATCCCGATGACCGGGCCCGCGGCGCGGCCGCGGCGCTCGCTCAAACACGACGATACTTTCATCGTGCTCGACAGCCACGGCGACATCGGAGCTTCGGCCGGCGGACCGGATGGCCTGTTCAACTGCGACACGCGCTATCTCGCCCGGCTCGAACTTCTTCTGGATGACCTGCAGCCGCTGCTGCTCGGTTCTAACCTGCGCGACGACAATTCCGTATTGACGGTCGACCTCACCAATCCGGATATCTATCGCGATGGCCGCATCGTACTGCAAAAGGACATACTGCACTTTGTGCGAACGATCTTTCTGTGGCGCGGGACAGCCTACCAGCGGATTGGCTTGCAGAACCATGGAGACCGGCCGGCGAGCTTCGATCTGACATTGCTGTTCGACAATGACTTCGCCGATCTGTTCGAGGTGCGCGGCGAAAGGCGTCCGCACCGGGGCCTCGGCTCCGGCAAGCTGCTTGGTCCCGCCGATGTCGTGCTCGAATACAACGGGCTTGATGACGAGTGGCGCGGCACGGCGCTGCATTTCGATCCGCGGCCGACCCGGCTTTCGGTGAATGCCGCGACTTATCATCTCGATCTGGCGCCGCGACAGGTCGGTTCGCTGTTTGTTGCCGCATCCTGCAACAAGCCGGTCACATTCAAGCCCGAGCGTTTCTTTCGCGGATTGTTGGCGCATCGTCGCGAGATGCGCCTGTTGACGGTGGGCGCCGCCAGCATCGAAACATCGAACAACATCTTCAATGAGGTGCTGTGTCAGTCGATGGCCGACCTCAACATGTTGATGACGACGACGCCGCAGGGACGGTATCCCTATGCGGGCATTCCCTGGTACTCGACGACATTCGGTCGCGACGGAATCATTACGGCGATGCAGATGCTGTGGGTCGATCCAAGGGTGGCGCGCGGCGTGCTGAAGCGGCTGGCCTTCTATCAGGCCAAGACGTTCGATCCGCTGGCCGACGCCGAACCTGGAAAGATCCTCCATGAAATGCGCGGCGGCGAGATGGCGGCGCTGCGCGAGGTGCCGTTCGCGCAATATTACGGCAGCGTTGATGCGACGCCGCTGTCTGTGCTGCTGGCCGGCCTTTATGTAGAACGGACCGGCGACGAAGAGACGCTCGCCGAATTGTGGCCTTCGATCGAGGCAGCTCTGGGCTGGATCAACGGGCCAGGCGATCCCGACCGGGACGGCTTCGTCGAGTACCGGCGCGCGTCCGAGCAAGGCCTGGCCAATCAAGGCTGGAAGGATTCGTACGACGCGATCTTTCACGCCGACGGCCGTTTGGCCGAGGGTTATATCGCGCTCGCCGAAGTGCAGGGCTATGTATATGCCGCCAAGCAGCTGGCGGCACGTTGCGCGTCGCGGCTCGGCAAGAGCGAGATGGCGCAAGAGCTGGAGATCGAGGCGCGGCAGCTCGCCGAACGTTTTGACCAGGCGTTCTGGTGTGACGAACTCGGCACCTATGCGCTCGCGCTCGATGGCGCCAAGGAGCCGTGCCGGGTGCGCACGTCGAACGCCGGGCAGCTCTTGTTCAGCGGCATGATGCGCCAAGACCGCGCTCGCCTCGTCGCCGCCGATCTGATGCGGCCGCATTTTTTTGCGGGCTGGGGCATCCGCACCGTGGCGAGCGGCGAAGCGCGGTACAATCCGATGTCCTATCACAATGGCTCGATCTGGCCGCACGACAACGCGCTGATCGCGCTCGGGCTTGCACGCTACGGTCTCAAGCATTCGGTCGCGCATTTGTTCGACGCCCTGTTCGATGCCGCCACCTACATGGATTTGCGGCGGCTTCCGGAACTATTCTGCGGCTTTCGGCGTGAAAGGCGACGCGGACCTACGCTCTATCCCGTGGCCTGCGCGCCGCAGGCCTGGGCAAGCGCGACGCCGTTCACGCTGCTCGAAGCGGCGCTCGGGCTTGAATTCGATGCTCAGCGTGGCGAAATTCGTCTGCGTAACCCACGCCTGCCGGCGTTCCTCAACGAGGTGGTCGTGCGCGATCTGCAGCTTGGCTGTTCCAGCGTCGATCTCGTGGTGCGCCGCCATGGCGACGAGGTCTCGCTGGAAGTCTTGCGCACACGCGGCCAGATCCAGGTTTCGATTGTTATGGCGCACTGATTTGCATAGCAGCGCGAGACTAGGGTCTTAGGCCGTTGGGTCGAGCAATTCAGGAGGCCGTATGCGCGCAAGACGCCAATTCATCTTGATTGCAGTCGCTTTTGCGACATCGGCGGTAGCGACTTCCTGGGCGCAAAATGACGCAGGTTCGCCGCAAGCCGATCCCAACGCGCCGCAGCCGTCTCAACAGCAAAATACGGCGCCCCCCGCCGCACCAAATCCGCCCGCGGCACCGAAGGAGCCGGCGCCAGCGCCCTCGGTCACCATCATCGGCGCAAGAGATGCGCATGGCGTGCTCGGCCGCGAGGTTCGCAGCGCGGCCGACGAGAATATGGGGCGAATCGTCGATGTGGTCGTCGATCGTTCCGGGACGGTGCGCGCGGCCGTCATCGATTTCGGTGGTTTTCTCGGCGTCGGCAGCCGGAAAATCGTGGTCGACTGGAACGCGCTGCACTTCGGGCGCGTTGTCAACAAGAGCGACAGCATCACGCTTGAATTGACCAAGGATCAGGTGACGGCGGCACCCGAATACAAGGAGGATACACCGATCGTTGTGCTTGGCGCCTCCGGCAGCCTGCAACCCTTATCCGACCAGTAAAGATTTGGAGAAGCCGACTGTTGGTGCGCTCATCGAGAAAGCCGACCGACCCAGTCGATACGTACCGCCGCGAGACGACCAGCCGCGGTGGCGATCAGGCGCGGCCGCCGCAACCGATCATGCTCGACCGGCCGGCACCCTCGCAACAGAGCTTGCGCGGCCTCGACTGGTTCATCTTCTTTCTGGCGGATGTGCAAACCGGTTTCGGTCCGTTCATCGCGGTCTATCTGACGACGCAGAAGTGGACCCAGGTCGAGATCGGCCTTGTGCTGTCGATCGCCGGCCTGGTCGGCTTGATCGGACAGATGCCGGGCGGAGCCATCGTCGATTTCGCGCGCTCCGAGCGGCTGGTCGCCAGCCTTGCCGTTGCGACGATCGGCACAGTTGCGCTGGCATATGCCGCATGGCCGATTTTTCCGGTGGTGGTGATCGCTGCGACGCTGCACGCCGCCGCCAGTTGCGTGCTCGGACCGGCAATTGCCGCAATCAGTCTCGGTCTGGTCGGGCCGCTTGCGATCGGTGAACGGCTCGGGCGCAATGCCCGCTTCGCCTCGCTCGGCAATGGAACAGCCGCGGCCGTGATGGGCACGGCGGGCTATCTGTTGTCCAGCCGTTCGGTATTTCTCGTCACCTTTATCCTGGCCATTCCGACCTTGCTCGCGCTCGCGCGCATCCGCGACCGCGAAATTGACGTCGCCCAGGCGCACGGTGCGGTGCCGCGCGAGATGCCCGATGCCAAGGCAACCAGCGTTCTTGGTCTGGTGCGCCAGCGCCCCTTGCTGATCTTCGCCTCCAGCGTGCTGCTGCTGCAACTCGCGAATGCGGCGATGCTTCCCTTGATGGCGGGTGTCGTGACCACGCGATCGGCGCAATGGGCGCCGGTATTGATCGCCGCGTGCATCATCGTGCCGCAAGCCATCGTCGCGCTGATGTCTCCGACGGTCGGACGCAAGGCGCAGCAATGGGGACGGCGGCCGCTGCTGCTGATCGGTTTTGCCGCGCTGGCTACCCGCGGCGTGCTGTTCGCGACCGTCAGGGATCCCTATCTGCTGGTCGCGGTGCAGGTGTTCGACGGCATCACCGCGGCCGTCTTCGCCGTCATGGTGCCGTTGATTGTTGCCGACGTCGCATTCGGAAGCGGTCACTTCAATCTTGCGCAGGGCATTGTCGGCACTGCAACCGGTATCGGTGCGTCGCTTAGCACCGTGCTTGCCGGTTATGTCAGCGACAAGTTCGGCAGCGGTGTCGCCTTCATGGGGCTTGCCGGCGTTGCCGCACTAGGCCTCGCGATGATCTGGCTTGTGATGCCGGAAACGCGGCGGACCGCGCATTGATCTGAAAAATGGTCGAGATTAGCGGCCGTCGCACTGAAACGGGGCCTTGACGTAACAAAAGCGGGACGCAACAAGACTGGATTGTTCGCGAACACAAGAGGACGCGAGGCATTCGGACGCGAGGCATTCGACGGGAGCGTGACATGAACGGCTTTCAAGGCAATGAAGCTTCGGAGAGCGTCGGGTCGCTGGGCCGGACGCTGCCCGGTCAGGTCGTGCTGGTATTGCAGGGCGGCGGCGCGCTGGGTTCCTATCAGGCCGGCGTCTATCAGGCGCTGCACGAAGCTGGAATCGAGCCGGACTGGATCATCGGCACGTCGATCGGCGCCATTAATGCAAGTCTCATTGCCGGCAATGCGCCGCAAGACCGGGTGTCGCGCTTGCAGGAGTTCTGGAAGCGGGTGGAGCAGCGTCCGATCTGGAGTTTTCCAGGCGCCTTTCCCGGCATCAACGAAATGCTGTCCTACTGGTCGACGGTAGTGAATGGGATTCCCGGTTTCTTCAGACCCAATCCGCTCGCTCGTACCGGCGCCGACTGTCCGATCGATACCGATAGCGCCGGATATTATTCCACCGAACCGCTCCAGCAGACGCTTGGCGAACTCGTCAATTTCGATCTGGTGAACAACTGTAGTCCTCGCCTGACGGTTGGCGCCGCCCAGTTGCGGACCAGCGAGATGCGATATTTCGACAGCCGCGATTGCAAACTTGGCGTCAAGCATATCATGGCATCGGGCGCGCTGCCGCCGGCATTCCCCGCCGTTCGTGTCGACGGCGAGTTGTACTGGGACGGCGGAATCCTCTCGAACACCCCGACAGAGGCGGTGTTCGACGACACTCCGCGCAGGGACTCGCTGATCTTCTCGGTCCATATGTGGAATCCATCCGGGCCTGAGCCGACCACGATGGCGGAAGTGTTCAATCGGCACAAGGACGTGCTGTATTCCAGCCGCATCGCGAGCCAAATTGCCCAACAGCAAAAGGCGCATCGTCTGCGCCATGTCATCAATCAGCTCGCGGCCCGGATACCCGAGGCCGAGCGCAACAACGCGGCGGTGCGCGAATTGGCCGGTTACGGCTGTTCGACACGGATGCATGTCGTGCGGTTATTGGCGCCGCAACTCGATGGCGAGAAGCACACCAAGGACATCGATTTCAGTCCGTCCGGCATCCGGCAGCGCTGGGAGGCCGGCTATGCGCACACCAAAGCGGTTCTGGGTCGTTCTCCCTGGGTCGGCGAGTTCGATCCGCTCTCCGGCGTCATTCTGCACGAGCAGGGGGAAGCGATGGCGGCTGCGGCGGAATGAGGATCAGCGAAAGCTAGTCAGCGCGGTCAGGGCGACACCGCCCTCCGGTAGAGCGCGCCGTACAAGGCCGCCGAAACGTCCCAGCTGAACGATCGCGACATCGCGCTGCGCCGCATCGAGTCGAGGC
>WNFR01007846.1_pt1 | contig 20027 bp, 26 predicted proteins | sample 5400221 | NCBI WGS metagenome assembly WNFR01 (sample SAMN13153357, study PRJNA577476) | soil metagenome | isolation source: 40 cm soil under Madrone tree | place: USA:California | collected 2016-06-14 | reverse complement strand
AAGTGTGGTGACGACGAGATCTCTACGCAGACGGACGAGGGCACTGAGGGTGGAAACAATGTGGTAGAATACGACAGTATCCGTTACTGTATCGTGCACCTTGGAACCTGCGAGAAATCTTGAGAGGAGGACCCAGACAGATATCACATTCTGCAATCGAAGAGAGGCAGGCTGTTCTAGGGTGAGCAGAAATCCTGGCATAATAAAAGTAGCAACGTACTCTCTTGGAACATAGGTCGCTGATGAAAATCAATATCGACGAGCGCGGGATATGGGCATCAGAAAGTTTCGCATTGTTTACGAAAACGCTCAGGCACTCCTTGTCAAAAGCTTGGACGGTCTTCAGAGTATCTGTAGTCCCATGTCAGCCATCTGTCTCGACCGGAGAGAAGGAGCCTACTTTGTGGAGCATTGTGTAAGGCAAGCGACATGAGGCGAATAAGACGAGCCATTATCTCCAACGCCGTCCCGCCAGCGGACAGCGTCTCGATGACGAATTGGAGACACGACGAAAAGTCGGAAGGGGGTAGTGTTCGGAGTAGTGTCGCCATGTTCTCATCTAAGATACATCGCTCTGCCAAGCCTATTGATCTCAGATCATAAATTTGCACGCTGACTGCTTACCCATTGACGAAGGTACGAAGACCAAATATGTTGTGATGATGCGTTGTAAATGCAATTCTCGGCCTTCGCCTTCCTCCTTCCCGAAGAAGCGGAGCTCAGAGACCAAGATGGCATGCATGGCACTGCAAACATTCAGGATCTGAGCATCTTCAAAACCATGGGAGAGGAGCGGCGGGCTAATAGCTTGAATGATTTGTGTTCCGAGACCTGGAGAAGGATTGTCTATGAAAGCTAGAGTCAGACCGAAATAAGGTAACCGTGAAAATAGGCCGTACTTGGTCGTTGAAGGTACTTCCCGAAGGCGATAGTGCAACTCCAAAGGTGTAAGATGTCAGTGTGATTTATTATCTCATCTGGCTCAACTACGTCAGTAGTGACCAAGCGACGGAGGGTGGGATGTAGTTGATCATGGACGTGCTCGAAGAGAGATGACAAGCGACTGACGACATCCGTTGGAAACCTGATGTAGTAATCCAGTGTATTGGGTTTGTCCGACTGAAGATTAAAAACTTACATCGAGATCGAAAACTCGGTCATCGCAATATCCATTAGTCGTTGGGTTGAGGTTCGGAGTGGAGCATCGGGGCCATTAGAATGAAACCGTTCCCCAGGTATTTGCACCCTACAGATTTGAATGGCATCCAATAATTTGTCGCTGCTGCCTTGTACAGCTGCTCGAAATGAGGCTCTATGCCGCGAGTTAGTGCCAATGGAATGTCCGGCCAACGCATGAGCTCACAGGAGATAACCCTGAACCAGTCCTTCGGTAACCCGTTCCGCAGATAAAGGAACCGGAGACGTCATAAGGTGGTGAAGGTAGCTTCCGCTTCCTTCATGTTCCCACGAACCTAGGAAGCTAAGCGTCCGGAATAGGAACGTCCTGACAATGTGAAGGGCTTGGTACGTGGAATCGATGGTCGCTGAACCAAGGAGAAAATCGAGGACTATAGCCCTCTTGAGGAAATCACCCCGCAAGGACTTCGGGAGGCATTCGCTCGGTGTCTGGAGCAGAAACAAATAGCCATTCACAGCTTCCAGTATTCTATCCTTCACAAATGGGCGTTTCTTGGCATCGTCCCGTATTTTTGCGACGTCGACGGAGTCCAAACAAGTCGTTTGCTCGTGTTGAATAACAAAGAACGATGCTGGTGAGGTTATGAATCGCTATATAAAAAATGACCAAAGCTATACTCTCACATCGAAGATTTTCTTGCTCCCAAAAGTTTGCGGAATGAAGACATTCGTGAACTGTGGTCACCAAGGATAAACCACATTCGGTGTCTTCGCACTCAGGTTCAACACGAGCGAGAAGGAAAAGATTCATAAGGCGTCGTTGTTGCACAAAGGACGCGGACATGCTGAAGAACTTGTGTGATCTCACCCTGTGAAGTTGGGAACGACTTACTTGACCATGTCTAGATGTCTGTCTAAGACCAGACGCAACAACGCAACGGCGGCAAGTGCGGCGCCGTCGTTACCATGAGATAGCTGGGACGAGCGCCCCGACCACATGGTTGGAACGGATCGATGAACTGGAAGATGCACCTCTAAGAAATTCAAAACGGCTTCGAACAAGGCTTGTTGTTGCTCAACGGTTCGGTGGGATCCACGGCGGAGGAGATTGCGAAACTTTCCATTTTTGTGAGTATGAGTCTAACATGCCGATGCGTGACTTACAATCTCGATACTATATTCTGGGAGACGATTTTCGACCACGAGGACTTCGGCAAACAGTGCTTCCGAGTCGCTTTGATGGTCAGAGGTATACCAAGCATGCACCGATGATTCCAATAGATACCGAAAACGTAAAGCAGCCGCGGCCACAATTTGTGCTGCCCATACATTGTGCCCTGAAACCGCGACGTTCGCGCCCATACGTATCGCCTCTCGAATAAAGCCGTTGAGAGACCCCTTTACAGTGGCCTGCACTTCGCTTTGTCCCGCCTCAGTAGCAGAGTGCAAGGGTAACGAGGCCAACACAGTTGCAGCGATCCGTGTAGCGAGCACGAAAGCAACGGCGTTGGCATTTACAATTTCTTCTGTCTTCTCGGAAAGTCCGCTTGTTCGGCTCTTTTTATCTGTATGGCGTCCCCGACAGACCACCGCCGCACTTTCCACATCACGAACTCTTTCCCAAATGTCCTGGAGAGCAACGAGAATTCGCGTCGCCGTGTCAAGGGTTTGGCTTGGTGTGATATAGGTTCGCACGGCTTTTGACAGCTTGTCCAGATGGCTCGCAGTAAGAATTGGAGATGCCACAAGTTTGTCGTAAGACAATTGTACTGGGAAGGAAGATATATGCGGAGGTGATATGGTGCATGAACTCATCAAGTGAGATATGTATACAGGCAACGTGCGGGTCTTTGCGTGATACGAAAGGGTAAGAGAAAGGAACTCATGTGCTGGCTTTGTGAAGTCTTTTTCACGAAAAGACCGAAAGAGGGTGAAGAGCATCGAAAGGACACGACCCGTGGAAGCTTCCACAAAGCTATGGTCGATGCGGGAGAGCACACAAAGACATTGTATCGCTGATTGGATATTCGCATCTGATAACGGATCAGCCTACAGACACGCGAGCGTTGCTCAAAGGGCTCACCGTCAGTCGAAGCCAGACACTCTACACTAGCCTCAACTTCTTGCTTCAAAAGTACCACCGAATGTTCATACTCTGAGCTAAATATTGTCTCTTCTTCCGTCACCTTCAGCAGATCCAGCCTCGAACACCATACTTGGGCCTGTGGCAAGCCTGGAACCCGTAATATGTCCTCGCAAAGGGAAAAAAAGACCACAGTTGATGAGTGGGCATCCACGGCAAATGGACCTCCCGTTGAGAAAAGCGAGCGATGCTTCTTCGTCGTATTTATAAATTCAGTCATGAGGATTGGGAGAGCAGAGATCAGATGAGATGGTGATGAAGTTATATGAGATCGTAGATTGTCAAAGAGAAGGTTGGAGCGAGGATCTTCGGCAATTTCCTTGAGGCTGTCAACATTAAATAATAACTCGAAGCCCACTTCACATATCTCTGCGTGTACAGGGGATAAAGTAGCCCTTCCCTTTCCTGCGAAGTTGAGCCAGACACCCATGTGACTCGTTATGAAGGCTTGGGTCAACTGTTAATGAGTAATATAAATGATAATGCAGCGGACGGGAACTCGATGTGCTACTAGACGGACCTTCTTTTTATTCAACGCGTTAGACACTATAGTGTGCAGGGAAGATGTTACCAGCCCGGTGATTTCAAACAGTCCTAAAGCTTCGCCAGATTCTGTCTCCCTCTCTAGAACTCGTAGCAAAGCCCCGAAGCAATCCAGCAAAGCATCGTGCGCGAACTTTGGGGAAGCGAGAGACCAGAGGAAGGCAAGAGAGTTGGAAGCCTGCAGATATAACTCGTTCCTCTCCTGCACGGGCAAATTCAGAGAGTTAGATACCAGAGAGTAAACTATGGGCAACAATGGCACGCGATTTAAAAGAGGTCGAAGCCACGTGCCACCGACGGACACAGTTTTAGAGCGGTCTGGATTATTCAGAGTTGAAGATACGTCGTGAAGAAGCTTCCAGTAGCGTAAATCCAAGACCGTATTTGACCCGCTGCGTTGGCAATTGAGGGTGCGCACGTAAAGGGAGGGAAAGAAAGGCGCTCACGAATCCCGTGTCCCGTCCTTCAAGAAACGCGTCAAACACCACTCAAAGATGATCTCTGCCTTCCTTGGGACACAGAAAGATGTGGTGCGCCAGGCCTCACGTGCTATGTAAATTTTTTGGGGATCACTGGGTCGTGGAGGGTCAGTTGGTGCTCTGAGAGCGCGGACAAAACTTTGAACCGAGTCCTGGTACATCGGCACAGAGAGAAAATTGTCGTCGTCTTGAATGAAGCGGGCCGGAGTTCCCGGTACCGACTTACGGGTCCGAGTCAGAGCAGCTCAGGTTTCAGTGGTTTCAGTATTATTTATTGTCTTTCTTTCACCCATATGACCGCGATCGACAAACGTGACCTCGACATCTGTACCGTGCAGAGGAACGAGGAATGGGAAGTACTTTCGGTGAGATCTCCACCCCAGGTCCGTACTCTACGCAGTTGATCATCTCTGTGACGCTACTCTTGTAGTCTATCTACCCTGATTGCGTCTCCAGAGACTCTCCTAGTGGCGTCTTGAAGTTAGAAATTCCTGTCGAGCCCCCAAATCCGATAAATGTCTTTGTTACGGCTGGTGGGATCGGAGAAATAGAGGAACATCACTTGTCCTTATCTTCTCTTCCGCCTGTCCTCCTAGAAGTCGTTCTCCCACCTGCATATCCCCTACATGCAGCTCCGGAGATATCTTCTTTCTATGTATCAGGCTCTTGGATTCCACGTATCGGCCTTTTCCTTGAGTCACTCCTGGAAATGTGGCATCCAGGCGAGGCTATTTTATATACCTGGGTCGAATGGATACACAGCGCCGAATTTTTGAATTCGTTACAATTAATGCGAAATGACGTGCTGAGGTGCGTGGCGAAAGGTTGTGCGAGTCACTCAATTTGATCACTATCTCTAGAATTCCCCATGCGGCACCACAGTTACTGCTGCCATTCTTGACCGCACACGAGAGCAAGTCACAGCTGTCAAAGTTTAACCGGCTTTCACATTCTTGTAGCGTGTGCTTTGAAACGCGGAAGGGATCACAAAGTCTGCAGTTATGTTGTGGTCATATCTTTTGCCGCAGTTGCCTCAGTGACGGTTGGAGCCTTTATATCACGGAAGGCGACGTAGCGCGTGTGGGTTGCCTGAGTCCTCAATGCGTGAAGAACGGACAAGAGGCCAGTGAAGACGAAGTGAGAAGGGTAGTGACAGAGGAAGAGGTGCGTCGCTGGAAGTGGCTGAGAGAGAAAAAGGCCAGAGAGAGAGGCGAGTCCACCACCTGCAAATATCTTGATGCTCATGATCTGTAGACCCTTCGATCGTGCTATGTCCGATGTTCCTATGTCAAACACCTGTTCATAAACCCTCGGGAGCCGATGTGCATGACGGAACCGGGTGGGAAAGGCTAAGAACTTGCCAGGCATGTAATTATTCTTTCTGCTCGTTTTGTAAAAGGACATGGTAAGTCGATGGATGACTGAATGGTATCCGTTCAATTAACCCCCCCTTAGGCACGGGCCGCTATCGGATTGCCCCATCCAGGTCGCAGAGAAGCTTGTGATTGAGTATATGGAGACGACCGAAGGCTCGCTAGTGCGAGAAACAATGGAGCGGAGGTACGGGAAGAAGAACCTGAAAAGACTGGTAGCGAAATACGAAGAAGACCGGGCGAATCGAGAATGGCTGGAGAAGAGCACGATGGGATGTCCGAGTTGTCACGTTCATGTGGAGAAGTCGATGGGATGCAACCACGTAAGAAAGAGGTCTCGCGTCGAGTTTTGAGAGAAATGCTGATCAGGTATAGATGACATGCACCAAGTGCAAGCAACACTTTTGTTACCGTTGCGGTGGCAAACTGAATGCTCAGAACCCGTATGAACACTTTTCGACGCGAGGACTGGGATGCTATTCCAAGTTATTTGATATCATTTGGGAGGCCGAACGAGAGCCACCGGGATTTGGAGAAATAATAGGAGATTTATAAATTTCGTTTTTCAAATTTTTGTTATTTTTTTCTGCACTTTACTCCTAAACTACTTAGTCACTAGATTCCGTCGTTTCTTTTTCCTCCTTTCTTTCTTTCCTTCGTCCCTCAACGTCTCTCGTTTCATTAAAAACGAACAGCCCCAGGAGTCGCTGATACCAGCCCGTTCTTCAATACCCTCCTGTATTGCCACATCCATACCCGCTCCCGCACAGACACCAGAATCTATGGCCATGGAAATTTATACGACTGCCTTCTCCTATCCTCGCAGAACCCGTCACGCTCGCAATGCCTCTCCTCCTCTTGACTTTCCATCACACTCCCAGTCCGATCCTTACCAACAGCCGCAGTTCCAGCAATCTCACCACAATGGTCACGCCGAACCTCACGTAACGCCTTCTGCCCCAGATACAGAAGCTGTTCAAAACGTTTTAGATTATCTCGCCGCGGGCATTCTCTAGAACAGGGCTTCGATTCGGGTGCTTCGCTCCGAGGTGCTGGATTTCCCTTCATCGAAGCCTGCCTTGAAACCAGAAGTTCGTCACCGCCTGGATGAGATTGCTTCTCAGACTCTTGCCCACATAGCCGTTGTCAATAGTCCTTTATCCCTCTCTACACGCACGCCCCCTGATGGGATCAGCAGTGGTGCTGGGTGGTCAGGCTTAGAGACCGAACGCGTTTGTGAGCTTGTCATAACAGGCCAGGGTGACTCAGTGGAGATTGCACGTGCACGATTGTTGGTGATGTTGGATGAGTTGGTGTGTAATAGCAGCTTAATCCTCTGATGTGATCCTTGACATGCTCGTGCAGGGTGGCCTTCGCACAGAGGTTTGCGAGATCGATCAAAAGCTACAAGCAATTGTCGCGGGCCGCAAACGTCATGTCTTGCAATCGATTCAGGAGGAGACCGCCACTAATATCTACTTCCCTTCTCCCTTGCAAGGTCTTGTCGGTCCAGATGCCACCGCCGGGGTTATCATTGGACCGGGCAGTGCTTTGCGGCAAAATAAAAGCACAATTTGGATCTCAGGCGAATTCTTTGGTGTTCAACGTGCGCGGGATATGCTACTACAATTGTCACTTAATAAGGCACGTTAACTTGACCCTCAAATCCCTAAGTTGCTGACAACCGTTCGGCTCCTCCAGAGCAAGGGTATTATTTCACGCGACACCGCAATCCTCCCGCGGAAATTGGACTGGATGGTGACAGACCGTGCCGAGGATCTCAAGAGCATTATGAGCGACAACTCGACGTTTATTCAATTCCCTCCTATCGGCAGTTCTACCAGTCTCATCACTGTATTTGGCGACCACCGGGTTAACATTCAGCGCGCCATTCGCTCCGTCATGCAGTTGGTTCGTTATTCGTTGCACTGTATTGCGACAGACTATTGACGCTTTACATAGACATGTCAGTTCTACGTCGCTTCTTTTTGGTTACTTCCGGCGCAGTTCAATGTTCTTCTTCCTCCGCCTACCCTCAGCGCTGCTCAGGTCACTGCCATCATCAAACAGGTTTCCAACGCGACAGGCGCCGAAGTTGTATTCAAGAGTATGTGCTTCGAGATGCATGGTCTCGAACATGAAGTTCGTAATGCCGTGACTTTGATCATGGACTTGGATATTGTGAAGGTTTGTGCGTCTCCCTGACGATACGTCTGACCTAACTCTGTTTTCTCAGGCTTTTCACCACGAAATCCGCTTCCAGATTGAGCTGGCCAACGAACACCGCGAGTTCATTAGCGGCAAAAAGAACGGCAAGATCAACAAGATTATGCAGACAACCAACGTCAAGATCAAGTTTGAGACCTTCAATGATTATAATTTCCTCATTGACATCGCTGGAAACGATGCCTCTATTCTCCAAGGGCTCACTTTGCTTCAAGAAGAACTTCCCGCGGAGATTTCTTTCCACGTACCCGAGTCATATCATAAGCGTATTATTGGCGTCGGCGGCAGAAGTATCCAGCGCATTATGAAGAAATATGGCGTGTACGTCAAATTTTCTAATGCGGAGGAGTTTGCTGCCATGGGTGGGTACAATGACAATGACGATAATGTCGTTGCCCGTACACCTGCCAAAAATGCCATTAATCTCGATAACTTAAAACAATCTGTAATGGAGCTTGTGAACCCAAAGGTAGCATTTCAAGCGATCGTTCTTGATTCGCGCTGACAGGACGGACGCAGGATAAAGATTACCTGAATGAGTCTGTGGTCATTCCCCGCCGATATCATCGCACGCTACTCGGAGACAAAAGTATCTTCATTCACGATATCGAAAACAAGACGAATTGCCGGATTCGATTCCCCGACAAGGAAACCGCATCCGATGTAATCACCATCTTTGGTCCAGAAAGCCAGATTCAGATCGCGGCGACCATGCTCTTGGTATGTCTCACGATCATTGATCCATTCCGTCGATTCAACGTCACTTAGGACCACGTTCCCTTCGAAGCCGATATGGCTGTGCCCCCACAAGCAGAACTGCCTCGTGTATGCACATCTTCAGAGTTTGCCGCCTTCGTCGAACAGATTAAGCGCGAGTTACAAGTTGCCATCATCCCGAATATGAAAACGGCGACGGGCAGCTCTGGACCTGGAGTTGACACACCGACGGAATGTTCATTCAAATTCCGTTGTCAACGTAGCAACAGTGACTTACTCATATCCGCACGCGAGATGCTCGAACAGTACTTGCTTAACCACAACATCCATGTCTATCCGTCGCCAACTGCGAACGCGCACAAGCGCGGTGATTCATTTGCAGATGCATTCCCTCACTTTGATAGCAAGGTGCTATCCACTATGCCCAGGACTCGCGGTGAGCTCCGCTTTGCCTTTCTTTTTTTTTTTGTTCCATTCATTGTTTGGTCACAGGCTCCGCTGACTTCTCGCGCCCTGAGCCTATGATGGACAGAAGGTTGCGGTTGGCAAACTCGTCCCCTGATGTCAAAGCGCTGTTTAACAATATTGGACACCCCAACCTCCTATTGGCCGTCACGGTCGCTTCCTTTCGATGTCCCATGCAAATGATGACCCAACATTAGCCAACATTCCGGGCCGTCTGCGAGGCGATGATGGCCATGGAGCAGATCCACTTACGGTGCCAAAATTCAAGGATCAGGCTGGAAAACCGCGCTCTCTGACAAACCGTGCGCAGTCACTGGACTTGACCTTGTCATTATCACGCATTGCGGAAGGATCCTCGCGCTACCCCCCACCTGACTCTCCTACAAACTCGGTTGGTGACACTGGTCCCAGTTCGAGCCCCACCTCCGCTACTGCCCCATCCTTCCCGAATGTTTATGCTTCAGGCAGACCTCCTATCGGGCCTGGAACTCCTCAATCTATGCGTCGTGGAAGCCACCTTCTTGATGACGAAACCGTCGATGAGGTATCACGAGTGATCTCCAACCTAGGACTATGATCTGAGCAAGTGCGGCGCCGGATATTTATGCCAATTTTTGACGTGTAAGACCCAATGTATTAGGAAGAGACTCTGGACTACATCTCGCCTGTGCTCTGTCGTCAAGCCAGCTCTCCCCACACTTATTTCACCTATTTTTCGTATCTCGTTTCCATCGCACGTGTCCTCTCCTCTGCTTTCATCTCTTCATCGCTCTGAGCGCCTTCTATCTCTATTCTCCTTTTCCTGTTTTGTTCCCACCCTCTCTGTTGTACCATAGTTGAAGTCTCTTTGGTGTTCCTACGCCTGTAGGCTGGTCATATCTTTATCTCATTACTACTGCTACACTGCGCTAGTCTTTCGGAACCTTTCACTAAATAAGAGAACGGCCAGTAGACCTAGAAGGCCATATTCAGATCACACAACCCACGGAACCTCGTACAGAATGAAATCGAAGAACTCCTGGTCAAGTAGTGACTGATACTCGCCAACAAAATCCTCGTTGGCAGGATTGCCGCCCTTCAGCTTGGCACGTCCTTGTGAGCGCGACGAGAGATAAGAAAAATGTCGTTGCAAAATTGTGAGCGTGCGTTTAGTGGTTTTCGGCTCGGGCTGTAAGGACCAATTCTTTAGAGAACTGCGTCAAGCAGTTGAAGCCACTCACTTTGACTGCTATCCCAACGTAATTCGCGGGAAGACCGTACCGTAACACGCTCTCGACGTATAGACGTACTACCTTCAAGTGTACGAAAACCTGAAAGGCTTCCGAAAAGTTTATTTCCGAGAGCCGGAGAAGCTCCGTCTAAGGGAAATAATATCAGACCATCGCTGCGAACTATTCCAGAGCAAGTTGCCCACCCAAAGTTCCTTTTCAGAGGTATCAGCTGTTTGCAGTTCTTCTCGCTCCTTCTCGATCTGGTCTGCAGAGAACTGGAAGTCTCGTAGTACGTATCTGTAGAGACGAAACAGTGATCAGAACGTGAGGAAGTGGCAGCAGAACTTCGTACTTGTTCTCCCTGCACTTTTGAGAAAACGTATCATACACTTTGCGGAAAATGACAACTGAAAACAAGGTATAGTCGTCGTCGGACGCAATTGGACTAGGATGGAGGGTCGATGCCAGACCTCCAATGGGGTGGAGGATATGGGGACGTACGTTGCAGATCGTGGCACTATCATCGTAGCCAGTCGTTCGTAAGTAGAATTCCAGGTCTTTACGAGAACCCTGGTCGGCCACATGAGTTTCAAGAAATGTCGAAAGGTAATTCTGGCGTACCTCGGAACCGCGACCAGGACGGACTGCATATATTCAGAATCTTGAAGTAGATCGTCTTTTGAGACAATGTCTGCAAGCGATCTCACAGAAAGATTTCCTCTGGCGATACCTAAGTCAGCGATGGGCGGTTAGCAAATATAGCAGCTCACGTCTTCTTGCGCTGCAGCTGCACAAGGGAGCCCTTTGCAAGATTGTAATTATTCAGCTTGGTTTTCATAACATTGTCTATTGACGTCATTTCCTACGATCAGTGCAGGATAGCCTCGGGCGACAAAGTAGTGCGTGGAAGATTTGGGCACGAGCCTTGACTAGTATATCACTCATGTCCTTGAGCCCCCGCTGGGTCCCATATCGCTCTTCGTTCCAGCGCCAGTCATTGAGCAAGTACCCGTCTACTGATTTATCATTTACCAAGATGTGTTGAGCGACTTTAGATGGATCGTTGTTGAGAAGGTTACGGAGTGTTTCGACGATCTTTGCGACAGTAGTGGTGAAAGCAGCGTCATGTTTTGGTAACTCCTCCGATAAAGCTATCAGAGAATCGAGTGTTCCTGTCTATTAATTGCTGAGCAGACTGTGGGACGTGGGAATTGTGGATGCATGATACCTTGAACGACGGGATGTAGAGTTGGCCAATACTCCCAGAAGAGAACGTCTTAGACTGCTGGGAAAGTTTCGAGGTGAGCTCTTGCAACAATCCTTCAGAGTCTCCGTCCTGCGGGACCGTAATAAGCCAAGTAGATTGATCCGAGGGCATCTTCGTCGTCGTTTGTAACGGCCAAGTGTGCACTGAGCATCAGCCGTTAGCGGAAATGCTTGGTCGGGGTCCCGGACCGGCACTTGAAAGCTCTCACATCAGCACAGCTGGCCAGCAGTGCAATCACTTCGGGGTTGACTACAACCAACCAATCCTACCGAAATCCTAGTCCTAGTACTGTCCTAGTACTGTCCGCGGGGCTATCCGGTGATGGGCGCCTCCGTCGTGCCATTTTTAAGCAACTCTAACTGGTGTTTTCATGAAGGTTCCATATCCTAAGGGCACTACACGGACCATGAGATTTATATCCACCAAGGCACCCTTGCTTGTTTCCCCCAGAGCTCTATATGAACTTAGGTCTTCTACCAACATCGATGTGAAGATCCTCGACGCTAGCTGGTGTATGCCGAATGTCCCGAGAAACCCATCTGAAGAATTCGTAGAAAAGCACATTCCCGATTCCCGTTACTTGGACCTTGATGAGGTGGCAACCCCCAGTGAGCTCGGTCTCAAACACATGATGCCGAATGCACAAGTGTTTAGCGAGGCTCTCGGTACGCCCATTATTCGTGGTGAAATTACACTATCATAAGACTGATGTTATTCTAGAAAATTTTGGAATTACACCGACATCCCATGTAATCTTGTAAGAGCAGAGCAATGCTTTGTACCGAGACTAGATTTTTAATTTGAAGCAACCAGGTACGACTCCCATGGTGTCTTCTCGGCACCCCGAGCATTATTCATGTTTCGATCCTTCGGCCACAATAACTCGAGCGTACTCGATGGCGGTCTTCCAGGGTGGGAAGTAGAAGGATTGCCAACTGAGACAGGCAATACAAAGAAGATATTGAAGAGTACATACCCGGTACCTACATTCACGTCAGAAAACGTCAGAAGTAAGTTTGTAGTCCCTGTCATACCCTGTCTGTGTTTTGAGGTTCAGTCTACACGAGGCTACGAACAGATGGTGAGCAACGCGGCGAAACAACTTCCGGATCCTCTCGCAGAGATTGTGCTCGATGCTCGCTCTCATGGAAGGTAGTTGCCACGTCGTCTCGCTTCTATTGTGGTAAATATGATACTCTGCAGGTACACCGGCTCAGAACCTGAACCCCGTCCAGGCCTCCCCTCGGGCCATATACCCTATTCGTTCTCGCTTCCTTACCGTGAATTCTTACGGACGAACGCTATCCCCGGTTCTGACAAAACCTTCACGACATTCCTTACTCCGAATGATCTCCGTCGGAAGCTGGTCGAATCCGTCGGAACCGAGCATGCACAGCCGATTCTCGAAGGCAAGCGAGGCGTGAACACCACCTGCGGTAGCGGCATGACGGCAGCCATTCTCTGGCTGGGGCTAAAACTGATTGAAGAATCAACCATCGTGTCTCTCTATGATGAAGTAGGTCTTTTTCAAGATGTCGTCGGACCTTCGACTGATGTTCGGTACAGTCATGGACTGGGTATGCCTTACGTCCGGAAAGTATAATTGACAGAGGACTACTTTGATTGCACATCAGAGGATAGTGTTGCTAGTTGATGACTTTGCATGAGTCAATTGAGGTTTCTCACCGGGCTGGCTATCTCCGAGGCTTCCATCATCGCTTGGTCATCGCTTGGTGATTGTAACATGTGGTCGCTAATCTAATGTCAAATTATTACCAAAACAGCTTCTGAACGGTTACCATGTGATAAGTATATCTAATGTGAGTACAGTAGTACAAGATAGTTGTTACGATGACTAGACGGTCTAAGGTACGTGAGGCATACAATTACAACAAGCTTTCCATCCATATCCTACGCAGCGCAAACTAATCTCAGCTCCGCGAGAACGGCCAGGAAGGGTGGTTGGTGAGATTGTTCTGGTTTCCCAGTGAGACAAGCAGGCTGTCCTTTGTACTTTACTTCGACCCGATGTCGTTTTGCTTTGCGAAGGAGGGTTAGCTGCCATCTGTGGTGTTCAGAGATCGTCAGTGACACAGAAACGTGAGGCCAACACGTGTTAACCGCACCCTTCGCTCCATAACGCATTATAGCCCTTTCTCTGAACTTCCTCGAAGAATTGTTGCTGTGCGAAAAGCAAAGAGTTTTCCAAATCCTTATCTTTTCTCACATCAAAAACGAAATTGCGGACGACTTGCGTCTCGTGTACGTAAATGATGTCGATATCTGCACCATAGGATGTTAGACGCCCACTCTCCGTCTTTAGGGCCTGAGTACACGCACCATCATCCTCGTCAAAAAGAGGGACAGGCTCAACGGCCTTGCTGTCGACGACTTCCCATGGCTTTTCCTTTTTCTTTTCAACAAAAACGGAAAGTACGCCAGCCAGGCCCATGATCTCTTTTCAAGTATGGTGAGTGATAGGGTTGAAAATGGAATGGGCAGTGGTCAATGGATGCACGCTGCGCTTTAATATAGAGGCCGCTCACGTTTAGACGCTGATATGACACAGCCTCCTCGAGGACAGAGTCAGGACGATGATCAAAGCAAGCGGAACGCAACGGAAGTCAGCCCGATCTGGGCGGCACCTGATAATAATCAGAGGGAAGTGACCATTGTTGCCGAACCGATTACGAAGCCCACCCGAAGGCTGCGCCAAACTCAACATGTCATGTTGAGAGATGAGAACAATCAAGTAATTGTTGTTACCCCCTTTGTATAGGATATATCCGACCTCATTAACAACAAAACTTGTGCCAGCCACTGACCCGACACTGAACGTTACAGATCAATTGATGCGGGCTTTCGAGTGGCTTCTGCCTCCTGTCAAACTCTTTCGTTTAAGCTTCTAATCCTGGTTTCAGTCATGCACTCGTGCACTGTTGCGAAAAGTGGGAAATGGAACCTTCCCAATGGAAGGAGCGCCGAAATCAAAGATCATGGGCCTAACTTTATCTCTCCAGGAGGAGCGTGAGAATAATCGACATCGATTACGGTAGGTTGTCGTTTACGAGAATGATGACCGTCCCGGCAGGTCTCAGAAGTCCAATACAATTCAGAGTGTAACAATCATTGCGGCAATGAAACCAAGGGCGCCAAAGAAGCCCGTCGTGACCACCTCCGTCGCGCTGTTGCCTGTCGAAGTTGCTGATGGTGCCTTGGAGGAGGAGCCGGAAGTACTCGCCGGAGATGATGAGCTGCTGGTCGAAGTTCCATTGGAGCATGAAACATTCGATGGGATTGTAAAACTCTTCGACAACGTCAGGTCCGCACACTACGCAGAAGGTGATCAACCCGCGGAGTCACAAAGTAACTTGGGAACTTACCTGGAAGAGGCTACCATCACCACCGTCGAAAATCACCTGAATGGTGACGTTGGCACCGTCTTGAACGCCACTAATGTTTGTATTGCTGAGGTCGAGAGGGATACAAAACTCGCCCTCTCCAGAAGCAGTGGCAAAGTCTCGCGCGAACTGCTCTCCAGAGGAAGAGTTGAAATCTCTGAAAGACGTTGGGTCCTGCGCGGTTGAAAGCAGAACGGCAACTACGTTACCAAGTCGTCAAAACACACGCACTGTGGAGGGTGAGGAGCGAGAAACTAGTTCGACGTACGAGTCCAGCTGGTATGTTCAGAGTTCAATGTGATGAAACCTCCGCTGAGCGGGAATTCACTCCTGTTGTTCACAGCCTGCACATAATTATCTGAAGAACGATTTAGAATCAAGCCATGGTGAGGACCAACTGCAAATACCGCAAAATTTGACTTCATTATCCTGATCAAAAGGTCCCCTGGGCTGCGGAAACTGCACCTGGAAGTGTGCGTTGACAATTGTGATTATACCAGTCAGCAGAACAAAGGTGGCGAGGCGCATTTTTGCTAAAGGCTCAAAAGTCGGAATGCCACTTGGGAGCTCGACTTAAGCAAGCTTAAATATATCTGGAGAAGGCAAGGAGGTGAAAAAAAATTTCGTGAAGGGACATGAAGTACCTGAAGTTCGAGACCGGAAATTATTTTTTTATGATCTGAGACTTTTTTTTTGTTTTTGAAAACTTTTAAGTACCCAATTAATTACTTGAAATAAATAAAATGCAAATCCAAACTTCATCTGTGAATCCAGTTGAATGTTATTTCTGATTCTTTCTTGATGATTCATTCCCATGTCTGTTTGATGAGTTTCCATGTTCATTTGTCTGTTGATTTGTGTGGCTACTACATTATCATCTGTCAGTGTCCTGTTTAGAGCCTGGGTCCATCATCAGTTAATCTCCCTTTCTGTGTGGCCTTTAACATCTCTTGTTGCCAGTGAGTGATTGGTTTATCCACATCTACACCAAAATTTGAGGGTCCACTAGTAGAAGATAGATGGGTGCCTATACTTTTGGGTCCCACTGTAGTCTTTGGAACATTTTACTATACTGCATCCAAAATCAGCTCTGAGCCTACTATAGGTGACCACTAATGATCCACTCAAAGATAAACTCTCCAAGTCCCAATCCAATGACAATCGATATAATATATGCTGCTTGAAAGGTCCTATAAAGTGCAACATCATTAAGTCACTGTTGAGCAGGTATTAGCAGAGTAGGGGACTCACATCACGGCTACGGCTAACATGAGAGCAAAGGAAAATAAATATAATATGCCCCTTACAGCATCACGAGAAAGACAAACGGGGGATAGATAGTACGTATCCGTTGCATATTAGGAGACCTCGGACCGTCTACACAAATCCCTTCTTTCACTATTGACTTTTCTGGGGGAACTGAGTCTTTTGCGATATTTAGGGCGAACACGCTGAGCCATCATTGCAGTAAAATCTACGAAGGCATTTCTTGGTCTATACTTTCTCCAAGGAGCCTCCAAGACTCGACGGATTGAAAAAAAGAAATATCTCTGAAATGGCCAATGCGATACTCACTCCTGCAATAGCGCCACCGGAAGTTGGGCGCCAGGATTTGAAGAAGAGGTTGTCTCCACCCGTAAAATGAAGATATCACGTTATCATGCCCATGCGGGAGGTTGAGGTATTCGAGTTGTCCATGCCCATGTTTAAATGATCAAGGCAAGGAGAAAGATGGGCACTAGCGACGGTAAGCCTGAGTGAGTAGTCGCCATCTCACGGAGCTTGCCAATCCTTATGATCAGATGAGAGGTGCCACCATCTCCAAGGCTCGGAAATAACCAGAGAAATAACAAGAGAAGCCAAAAAAGGAAGGTCCGATGCTCGGGAGTCGAAAGCATAAGATGGGCCAAGCTTCGGAGAACTACGCTCGCACTTGGCCCTTCAAGCTTCAAGCCTCAAGCTCCACGCACTCAGTCACCAACCATGAGCACTGAGGCAAGCCATCTCGAAAGACCAAACGCTAACAACATCCGGCGCACACTTGGTAAGAACTACGCTCCCGTGTGCGCTGGTGTCATAAGGCGCGGGTTGACACAGCTCCAGAAAGAAATGAACCGATCGCCAGGCTGAAAATGGACGAGAATGAGTACACAATTTAAAGATAGAGGTGAACACCCGCGGGGGGAGATGGATGGTTTGGACAAAGGGGCGGATGAAGGGAAGGGTGAGAAGTAAAAAGAAAAGGGGACGAAAGAAGAGGGACGCCAGCATGAGGCAATATGAGGCAATTTTTTGACCAATCGTAGTAATACCTCAGTATTAGTCACTGGCCACTAATAGATAATGACAAATACAAATGCAACTGAAACCAATCGAACCCATCCAAATGCTACGTTCCATTATCCTCTCCTCAGCTCGATCGCGCGCCAGCATTCGTTTCTCTCGTCCACTCCTAGTTTCTAGTATCCGCTATAACTCGTCACGAACTCCAGAGGAACGAAAAGCGCACAACAAAGCGAAAGAAGAATTACTGAAGGATTGGGTCGCACCGATCCTTACCTATGAGGAAGTGAAACGGAAGTCCCAGCAACCTAGCGAGGTGCGTTCCTTTTGTTCTCTAGTCACTCAATCCAGCCCTCATTTCGTTAGGATGCGTATTTGATCGACGTACGCGAGCCTGATGAGGTGTTGCAAGGCATGATTCCTTCTGCAGTCAATCTCCCATTGTCTGGCCTGTCTGGAGCATTGCACCTGGAAGGAGAAAAATTCAGAGAAACGTACGGCTTCAAGAAGCCGGCTCTGGATCAAGAAATCGTTTTCTACTGTCGCAGTGGCATGCGCAGCGCATCAGCGAGTGACGTCGCACGAAGGAACGGGTTTAAGAAGTATATGTGCAGCCCCACAATTAGCCAACTCATACTCATATCTTTCCCTCCTAGCGTTTTCAGCTACAAGGGATCCTGGCTCGACTGGAAGGCGAGAGAAGGAGGACAATCGTTGTAGAGTCTCTCTCTCTTATTCTCTGCCGCGTCGCTCGTGGAGGGGTGGCCCTCGGGTTTGTAAGCCTACTGCATGTCCGCTGCTTCGTACCACTTGATTGAGTTAATGCCGGCTCCGAGTTCTTGGTGAATTCGCGCGATCATGGGACAGTCGGCCAACACGATAAATTTTTGCTTCTGAGTACGTTTATCAAATATACGCGTAGCAATCTGCCTTGTGAAAGGAGACCATTATACTGTTCTGCTGTGGATATGTCATTGAAGAAATCATCTGAGTCTGAACACAACGGTACTAGTTTGTTTATGAGTCCGAGTTGTGTGGGGGTCAGCGCCGGTCAGCAGCGCCGGTCAGCATGCACGTGGTCGTTGTCCGCTCCTTGAACTACCATCTCCATCACCACCATGTTGGGTCTCAGGCCCTCTTCACGATTATTCCCTGCTTTCTCAAAAGGTCACATCACTATCAAATGCTTATTTCGTATAACTCCTCCGGTTGCTGCCTACCGCAACACACAAACACGCTTACTCACTCTTCCAGCACCTCGCGTGGCGCAGAGGTTTGACGTTGGTGTCTTTATGGGTCTATGCCCTCCTGATGAGTTTGTATGATGTTCTTGTGCCATTGGTCAAGCAGTTCCCTCCAGCAGTCTTTGTACGAGAAGCTTGCCGATACCACTATGGAGGAGTTGCTCGACGGGCTGCAGAATATATTAGATTCCCATGGGGATCCTTCTTTGGAGGTTGAATATAACGTGCGGCCCTCCTGAATATCATCCTGCGCATTTTTTGCTGATTGTCTCTTCAGAGTGGGGTTATCACCCTCGATTTAGGCCAGCACGGGACGTATGTGATCAACAAACAACCTCCCAATAAGCAGATTTGGCTTTCGTCTCCCGTTAGGTGGGTTGTCTCGACAAAAGCTCTAACTACTTTTATACTCTATACTAACAGCCATGTAGTGGACCCAAAAGATTTAACTTTGACATGACTACGCGACAGTGGATCGACTCCCGGAACGGACAATTGCTAGAAGCGTTACTTAACAAGGAGTTGAACACATCACTAGGTGTGAAATGTGTCATTGACCTGAAGACTAAAGATCTGTAAGGCCGGCCTGGTTGAGGTCGTTGTCCATCAGTCAAGTAGCGCTCTTCCGACAGGCGTGTCTCCATACGACATCGTTGCCTACACGAAGGAGACCCGTGCAACAGAGAGAGTGAACTGAATCATGTGTCTGTCATCCTCATCACAATACTAATGATGTTGTAGAGTGGCCAAGACAGGGGAAGTGCGATGCAAGAAATTAAATATGCGTGATATGTGTCATACAATGCGAATATAGCAATGCGAATATAAGACACGATGCGCTATAAATCTACAACGACGGAGAGGTCACGTCTACGTTCGAGAAAAACTGACCCCAAGTACCTGCAAGAAGTGATGAATAACGGTGGCGAGATAAGAACAAGAACAACCACACCTATTCGTTTCTTCATAACGTTCATAGACGCTCAGAACTTCCTCGAACCGTGGTTTATTCTTTACCCCGGTCGTTACAGGATCTTGAGGAAGTGGATGCATCAGCTTCCTGGCCACCGGGACTTGAGAAGGCCAGCCGTGGGAAGAAAATGGCCCGGACTGCAGATTTGGGTTCGCGGCTGAGGACATCATACGTCTGTGTTGCTGTTCTGCGTGGAGGTCGTGTAGCAAAGAATTGACCGATTTATATGTACTGGCGTTTTCCAGGTTCGGTTGGAATCGGTTGAACCAGGTGGTTAAAGTGTGACCGTCCATTATTATGTCGTCTGCTTTATCTTCGTCGTCCCCAAATACCACGGATGACTCCCCCCATCCACGAGAAGGGCCATCCAACGGCGGCGCAAATATTCGGCGGCGCTTCACTCCGTGCTTGGACGACCCCGGGTCGGACGAGATCGGCAGTGATTCTGGTACGGTGGCATGGGTAAGCGGTGACGGAGATGAAGCTCGCTGTCGCTTGAGCATTTCTATTGTTAGAATAGGTCAAGACAATAACAGGGAGAGTGTAAGGCGTGAATCCTCCAGAT
>WNFR01006776.1_pt1 | contig 20028 bp, 18 predicted proteins | sample 5400221 | NCBI WGS metagenome assembly WNFR01 (sample SAMN13153357, study PRJNA577476) | soil metagenome | isolation source: 40 cm soil under Madrone tree | place: USA:California | collected 2016-06-14 | reverse complement strand
CTAACGAGTGACCCATCATGCCTTTAGTGGAACTGACCGGCACGCGACCAAACAACTGAGCGATCGCTTTACCCTCGGCCGCATCATTGAACGGCGTAGCCGTGCCATGCGCGTTGATGTAATCGATTGCACCCGCGGATAGTCCGGCACTGCGCAAAGCTTGCTCCATCGCTTGGCGCGGTCCGCTCCCCGAGGGCTCGGGTTGGGTCAAATGATAGTTATCAGTGGAAAGTCCGTAGCCAATTATTTCGGCCAAAATGTGTGCGCCGCGAGACTGAGCCGATTCGAAATTTTCCAACGCTAAAATCGCGGCGCCTTCGCCCAGCACCATTCCGGTGCGATCTCGATCGAATGGACGACACTTTTCCGGCGTTGCGGCTTGCAATGAATCGAAACCAACAAAGACCAACTCCGACAGCGCGTCATAACCGCCGGTTAGAACACGTTGATATTTGCCGGATCGCACACACTCGAAAGCGTGGCCGATTGCGTTTGTACCGGAAGCGCAGGCATTGGCAATTACCTGACACGGCGCGGAGATGCCGAATGTTTCCTGCGCGTCGATCACCGCTTTTTGCGGCGGGTAATTTGCGATCCAGCTCGGCGCCCGCCGCAAGCGATCATGTCGATGTAGCGAACGATAGTAATCTTCACCAAACGACATGCCGCCGCTCGTTGTCCCGACCACTGTCAGTTCTGGCTTAAACTTTGCGTCTTGCGCGAGCGCCTCATCTAACGCGCAGATCATCATGCGAGAAGCGCGATGCAGCCGGCGCGCCCGTCGTCCGTTTTGATGGTTGGCGGAAAGGCGTTCATCCGGAATTTGGCCGGCCGTTTTGCATCGACATTGCTCGACGTCGAATCGCGTGACCGGGGTGACGCAATCTCTTGCTGCGCGCAGGGAATCGAGGGTTTCGGCTAAACCCACCCCCAGCGGGCTAACCACGCCGGCGCCTACAACGGCAACACGTGCTTGCTTTGTTTTCCCGCGCAAAGCGTTAGAACTCGGCATTTTCTCGGTCACTTAGCTCTCGATTTTATTTGCTTTCCCAAACGAAGCACTTTACCAATCAGCCCGAAAGGGGAAAACAGAAGCTCGGTAGTTGGTGGATTGTCAGTTGGAGTTTATTCAGCGGCGATTTGAAATCCGATAAGCGGGAACAGTGACCTAGCGGCGTTTTCCAGAATAGACTCGATGGCAACTAAATTATACGTGGGAAATCTTCCCTTCAATACGACTGAGAACGAATTGCAGGAAATGTTTTCGGCAGCGGGCGCGGTGCAGGAAGTCATGCTGATGCAGGACAAGTTTACCGGTAAATCGCGTGGCTTTGCCTTTGTCACCATGAGTTCCGAGCAGGAAGCCCAGAAGGCAATCGCGGAACTAAACGGCAAGACGATCGAAGGCCGGGCGCTGACCGTGAACGAAGCCAGGCCTCGTGAATCGCGGCCGCCCGGCGGCGGCGGCGGCGGTGGCGGTGGTGGTGGTTACGGCGGTGGCCGTCGCGATGGCGGACAGCGTCGCGGCCGCTAGAGCCGGGTTATTTTTCTTTGCGAAAAGCGTCCGCTGCGGCGGACGCTTTTTTATTTCGGGGAAGAAATTATATTGGCTCACAGCTGCGCCGGCTTGCGGCTGCGAATTACATTTTAGACTACAATTCAAATACGGAAGGAGCTTCGCGAATTATGCCCGACGATTCAGACATGCAAGGAAAAGAAAGCCCGGAATCATCCGAAAACATTCAGATCCCGCCGATTTCGAAGCCGGTTGCTGGAGCAGCCGCCGGCGCATTGATAGGCAGCATCGCTGGCCCGGTGGGAGCTGCGGTCGGAGGAGCCATCGGCGCGCTCGCCGGAAAAACCTCGGCCAGCGGTCGACCGGTCGTGCCAACGGTGAAAAAGGCAGTGAAGCGTGTCCTCAGACGGGTCACACCGCGCCCCGCAAAAAAGCGTTCCCGCCCCAAGGCTGCAAAGAGGAAGCCTGCACGAAAAGCAGCGAAGTCACGCAAACGTGCCACGCGTGGTCGGGCAAAGGCAAAACCCCGTCGAAGATCGATATCTTCGCGGGCGAAGCGCGGCCCCGCCCGCCGGCGTCGGCGATAGCGGCGAGCAGCTCACGTTGAAAGTGGGCAGGGCTGGATTCGAACCAGCGAAGGCGTAAAGCCAGCAGATTTACAGTCTGCCCCGTTTGGCCACTCCGGAACCTACCCTTCTCGTGCGAGCGTCAACTCGCGAAGACTTTCGGAGTTGATATAACTCGCGCCCCGCACCCCGCAAGTGATTTGCCCGGCACGGCGCGGAGCGCAGTTGCCGATGTTCTATTCGAAAAAGTTCGCGATCGAATTTACCACATACTGCTGCGCCTCGTAACCGAGATAGGCAAAACACTCTTGCTCGTGTAGACCGAGCGGATAGTAGATCGCGGTTCCAATCTCGCGCTTGTCCAGGTGTTCGCGCAGCTCGTCTCGCCTCGGCGCACGAATGACGTATTGATGATAAATGTGATGATTTGTTAGGCCGCGCTCCCGGTACGGTTCGGCCGGCAAAGTTATTTTCCCGGTTAGGCCCTGCTGCTCGAATTCGTTCCGGTAACGATCTGCTGCCGCCCGGCGGGCGGCCGACCATTCTTCGAGGTGTGGCAATTTCACATTAAGAATCGCGGCTTGGATTTCATCCAGTCGGAAGTTACCGCCGATAAATCGATGATAGTAACGCCGCTCCATTCCGTGCTGACGAAATATTCGAAGCTTTTCCGCGAGTTTCGCATCCCGGCAAACGATTAAGCCGGCATCGCCGGCTGCGCCGAGGTTTTTCGACGGATAAAAGCTGAAACAGCCAACCTCACCCATCGTCCCAGCCCTTCGCAGGCCCATGTGGGCTGTGAGGTATTCCGCGCCGATGGCTTGGGCGGCATCCTCGATCACGTCCAGCTGGTACTGCTCGGAAATTCTGTGAACTGAATCCATCTCGCAGCACAAACCAAACAAGTGCACGGGAATGATTGCGCGGATGGTTTCGCCTTTCTCATTGAGCAGTTTCCCGCGCGATTTGCGGCATCGATTGTCGATGTACGATTCGAGCGCGGCTGACGATAGATTAAAGGTGCTTGGATCGACATCGACAAAGATCGGCCTGGCACCAACACGCGCGATGCATCCGCCAGTGCCAAAAAAACTGTAGGCGCTGGTGATTACTGCGTCACCAGGTCCAACCCCGAGTGCCATCAAAACAGCGAGCAAAGCGTCGGTGCCGGAAGAGACGCCGATCGCATGGGGCGCGCCGCAATAATCAGCCACCGCTTTCTCGAATGTTTCGCCTTCCGGTCCGAGAATGAACCGCTGGCTGGCCAGGACTTTCTCAATCGCCGCCCGGATCTCCGCCTCGAGCGCACGGTATTGTTCGCTTAAATCGAGAAGCGGCACGCGCATGGCGCGAGTAGCTTGGCAGTTTCGTTCGCTGGTTCAATGCCAACTTTGGGCAGAACGAGCGCGTTGACCTGGCACTTTTGCTGCTCTACGATCTGGGGAATGTCGTTGCTGCGTGGCCTGTTTTGGTTGGCCCTTTTTATCTTCTTTACGTTTTGCTTCGTCGTCCTCTTTGAGTACGGGACCCACGATTTCACGAGCGGGTTCCAAAAGGAATTCGAACGGGTAAAAACGTTTGTGAAGCAGGCAGCCAAACCGGAAAAGCCCAAGAAATAAGGTGGCGTCTGTTTCGCCGGTCACTCGGCGAACTCGATATCTGCTTCATTGTTGATGTAACCGGCGGCGTGCGCGTTGCCTAAAAATTTCCGGATCGCAGCCCGGCCGACTTCGCCGTAATCGCGAGTAAATTCGTTCACATACATTCCGATGAACTTGCCCGCGAGTTCTGAGTTCATATCGCGCGCATAAGGCAACGAATGGCGCACGGCTTCGTCACGGTGCGCCAGACCGAACTCGATACTTTGCCGAACAATTTCGGCAAGATCCCGGCGGACCGGCGAGGGGATATCTTTACGTAATACATTTCCACCGAGCGGCAGCGGTAATCCTGTTTCGCGTTTCCACCATTCGCCAAGATCGACAATTTTCTGAAAACCTGAGCGTGCATAGGTCAGTTGGCCTTCGTGGATGATTAAACCGGCATCGGCCCGGCCGCTTTTGACTGCATCGAAAATTTGGTCGAACGGCACCACAATGTGTTTGAATTCTCCGAGAAAAAGTTGCAACGCCAGGTACGCGCTCGTCATCTTTCCTGGCACCGCGATCACACAATCGCGCAACGATTTTCGAGGATCGACATCTGTAGTTGGGGTTTGGGTTTTGGTGCTTGGGGTTTTCCTGACAAGGATTGGTCCGTAGCCGTCGCCCATGCTCGCGCCGCACGGCAGCAGCGCATATTTATCCGCGACGTATGCGTAGGCGTGGATCGAAATCGCCGAAATGTGCAGTTCGCCGCGCAGCGCTCGCTCATTCAACGTTTGAATATCTTCCAGCTGATGTTTGAACCGATAACCACGGAGGTCGATTTTGTTCTCCGCCATCGCGTAAAACATGAAGGCGTCGTCGGGGTCGGGCGAATGTCCGAGTGTGAAGACGTCCTGCTCGAGCGGCATGCCCGCATGCTATCATCTGAGCCGAAACACGCGCAACAATCGGCCGGCATCCTCTTGTTTATTTGCGTTCTCAGGACTGTTCCGATAGCCTGAAGCGCATGGCGAAAACCGGTCTCGGCAAAGGCCTCGGCGCGTTAATTGGTGCACGTCCGTCGGTGGCGCGGCCGGACGTCGATTCGGGCGAGAAAATCCGTCAGGTTAGCCTGGTCAGTATTGTTCCGAGCCCGTTGCAGCCGCGCAAAGATTTCGGAAGTGAAGCATTGCAGGAGCTGGTCGATTCCATTCGACAGCACGGGATCATCCAACCCCTGATCGTCCGGCAACTCAACGGAGGAACGCACGAACTGATCGCGGGCGAGCGGCGTTGGCGCGCGGCGCAGGAGGTAGGCTTGACCGAAGTCCCGGTCATCATTCGCAAGGCGACTGATCTGGAAGTTCTCGAACTTTCGCTGATCGAAAATTTGCAACGCACGGATCTCAATCCGATCGAGGAAGCGCAAGGTTACGCGCGGCTCGCCGGTGAATTCCGTATGCGACAGGAAGATATCGCGCTCAAGGTCGGGCGCAGTCGGGCGGCAGTGGCCAACGCGATGCGTTTGCTCGATCTGCATCCGCAAATCCAGATTTGGATAACTCAAGATTTAATTTCGGTCGGTCACGCGAAAGTGCTGCTCGCCCTGAAAATAGCGGAAGAGCAACTGCTCGTCGCAGAAAGGATATTGCGGCGCAGCGCCAGCGTGCGGACAACAGAAAGGATGGTTGCGCGCCAGCTCGGAATCTCCCGGCCGCGGCGAAAGCAGCGCAGCGGTGAATTGACCGTCCCGTCCGCTTCGATCGAAGATTTGCAGAACCAATTGCAGCAACACCTCGGCACCCATGTGACGATCCATCACGGGGACAAACGCGGCCGGATCGAGATTGAATATTACGGCAACGATGATCTTCAGCGCGTGGTCGCAGCCTTGGGCCTGACAACGGCTGAAAGCTGAGCCGGCGACTCGGCGGTCAATGCGGACGTTGCTTTCACTTGCCAGGCTAAGTCCCTGGCCACTGTGCGTTTTAACGATTGTTTTCGGTTTTGTCGCTGCGCAGGCAGGAGCATCTCAAACATCACAAAAAATCTGGGAGGAATTCTCAGGCGAAAAGGCCTTAGCCCACGCTCAGCGGCTGGTTGATTTTGGCCCGCATCCGCCCGGTTCGGAAGCGATCGAGAAATGCCGCGTTTACATCGACAATCAGCTCAAGTCGTTCGGCTGGCAGGTGACAAAGCAGACTTTCTCGGGTGAAACGCCGCGGGGGAAAATTCGATTCATCAATCTCATTGCGCGGTTCGGCAGCGCGGGAAGTGAGAAATCGTCAGCCCCGTTAACTCTTTTGTGTTCGCATTACGACACCAAGACGTTCGATAGCATTCGCTTCGTCGGCGCGAACGACGGCGGTTCGAGCACCGGCTTGCTCTTGGAAATGGCGAGAGTGCTGGCCCGGCGTCCGGACCTTGCCGCAAAGACCGAGCTGGTGTTCTTCGATGGCGAGGAAGCGTATGAAAACTTTTCCGAAAGCGATGGACTTTACGGGAGTCGCTATTTCGCCGCGCACGTTGGACAAACTGGATCGGTGAAACAATTCCGCGGCGGCGTTCTTTTCGACATGGTGGGGGATCGTTCTTTAAACATTACGCTGCCGCCAGACTCACCCGCGCAAATGGCCCGCGACATTTTTGCCGCAGCCGATGCACTAAAAGTGCGAAATCATTTTACTTATTTCGACCGGGACATCATGGACGATCACACCCCGCTCAATGCGATTGGAATTCCCACGATCGACATTATCGATTTCGATTTCCCATGGTGGCACACCGCCGATGACACGATCGACAAGCTGAGCGCGCAAAGTCTGCAAATCGTTGGTTCGGTAGCAACATATTACCTGGCTGAATTCGCGCTGAAGTGAAAAGAAGAGTCGCAATTTTACTGTTTGTCGCAGGAAGTTGCGTTGCTGGCGTCGCCTGCGCCCAATTTGTTTATCGCTCGCCCGCCTGTCGCGATGCGATCGGTGTCTTTTGTGGCCGGGGGCATCTGCTGGCGCTCACACTCGGCGAGGGGATCTACGAAACGGATTTGCAACGGGTCCTTGCCGAAGCGCGTGACGCGGCCGGCGCTGATGAAAAAGATCGGATTGACGAAAATATGGAGAAACCCTTGTTTTTGCGGCACCTGATCGCGACTGCGACGTCGGGATCCTTTGCGGCCCGTGAAAGAATCTCGAACGACAAAATCGAGAGGGCAGCGACCCTTTTGCGGTGCCAGTTTCGAGATGATAAGACCTGGAAGGCCGCGTTGAGATCGAGCTGTCTTTCCGCGAGATTGCTCCGCCGGATCATTGCTGACAATTTGCGCACCCAGCAATGGATCTCTCGGCAAATCCATTCGCGGCTCGATATAACGGACGAAGAGTGCCGGAGCTTTTACGACAGACATCGGGAGAACTTCCTGCAACCCGTGCGGCTTCGGGCGAGTCATCTCTTTTTGGCAGCGCCGCCCGAAACACAGGCCGATGTTGTTGGAGCGAAACGCGTCGCGATCGAATTGGCGTTCACGCGGCTGGCCCACGGCGAAGATTTCTCCGAGTTGGCTGCGAGCGTTTCCGAGGATGAAGCGACCAAATTGCGCGGCGGCGACCTCGGTGCTTTCTCGGCCCTTCGCATGCCGTCAGATTTCTTTGCCGAAGCGGCGAAGCTACGCCCTCAACAGACGAGCCCGCCGATCCGCACGCGACTGGGCTTTCATATCGTCAAACTGACCGACTCAAAGCCGGCGCGACAAATGCCCCTCGATGAAGCGCGTGTAGAGATCGCCGCAGCGCTGGAAAGCCAGAAGCGGCAGGCTGTGCTGGAAAAGCTGATTGTCGATCTTTCCGCCCGGGCGGAATGGCGGCGGCCATTGCCTTAGTTGGCTGATTAATCGCCAACTTCTGGATTGCGTGCCGGCCCATTTCGCCGCAGTCTGACAAACGTCATCGGAGCGGAAAACCGCCCGAACTTTCACATGGCCCGTCGCACGAAAAAGAATGTTGGAGTAATCGGTCTCGGCATCATCGGGAGCCGTGTAACCGACAACCTGCGCAACAAAGGTTTCCATGTTTTCGTCTGGAACCGCAGCCCGCGTCCGGTTCCGAATTTCGTCGGCGCGCCGGCCGAGCTCGCGGAGATGTGCGATTACATTCAGATCTTTGTTTCCGACGATGACGCGCTTTTGGAGGTTGTGAAGCAAATGGCACCGGCACTGGCGCCACGCCACATCATTCTTGCCCATCCTACCGTGGCTCCACATTCCATGAGGGAGGCCGCCGATATCGTCGAACGCCGGGGCGCGCGTTTTATCGAAGCGCCGTTCACCGGAAGCAAGGTCGGCGCGGAGAAAGGCGAACTCGTTTTTTACGTGGCCGGAGACGAAGTCGCGCTCCGCGAAGCGCGGCCGATTCTGGAAGCCAGCGCCAAAGAAATCATTGAGATTGGCGAAATTGGTCAGGCCACGATTATTAAACTGGCAACAAACATCGTGACGGCCGCGAGTGTGCAAGCGGTGGCGGAAGCTCTGGCTCTCATTTACAACGCCGGAATATCGGCGGAAAAGCTCACGGCCGCGATGCAAGGGAATGCAAGCAATTCAGGCACGATATCGATGAAGTTGCCGAAAATGATCGCAGGCGATTTCGAGCCTTACTTTTCCGTCAAGCACATGTTGAAAGACATGCAGATCGCAAGTCGAGTGGGCTTGGCGCACCATCTCGAGCTGGCGGTAACGGCTGCCGCACGCGATCGGCTCCTCGAGCAAGACCAGAGGGGACACGGCGACGAGGATTTCTCGGCCGTCGTTCGTAAATATTTTCCTGAGGTCCGGCCAGCCAGCCGCGAGGAAGCCGATCTTGAGCTGTTCGAGAATACAGGAGGCGTTGCGCCGCTGGCGAGCGCTCTAATGGAAGAAGAAGTTCCGCCTCAAGTCCAGAGCCTGGAGATGTCGCCGGCCGTGGATGAAACGCCGCCGCCGGAGTTGAAAACCGAGGCGCAACCGGCAGAGCCGATCGCCGATGCGACTGTGCCAACGAATCCGGAAACGCCGAAGACGGAGAATCCGAGCGCAATTTCGGCGGAGCCAACTCCGCAACCTTCGTCTGAACCAGTTGTGGAACAGAATGTCGTTTCGGCAGAGGCAACTGCGCCGGCCGCGCGCGAAGAGCCGCCGCTCGAAGAGCAGGCACCGCATCGCGGTTTACTTGACCGATTCCTGCATCGCGAAACCGGTAGCGAAGGCGACTATTGAAAGGCAGATTTGCGCCCAGCGGGCATGACGGCGCAATCTTTTTCACTCGAGCGGGCATTCTTTGATCTTTCCGACCGCGTCAAACTTCGCGTACGCGGAAATGACCGCCTGCGTTTTTTGAACGGACAGCTCACGAACGACGTTCGTAAAGCGACCGAGGCGAGCGCGATAGAGGCGTGCATTTTGAACGCCAAAGGCAAGCTGGACGCTCACGTGTTTCTCACTGTTGAACCCGAGGCCTTCCTCCTCGATGCCGACGCTGAGCTGAAAGAATCGCTCCAGCCGCGGCTTGAGCGCTATGTCATTGCCGATGATGTGCAGATTGAAGATGTCAGCGATCGATTGTCGATCTTTCACTTTTTGGACACAGGCTCTGCGCAATTTCCGAAAGAGAGCAAGCTTGCTTCGGCCAATCGCTTTGGTGAATCCGGCTCCGACATCTGGGTTGAAGCCAATCAGCATGATCAATTATTTCAGCAATGGTCCGCGGCGTTGGCCTTTTGCGATTCTGACTGCGCGGAGGTCTTCCGAATCGAGCGGGGAATTCCTCGATGGGGCCGCGAGTTGACCGGCGAAATCATTCCGGTTGAAGCGAGCCTCGAAGAACGCTGCATCGATTACGAGAAAGGTTGTTACATCGGCCAGGAAACCATTTCCCGGATGAAGATGTCGGGTCAGACGAACAAGAGATTATGTGGTTTAGTTTCCGTGAATAATTCGCTGCTTTTGGCGGGAATGAAACTTTTCCCAATGGGAGAGGAAAAGAAAGAAGCCGGGTGGATCACGAGCGCGACCCACAGTGAGCGTTTAGGAAAAGAGATCGCGCTCGGTTATGTAAAACGCGGTTTTAATTCCAGCGGGTCCAAACTCGACGCCCTTGAGCCGCAAGATCAATCGGTGCCGGCCCGGGTGGAGATTGTCGATCTTCCGTTCGCGCGTTAACACGGACAAAACGGCTGGTAGCTTTGTTCCCGTTATTTGCGTAATTTTGGCGTTGCCTTTTGAAGATCAAGGCGTGTAAAGTCCATTTGCTATTCCTTTTTCGCAGCCATGAACCAAAAATTACTCGCCGAGATTGGCCGCACCCAGCGGTTGGAAATTGTTAACTCGCTTAAGCGCACTCGCGGCATGTCCGTCAATGAGCTCGTTGAAAAAATGAAGATGAGCTACATGGGCATCAAACAACATTGCCTCACTCTCCAGCGCGATGGTTATCTCGATACCTGGCGGCGCCCGCAGAAGATGGGCCGGCCGGAAATGGTTTACCGGTTGACGCGCCGTAGCCACGATCTTTTCCCGGCCGATAGCAATCACTTCACTCTCGAGTTGCTGAAGTCGATTCGAGAGATTTACGGACCGAACGCTCCGGAAAAACTTCTCTACAATGTTTTTGAGAAGAGAACCGCCGCGCTCAAAGCCAAGGCGAAGGGCGAGACCGTGGCGGAGCGCGCGAAATGGCTGGCCAAGGTGCGCGATGGCGAAGGCTACATGGCGCAATTTCTCCCCGCCGGAAAAGAAGGGGGGCCGCAGATTCTCGAATGTCATTCGCCAATCATGAATTTGCTCGAGCGGTATTCAATCCTGGGCCGGCTTGAGCAGGATATGTTCGAAGCCGTGCTTGGAACGGCCGTGCGCCGTGAAGAGACGCGCACTTCGGGATTGTACGAATGCGCGTTCTATTTCGCGCTTTGATCGACATTGTCGATCTTCGTCGGACGGGCGCGATTTCCTCTTTCACATTGCCCTAATTTCAGTTGATTCATGGCCGCATGCCTCGGGCTTTTCCCAGCGCGGTCATCGAGAACCTGCAACCGCTGATTGACGGCGGTCGCTACCCGATCAAATCCGTGATCGGAGAAGATCTCGTGGTCGAGGCGGACGTTTTCAAAGATGGTCACGACGTGGTCGCCGCGCTTTTGAAATGGCGCGCCCTTGGAGAAAACCGCTGGCACGAAACACCAATGAGTTTTGTCGATAACGATCGTTGGCGCGGCGTTTGTTCGCTCTACGATGGCGGCGTTTACGAATACACGGTTGAGGCTTGGACCGATACTTTTCGGGGCTGGCAACACGAGTTCGCAACCAAATTTGAAGCCGGCATCCCTGTGCTTACCGCCGAAGCACTGGAAGGCGCCGCGCTCCTGGAAGCGGCGGCGCAACGCGCACAGGTCAGTGCCGATGCGGCCCGTCTGCATGAGCTCGCGGAAAAAATTCGCACGAGCGACAATGCGCAAATAAACGAGATCGCGCATTCGGGCGAACTCGAGGTCTTGATGGCGACCTATCCGGAACGCTCCGGCGCCACCCAATATGCGCCGCCGCCGCGCGTGATTGTCGATCGTCCCGCCGCGCAGATGGCGGCGTGGTATGAATTCTTTCCGCGTTCGGCCGAAGGTCGGGGCGATCGCGGATCGACTTTTCGCGACTGTTTACCCCGGGTCGACGATGCCAAGGCGATGGGATTCGACGTTCTTTATTTTCCTCCGATCCATCCCATCGGCCACACCAACCGGAAGGGGCGCAATAATTCCGTCACATGCGAACCGGGCGAGCCGGGTGTGCCGTGGGCGATCGGCAGCGAAGCTGGCGGACATAAAGCGGTCGAACCTTCACTCGGCACACTGGAGGACTTCGATTGGCTGCAAACGGAAGTGCGAAAGCGCGGAATGGAAATAGCGCTCGATTTTGCGATCAACTGTTCTCCCGACCATCCTTACGTCAAAGAGCACCCCGAATGGTTTTACAAGCGCCCGGACGGCTCGATCAAATACGCCGAGAATCCGCCGAAAAAATACGAAGACATTTTTCCACTCAACTTCCGGTGCCCAAACTGGCCCGAACTCTGGGCCGAGATGGTAAGCATTGTTCTTTTTTGGGCCAGTCGCGACGTGCGCATCTTTCGCGTCGACAATCCACACACCAAGCCGGTCGCGTTTTGGGAATACCTGGTCACACGCGTCCGCGAAAAGTATCCGGACGTTCTCTTTCTTGCCGAGGCGTTCACCCGGCCCAAAATGATGAAGGCGCTCGCGAAAGCGGGGTTCACCCAGAGTTACACTTATTTCACCTGGCGAAATACAAAACAGGAGCTGACCGAATATTTCACCGAGCTGACGCAAACCGAGATGCGCGACTATTTTCGCGGTAATCTTTGGCCGAACACACCGGACATTCTGCCGTTTGCGCTCCAGGACGGTGGCCGGCCCGCGTTCATGACTCGTGCCGTTCTGGCCGCGACGCTGTCAACTCTTTACGGCATCTACAGCGGATACGAATTGTGCGAGAACGAAGCACTTTCCGGCCGGGAGGAGTATCTCGATTCCGAAAAGTACCAATTCAAAGAGCGTGATTGGAACGCCCCGGGTAACATCAAAGATTGGATCACGCGGCTAAATCAAATTCGAAAAGAAAACCGCGCTCTCCATTTTTACGACAACTTGCGCTTCTACTACGCCGATAACGACGCCGTCCTCTTTTACGGTAAAATGACGGCGGCGCGAGATAACATCATTCTCGTGGTTGTGAATCTCGATCCGCATCACAAACAGCATTCCTATGTCGATGTTCCGCTTGATCAGTTTGGTTCGATGGAAGGCGATGTCTATCAGGCGCACGATCTTCTGAGCGATGTGCGTTATATCTGGCACGGCCCGCGAAATTATGTTGAGCTCGATCCCGAGATCCAGCCGGCGCACATCTTCCGCGTGCGGCGTTGGACCGGCGGGGATCGATTTGTCTAGCAACTTACCGGGCCGGGATGTGTTCTAGAACTACTGGGCTGGGTATTGCATCTCGCCTTGTGCCGTCTATCATTACAGGACTTTCCGGATGAAGATTTTGCTATTGCTGGTCGCCGCGACGACCGCAACTCCCTTGCTCGCACAAGCGCCACAAGCGCCCTTACCAAGCGCCACGCCGACGATTGTGCCGGACGTGCTGCGGACGACTTCCATTTTGGATGCGATGACGAAGGCCGGGCCAATCATGGTGCCGTTGATTCTTCTGTCGGTCTTTTCCGTCATGCTCGTGATCGTTTATTTGATGACGATTCGGCGCGGCGCGATTGTATCGACCGGCTACATGGCCACCGCGGACGCGCTTTTGCGGAAGCGCGATTATCTCGGCTTGCTTGCGGTTTCGAACCGGCACGGCGAAGCCATCGCCCGGGTCGTGCAAAAGATACTGGATTTCACTACCAAAAATCCGAACGCGGATTTTCAGCAAGTTCGCGAGATTGCGGAAACGGAAGGGACACGGGTCGCGTCCAGTCTGAACAACCGCGCCACTTATCTGGCCGATATTGGCATGATTGCGCCGCTCCTTGGTTTGCTCGGCACAGTGTTCGGAATTATTGCCTCGTTTGGCGCGCTCGGGGCCGATGTCGGAAGCGCTCGCTACGTTGCGCTCTCCAGAGGAATCAGTCAGGCGTTGATTAATACTGCAACCGGGCTCGCCATCGGTATTCCGGCTATGGTTTTTTACGCTTTCTTTCGCGGCAGAGTGCAGAAACTAATATCGGAATTGGAATCTGCTACCACCCACGTTCTGGCTTTGCTTTCTCTGCAATTCGATAAGCGGACCGAGCGCACGCCGGTGCTCCTCGAGGACGAACTTTAATCCGAGTATCCAAGTAACTCGCAAGATCGACATCGTCTTCTTCGTCACATGAATTTGCGTAGCCACGCGCCTCTGCAGCATCCCGGTATTCAACTGGCGCCGCTCGTCGATGTCCTTTTGCTTCTCCTGATTTTTTTTCTGCTCACCTGGAATGCGGCCCGGACTGAAAACGAGCTCGACGTAAAAGTTCCCAAAGCTTCCGCCGCCCGGGAAAAGAGTGCGCCCATCGGCGACGTCGTTGTAAACGTGAAAACGGACGGCAATGTCGTGGTGAACCGGCGCACGCTTACCGCTCCTGAGTTGAGCGAATTATTGAAAAGTCTGGTCCAGCTGAATTCCGAACAGGCAGTAGTAATTCGCGGTGATGAAGCCGGCGCCTGGTCACACGTGCTTTGCCGGCTGAAGAACCGTCAGCTCCGCCGCCTGCGCTCGAAACGGAAGCGCCCGATCGTCGGCAAATCGATTACGCGAACGCCCTTTTCACTCGCAAGCTTTACGACCTCGCTATTCCCGAGTATCAAAAATATCTCGACGAGTATCCGGGCGGTTCCGGTCGCGCCAACGCTTATTTCTCGCTCGGCGAATGTTATAGGAACCTCAACAAGCCTTCGAGCGCGCGCACGAATTTCCAGAGAGTGTTGAACGATTACGGAGAGAGCGAATTTGCCGGACCGGCCGCCTACGCTCTCGCTGAGATGGCTTTCACGCAGAAGGACTACGCCGCGGCACTTCCGCTTTTTCATCGTTCTGCCGCCAAGTCGAGGGAGTCCGCCGTTGCGCTTTCCGCGCGCTATTTCGAAGCGCGTTGCCTCGAAGTCCTCGATCACAAAGACGAAGCGTGTGACATCTATCAGCAGGTTGCCGAGGCCAAGAACCCAAATCCGTATCGCGAGGATGCCCGTCAGGCCGCCGCCTCAATTGCGTTTGCACGGGGACGAAAAAGTGATGCGCTTAGACAGTACGAGGCGCTCGCCAATGAAACGCAGAAAGCGCCGCTGAAAGCCGAAGCGACGGTCCGCGCTGGATTGATCGCGAACGAGTTGCAGCAGCCGGAAAAGGGCAAGATCGACAAGGGAATGAGTGAGAAGGCGATGGCGCTGTTGCAAAAGGGCCGTTCGTTGCCGGAAGCGGGACGCTGGCGCGCGCTCGCGCAAGTCGGCATCCTTCGCTTGCAATATCAAACGGGCCAGTACGCCCAGTTGCTCGCCGATTACAAAAAAGTGCAGCAACAGGTGCCCGAAGAAGCGCGCGCCGAAGTGATGTTGTTCGCGGCCAACAGCCAGCGTCAGCTCGGCCACGCCGCGGAGGCCGAGGCGATTTATCGCGAGATCATCGAGAAATATCCGAATCGCGAGGAAGCCAAGGACGCGCGTTACCAGCGGCTCATCAATGTTTACAACTCCGATCCGTCGACGCTTCCGCCGGAAGTGGATGAATTTCTGACCACGAATCCAACGGCCGAGCGCGCCGATCAGGCTAAGTTGTTAAAAGCGGAAGCTCTCTACAAACAACAAAATTATCCTCGTGCCGCGCCCATCTACGCGGAACTGCGCGCTTCCCAGCTCTCGCCTAAACTGCGCGCCGAAACCGCTTACAAGCTCGGTTGGTGTTACGTTCAGATGAAAGACATCAACGGCATCGTCGAAGCCTTCTCGTTTTTTGTGCAAGCCTTTCCAGACGGGCCGCTGGCTTCATCCGCGTTTGCCCAACGCGCGGCCGCATACCAGCAGGACAAAAATTATGACGCGGCGCTTTCCGATTGGAATGCAATTTTGACGAAATACCCGGGCGCGCACGAGCGAGAAGAAGCTTTGCAACACAAGGCGCTCATTCTCGGTCAGCAACAAAATCCCAAGGGAATGAGCGACGCGTTCCGGCAACTGTTGAAAGAATTTCCCAAGAGTACGGCCGCGGCCCAGGCCAATTACTACATCGGCAAAGCCGCCTTCGAAGCGAAAGATTACAAAGGCGCGCTCGTGGCGCTGAATGCGGCGCGTCAACTGAACAAGGAGCAATACTACGGGCCGGCGACGGTTCGCATCATTTCTTGCTATTTTTGTTTGCGCGATCGCGCAGCCGTAACCAGGGAAGTCGACGACTTCCTGGCCGCAAATCCGGGCGGGAACATTCCCGGCGAAATTCTCGAATGGCTCGGCATCGAATATTACAACGAGAAAAATTATGCCGCGGCTGAGAAATATCTCAGCGTCCTCGGAAAGATCGACAATCCCGGAGTCAAACCTGATTTCTGGTTCTATCTCGGCGACGCTGCCGCCAAGCAACAAAAGTTCGACGAATCGGAGAACGCTTTTGGCAAATATTTGCAGACCGCCACCGATCCGGCCGGGAAAGCGAAGGTGCTGCTTGCGCTTGGCGCGGTGAAAATCGCCGCCCACAAGCCGGATGATGCGCAGAAAATTGCCGAGCAGATCATGACATTGCAGCCGGAAGGTCGCGTCAACGCCGAGGCGCGTCTTCTCTCCGGCGACGTCCAGTTCGAGCGCGGACACTTCGAGGACGCCAGCAAAGCGTTCATGGGTGTGGCCCTGCTTTACGACGATCCGGCGATTACCCCGCGCGCATTGCAGAAGGCCGCGCTCGCTTACCGGCGTGCGGGCAAGCCTGACGAGGCTGATCGCGTGGCGAAACAGCTGCGCGAAAAATATCCGAATTACGCCGGCGGTTAGATCGATTGCTTCGCGCAAACGAAGATTGTCAGCGCACGCTCGATCTGATTGCATCACGCCATGGAAAAGCTTCGCCCCTGCCTTGCAGAGTTTATTGGAACGTTCGCTTTGGTTTTTGTTGGCATTGGCGCGATCAAAACCGCTGGCCACGATGTTCTCGGCGTTGCTTTGGCCCACGGATTAACGATTGCGGCATTTGCAACTGCCACCATGCACATTTCCGGCGGCCAGCTTAACCCGGCCGTTACCTTTGGATTGGTTTGTGGAGGCCACATGACCGTGCCCAATGCGCTGCGCTACTGGATTTCGCAATTGCTAGGCGCACTCTGTGCGGCTTTGATCTGTCTCGGCTTATTCGGACGCGATGTCGTCGTCACGGGAACTCCGCAGCTCGCGATCGCGTTGAACCCGCTTCAGGGCATTTTGGTGGAAGCCATCCTGACTTTCTTTCTTGTTTTCGTTGTTCATGCCACAGCAGTCGATCCACGCGGACCCCGCAGCGTTGCCGGCCTCGTCATTGGAGCGACAATCACTCTCGACATTCTGTTTGGCGGACCTCTTACCGGTGCCGCGATGAACCCGGCCAGAGTTCTCGGTCCCGCGCTCGCGGCAGGTTTCTGGCGTGACCATTACGTTTACTGGCTGGGGCCACTGTTGGGTGGAGCGCTCGGCGGTTTGGTTTATCGGGTTTTTATCGAGCGAAAACCGGCGCCGGCGGTCAGTTGACTTCGATCGCGAGCGTTTCGATTGGCAGCGTCGCGAGAAATTCTTGCGAGTCGTCGATTTGCAAAACCGGCCGGGCCTGATGGGCTGCGAGAAAACTCGCGTCGGGCAAACGCGCGATGCCCGCTTGAGCGGTGATCTCGCATTTGCCTAATCGTTCAATCACGCGCGCGAGTTTGGCCGCGAGATTTCGATCGTCGGTGAATTGGATCGTGCAAACGCCGGGCGCCGTGGCCTCGACATAGGGCGTAAGTGTGAAGGCGTGCTGAAGCAAAATGTCGTCGATCAATTTTTCCTGCGCTCGCTCGCGCGTTTTGATCACTACTTGTAAACAGCGGGCCAAGGCCTGGCTCGGCGCCATGCCCTTGCCGACACCGGCTTTTTCCGCGGGCTCATTGAGTTGAATGACGGAAACTTTTGCTCGCTCAGTGTTGATTAATGCCACCGGTTGCGCGCGCAATTTCGGTTGATGGCGCATCGCTGCCTGCAAATAAAAGTTCGGCAGATAAATCGTCGCAAACATTAACTCGCTCCCGTGATTGCGCTTTCTAATTGCCTGATGTGCGATCGTTGAACGTGGAATTGCGATCGCGAAATCGCATCATCAGTTTCAAGAGTTTCCAAGGTCCAGGAATTATCGAGAACAATTTTCAGTTGCGCGCTGCTCACCCTGCTTTGGCGGCTCAAGATCAGGCACGCGATCGGCGCGGCTTCCACCAGTCGTTGCAAGCGATACCAGCTCGTCTGCGGAATTTTTCGCACTTCTTCCGGCGCGTTTAGGACAAGATCGACAATTACAAATGGGAAGTTGCCGTCGCGCAAAAGGAGGTCGGCTGCTTTGATCGCGTCAAAGGCTTTATGGCAGCGCACCCAAAGCAGATGGCGCAAGCACGTGTCGTCTGAAGCAGACGGATCGAACGAATCGCGGCCGTCGATCAGTGCGAGAAAATAACGATCATGCTGCGCCGCTTGGAGAAGCGCATGAATGAGCGATGCGCTGCCCGCGCTTACTTGCGGGCAGATCAATTCGGTGATGGCGCTTTTCGGAAAACCGCCCCCGATCGTTTGATCGAGCGACGATAAACCGGTGCTTAAACGCGTGCCCGCCAGGGCAGGCGCATGCGGAAAGCGATCCGCCAGCAATTTCCGAAGATCGACCACCTTGCCACTCGCAGCCATCGGTGAAAGATGGCACAAGCAGGTAATATGTTCAAGAGAACATTATCGCGGTGCTTTTGGATTTAATGGCGCTTTCGGCGCTCTTGTTTCCGGACCAGGGAAACCATCACCCCCTGGATCTTTAGCTCGTGCGCTGGAGTTAACTTTGGATAGCGCGGATTTTCCGCTTTCAAATACGGCCGTCCGTGCTCGACCACGTAACGCTTCAGGCCCCGCACCCGCAACGCAAACGTGCCGCGGTTCTTCGAAACGTTAGCCGAGCGCGAATCGAGCGAGACGTGGCCTTCGATCGTCTGCTCAGTCAGCGCCGACATGCCCGCGGGAATCTGCCCGTAAATCGGCACATCGGTAATCCGCACTTTTTGCACCGGCGTGATCAACGCGCGCGCCTTGCCCGCGTGTCGTTCCAGAAAACCTTTCCGCTCGAGTGCAGCGAGGTATTGCATCACCGAGGTCTGACTGGCGAACCCAAAATGACTTTGGATTTCGCGCGTGCTCGGCGTGATTCCTCTTTCGCGCTGCTCGCGCTGGATAAAATCGAGAATGTTTTTCTGCCGGTCGGTGAGCATGCTTTAACGATGCCGCACGGCCAGCGCAATGCAAGTTCAAATGAACAGATCGCGCATTTAGGAAGCGACGGCGCCGCCAGGGACGGTGTTCTCGAGTCCTTCGAACGTTAACTTCTTTCGCAATTCGCGCCGGAGCAGCAAAAGATTAATGCACATTTGGAGGACCTGAGATGCGACCGAGATATACCACACGTGTTTGATTTCAAATCCGGGCGTGCGCGCGACCAGTATTGCCGGCAGAACAAAGATGACCAGTCGCGTCATCGAGCTAAGCAGCGGCGGCCAGGTATTGCCGATTCCCTGGAACACGCTCGACGTGGTGAAGACAACTCCCGCGGCCACGAAATTGAACGAGACGATCCTTAGATAATCGCTCCCGAAAGCAATCACGTTTGGATCTTTGGAGAATACTCGAATCAGCGTTGCGGGCGCGATCCAGACGACGAAAGTGAGAATGAGCATCATCGCCGATGCGATCCCGATCCCCGAATAAACGGAATGACGAACGCGATCGGCGTGGCGGCCGCCGAAGTTTTGTCCGACGACTGGAGCAACGGCGAAGCTGAGCGCCACTACCGGAAGAAAGAGCGCCTGCATCACGCGCGCGCCCACTCCGAATCCGGCTTGGGCGGCCGGTCCAAAGCCGCGAATGATCCCGTAAACAATCGTGATGTAAACAAAGAGCAGCACAAACTCAGCGCCGGCCGGCACGCCGATGCCGAGCATTTTGTTCCAGATTTTTGTTTGGGGACGGAACAGGGGAAAACGGAACCGCAGGTAATGATATTTTTTCTCGAAGTAGAGCAGCATCAGCACGTCGGCGATCAGGATGGAAATGAAAGTGGCGAGCGCCGCGCCGGTCACACCTAGCTTCGGCCACGGGCCGATCCCGAAAATGAACAAAGGCGCAAGGATGATATTAAGGACCACGCTGAGGACTTGTAATCCGACCGTGGGCTTGATGATTCCCGTGGCGCGCAAGGCCGAGCCGAGGGCGACCAGCGGAAACTGAAGCATGAGCGCGGGAATGAACCAGAGCAGATAGCTTTTGGCCAACTTTGCCGTCTCCAGATCTGCGCTTAATGAATTGCAATACGGATTCATCAACAGAAATCCGAGAACGCCGAGCGCCAGCGCCACCAAGATCGACATCAAGAAGGATTGGTTGAAGACCAGCTCGGCGCGCGGCTGATCTTTTTGTCCGGCCGCATGCGAAATGAGCGTTGTCGTTCCCACGCCGAGCATTTGCGTCAACGCCAGCACGATCATCGTCATGTTTCCGGCCACACCGACAGCTGCGATCGCTTCCTTGCCCAGATGTCCCACCCAGTAAAGAT
>WNFR01002615.1_pt1 | contig 20033 bp, 19 predicted proteins | sample 5400221 | NCBI WGS metagenome assembly WNFR01 (sample SAMN13153357, study PRJNA577476) | soil metagenome | isolation source: 40 cm soil under Madrone tree | place: USA:California | collected 2016-06-14 | reverse complement strand
CGTCGTGCGCGCGGGCAGTACAGCGTTCAGCCCGGCTCCATGCCTTTGGCCTTGATGACCGCCGCCGCCTCCGGCGTGCGCAGGAAATCGATCAGCGCCTTCGATGCCAGCCGGTCCCTGGCACCCGTCATGATGACCCCGAAGAATACCAGCGTATTCTGCAGGTCACTCGGCAGCGGCCCGACCAGATCGATGTCCGGAAGGGGCATGAACTCCTGGATGAGGTTCATTCCGATCTCGGCATCACCGCGGGCAACCAAGCTTCCGGCCGCGCGGGCGTTGGCGTGCAAAATCGTCTTTGCCCTCATCTCATCGGCAATTCCCAGGCGATCGAGCACCCGTGCGATATGAATGCCGCTCGTTCCGCCGCCTGCCGGATCCAGATAGGTGATCGACCTAGCGGCGAGCATGGCCCGCTTGAAAGCCTCGGGGGTCGATATATCGGGTCTCGAGGCGTCTTTGCGGACAGCCACGCCGATGCCCGAGCGGGCCAAGACCGCCCGGTCGTCGGCGCGTGCCTTGCCGTCCTTTACGAGTCCATCGATGCCCTGTCCGGGGAGGATGACGATATCGGCAAGTTCGCCATCTTGAACCCGGCGCACAACCGCGCCGAGGTTGCCGAACACAATCGTGAGCTTGTGACCGCTTGCGCGCTCGAATTTCGGCCAGAGGTCTTCCATGACCTCCTTCATACCGACGGCACTCAATAGCTTGACTTCAGCGGCATGCGCGAACGGTGCGAGGAGCATGCATGATATCGCGATGGAAAGCGTGGAAGTCTTTCTTGTCATGAGTATCGCCCGCGTCTCAATCTCCTGATCGTCCGGTGAAATTCCGTCGCCGCAGCGGGATTCCGCGTCGCGCGCGCAACACCGATCACAACCCGCCCTTCTCCTGAATGAAGCGTACGATCTCATCCACGCCCTGGCCGATGCGCAGATTGGCGAACACGAAGGGCCGCGCGCCGCGCATCCTTTTCGAGTCGCGCTCCATCACCTCCAACGAGGCGCCCACATGGGGCGCGAGATCGATCTTGTTGATCACCAGGAGATCGGAGCGGGTGATGCCGGGCCCGCCCTTGGACGGGATCTTGTCGCCGGCCGCGACGTCGATCACGTAGATCGTGAGATCGGCGAGCTCGGGCGAGAAGGTGGCGGCCAGATTGTCGCCGCCGGACTCGACCAGCACGAGGTTGAGGTCGGGAAAACGCTTGCGCATGTCGGCGATGGCCGCGAGGTTGATCGAGGCATCCTCGCGGATCGCGGTATGCGGGCAGCCGCCGGTCTCGACGCCGGCGATGCGTTCCGGCGCGAGCGCGCCCGAGCGCACCAGGAATTCGGCGTCCCATTTCGTGTAGATGTCGTTGGTGATCGCCGCGATATCGTAGCGCTCGCGCAGCCGCTTGCACAGCGCATCCATCAGCGCGGTCTTGCCCGAGCCGACCGGGCCGCCGACACCGACCCTCAAGGGACCGTTGCGAATTTGCATCGGGCTCAGCTCCGAAACAGGCGCGTGTACTGGATTTCGTGCCGCATGCTCGCGATGTCGGCGCGGAAGCTGGCGCTGCCGATGTCGTCGAGCGGCATTGCCACGGCGCACGCGGCGGTGGCGTCGATCGCCGGCTCGAGCGCGGCCAGCACGCGCTGGCCGTCGGTCTGGCCGAGCGGGATCAGCCGCACGCCGGCCGAGATCAGGTTCGCGGTTGCGGCATGCAGGAAGGCGTGGAGTGCCGGCGCGAGCGGCACATCGTGGCCGGCAGCCGTGACGGCGACCGCGACCGGATAGGCCACCGGCCCGTCCCACAGGGCGGCCAGCCGATCGAGCGACGCGCAGGGCCAGGCGGCGCGCGCCGCCACGACGAAGGCGCGGCCCTGGCTGGTCGTCTCCAGGTGGCGCTCCTTCGAGGGGCTCAGCGCCGCGGCGAGCTCGGCGGTTTCGCGCAGCAGGACGTCGTCGCCGCTGGCGGCCGCCCGATGGGCGTTCGTGAAGAGCACGGCGTCGCAGAAGCCGCCGCCCTCCGTGACCACCACCGCGAGCCAGCCCTGCAGGGTTCGCGCGTCCGCGATATCGCCGGCCTCCACCGCCCATTCGAGCCCGCCCGAATAGGAAAACGCGCCGACCGGAAAAGCCGGCGACAGCCACGCCATCAGGCGATAGAGGGCAGCCGATGTTCCACCGCTCGGCGCAAGCGCCCCCTCGTCCTTCGAGACGCCCGCCTTCGGCTGGCTCCTCAGGATGAGGGGGCTCGATCTGGCACGCGGCTTAGACATGTCCGTCATCATCATGCGGGTGCGCATAGGCGCCCTGCTCGGGATCGAACGGCGCGTCGATCGGGGTGAGCTGCGCGCCCAGCCCCACCAGCATCGTCTCGATCACATGGTCGCGCCGGATGCGCAGGCGGTCGCCCACGACCTGCACCTCGATATGCCGGTTGCCGATGTGCCAGGCGATGCGCAGCCGGTCAGCCGCGCTCGCCGCGATCTCGACCAGCGGCTCCGGCTTGCCGACCACCCGCACGATCGAGCCGTCGTCGAGCACCAGCCCGTCGCCGTCCCGCAGCATGGCGGCCTGCGGCAGGTCGAGCAGGAAACGCGTGCCGGCCTCGCCGGTCATCACCAGACGCCGCCGGTGGCGGTCGTCGGCGCCCAGGATGACGCGGTCGACGAAGCGGCCCGCGTTCCAGTCGCCGCATTTCTTGATGTCGAGGGCTCGTTTCACGCCCGTGTACTCCATCGTCGTCATGCGCGGGCTTGTCCCGCGCATCCACGCCTTGCTTGCAGCCAAGAACGACGTGGATGGCCGGGACAGGCCCGGCCATGACGAATTAGAACAGAAAATACCGTTGCGCCATCGGCAGGGTCTCGGCCGGGGCGCAGGTCAGCAGCTCGCCGTCGGCGCGCACCTCGTAGGTCTCGGGATCGACGTCGATCCTGGGCGTTGCGCCGTTGTGGATCATGCTCTTCTTCGAGATGTTGCGGGTGTTCTGCACCGCCACCAGCTGCTTCTGGATGCCGAGCTTGCGGCCCAGCCCCGCCTTCACGGCCGCCTTGGAGGCGAACACGACCGAGCTCGCGGTGCGCGCGCGGCCGAAGGCGGCCCACATGGGGCGGTAATGCACCGGCTGCGGGGTCGGGATCGAGGCGTTGGGATCGCCCATTTGCGCGGCGACGATCGAGCCGCCCTTGATGACGCAATCCGGCTTGACGCCGAAAAAGGCCGGCGACCACAGCACGAGATCGGCGAGCTTGCCCTTCTCGACCGAGCCGATCAGTTTCGAGACGCCATGCGCGATCGCAGGGTTGATGGTGTATTTGGCGATATAGCGTTTGGCGCGGACGTTGTCGTTGTCGCCCTTCTCTTGGGGCAACCGGCCGCGCTGCTTCTTCATCTTGTCCGCCGTCTGCCAGGTGCGGATGATGACCTCCCCGATCCGGCCCATGGCCTGGCTGTCCGACGACATCATCGAGAGCGCGCCGAGGTCGTGCAGGATATCCTCGGCCGCGATCGTCTCCTTGCGGATGCGGCTTTCGGCAAAGGCCAAGTCCTCGGCGATCGACGGATCGAGATGGTGGCACACCATCAGCATGTCGAGATGCTCGTCGATCGTGTTGCGGGTGAAGGGCCGCGTCGGATTGGTGGATGACGGCAGCACGTTGGCGAGGCCCGCCACCTTGATGATGTCGGGCGCGTGCCCGCCGCCGGCGCCCTCGGTGTGGAAGGCGTGGATGGTGCGGCCCTTGAAGGCCTTGATGGTGTCCTCGACGAAGCCCGACTCGTTGAGCGTATCGGTGTGGATCATCACCTGGATGTCGTAATCGTCGGCGACCGACAGGCAGCAGTCGATCGCGGCCGGCGTGGTGCCCCAGTCTTCGTGCAGCTTGAGCGCACAGGCGCCGGCCTTGACCATCTCCTCCAGGGCGGCCGGGCGGGACGCATTGCCCTTGCCGGCGAAGCCGAGATTGACCGGAAAGGCGTCGGCGGCCTGGATCATGCGGGCGATATGCCAGGGTCCCGGCGTGCAGGTGGTGGCGTTGGTGCCGGCCGCCGGCCCGGTTCCGCCGCCGAGCAGCGACGTGACGCCGGACATCAGCGCCTCCTCGACCTGCTGGGGGCAGATGAAGTGGATATGCGTATCGAAGCCGCCGGCGGTGAGGATCTTGCCCTCGCCGGCGATCACCTCGGTGCCCGGGCCGATCACGATGGTGACGCTGGGCTGGATGTCCGGATTGCCGGCCTTGCCGATGCCGAAAACCTTGCCGTCCTTGATGCCGACATCGGCCTTCACGATCCCCCAGTGGTCGAGGATCAGCGCATTGGTGATGACGGTGTCGACCGCGCCCTGGCGGTTGGTGACCTGGCTCTGGCCCATGCCGTCGCGGATCACCTTGCCGCCGCCGAACTTCACCTCCTCGCCATAGGTGCAGAAATCCTTCTCGACCTCGATGATGAGATCGGTGTCGGCGAGGCGCACGCGATCGCCCGTGGTCGGGCCGAACATGTCGGCATAGGCGCGGCGGTCCATCTTGAGCGGCATAATATCCCCTAGAGCTTGCCCATCACATCCGCCCGGAAGCCGTAGACGATGCGCTTGCCGGCGAGCGCCACCAGCGTGACCTCGCGCGTCTGCCCGGGCTCGAAGCGCACCGCGGTGCCGGCCGCGATGTCGAGCCGCATGCCGCGTGCTTGTCTGCGATCGAATTTCAGCGCCGGATTTGTCTCGAAGAAATGGTAGTGCGAGCCGACCTGGATCGGCCGGTCGCCGCTGTTGGCCACCGTCAGCGTCACGGTCTTGCGCCCGGCGTTGAGGGTGATGTCGCCTGACTGGATGAAGAGCTCGCCGGGGGTCATGCGCAATTCCTCTCCGTTGTCATTGCGAGGCGTGCACAGCACGCCGAAGCAATCTCAGCCGCACATATTGTCGCCCAGATTGCTTCGCTTCGCTCGCAATGACAGGTCATCATCTGATCGGCTCATGCACGGTGACCAACTTCGTCCCGTCCGGGAACGTCGCCTCGACCTGGATGTCGTGAATCATCTCGGCGATCCCGTCCATCACCTGGGCGCGCGTGATCACGTGCGCGCCGGCCTGCATGAGGTCGGCGACGCTCTTGCCGTCGCGCGCGCCTTCCAGGATGAAATCGGAGATCAGCGCCACCGCTTCCGGATGATTGAGCTTGACGCCGCGTTCGAGCCGGCGGCGCGCCACCAGGGCGGCCATGGCGATCAAGAGCTTGTCCTTTTCGCGCGGCGTGAGATTCATGTGCCCCTCAATCGACCCAGAGTTTCGGCAATGGCCCGGTGTCGAGCGCGGCCAGCACCGCGGCCAAGTCGCGCCGCAGCACCGCGCCGTCGCGGGCGCACAGCCGCGCGACCGTGACGCCGTTCCAGCACGATAGGCCGACCTCGCCGGAAAAATCCTTGGCGCGCACGGTCGCGACCTGACGGTCGTCGCCCGGCACCCTCAGCACGGTCGCGACCGCGCAGCCGCCGCCCGCCACAGCGGGCTCGGCCAGCCGGTGGGCAATCGGGCCGTCGAGCCGAAGGGATTCCGCGAAGACGAGCTGGCCGCCGCGGCGGACGCGCCAGCGGTCGGCGACAGCCCCGTGTTCGACCGCCTCTCCCATGGCGGAGCGGCCGAACACAAAGCTCTCGGCGAGGAGGAGGGAAGCGCTCTCCTCCATCTCGACCTCGATGCTGCGGGCCAGGCGCCCGCGGTCGAACAGGATCGTCTCCTGCGGCAGCCAGCGCAGCCGCGCACCACCCGCCAGCGCGACCCTGACGGTGACAGTCGTGGCGGGTCCGAGCGAGCGATAGATTTTTTCCGCCGCGGTGGTGCCGACCAAGAGCTGCGCGTCTTCACCGGCCGTCACAGCGATGTCGAACCGGTCGCCACCCGCCATCCCGCCTGCGGTATTCACCAGAATGGCTTCGAGCTCCGGCCGGCCGCCGCCCGGAAAGCGCACCCGCAGCGATCCCTGCTCGTAGACCCGCACGCGCCGCGTCACGCCGCCCTGCGCCACAACCGCGAGCGCAATCCGGCCCTCGGCCCGATTGGCGGCGAAGATTTTTTCGGCAGCTGCAAGCGCCAACACAAGACCTCTCAGTATTCGTCCCCTCCCCCGCGAGCGGGGGAGGGAGCAGGGTAGCGTTCGCGGCCCCTCACAGCGCCATGGCGCGCCGCAAGGCCCCCTCGTCCAGATTGGCGCGGTCGCACGCATGGACGATGCTGCCGCGCTCCATGACGATGAAATGATCGCCGAGCTCGCTCGCAAAGTCGAGATACTGTTCGACCAGCACGATCGCCATCTCGCCCAGCCCGCGCAGATACGAGATGGCGCGCCCGATGTCCTTGATGATCGACGGCTGGATGCCCTCGGTCGGCTCGTCGAGCAGCAACAGACGCGGGCGCATCACCAGGGCGCGTCCGATGGCAAGCTGCTGCTGCTGGCCGCCCGACAGGTCGCCGCCGCGCCGCCGCAGCATGCTGCCGAGCACCGGGAACAGCGAGAACACGTCGTCGGGAATCGTGCGGTCCCCTCGCCGGAGCGGCGCGTAGCCGGTCTCGAGATTCTCCTCGACGGTGAGCAGCGGAAAGATGTCGCGGCCCTGCGGCACATAGGCGATGCCGCGGCGCGCCCGCTCATAGGGCCGCAGCGCCGTGATATCGGCGCCTTCCCACCTGATCGTGCCGGACGCCACCGGATGCTCGCCGATGAGCGCGCGCAACAGGCTGGTCTTGCCGACGCCGTTGCGGCCGAGCACGCAGGTCACCTTGCCGGGCTCGGCGTGCAGCGAGATGGCGCGCAGCGCCTGGGCGGCGCCGTAATAAAGGTCGATCGCGGTGGCGTCGAGCATGGTCAGCGTCCCAGGTAGACTTCGATGACGCGCTCGTTCGCCGAGACCTGGTCGATCGAGCCTTCGGCCAGCACCGAGCCTTCGTGCAGAACGGTCACCCGCACCCCGAGATCGCGTACGAAAGCCATGTCGTGCTCGACCACGATCACGGTCTTGTCGCGGTTGATCTCCTTGAGCAGCTCGGCGGTCTGGCGGGTCTCGGCATCGGTCATGCCGGCCACCGGCTCGTCGACCAGCAGCAGCTTGGGCTCCTGGGCAAGCAGCATGCCGATCTCGAGCCACTGCTTCTGCCCGTGCGCCAGGCTGCCGGCCAAGCGGCCGCGCACCGTGGGCAGGCGGATGATCTCCAGGATGCGATTGACGCGGCTCGCCTCCGCGGCGCTCTCCTGCCACCACAGGGTGGCGCGCGCGCGCCGGTCGCTCTTGAGGGCGAGCCGGAGATTGTCCTCGACCGTGTGGCTGTCGAACACGGTCGGCTTCTGGAACTTGCGGCCGATGCCGAGCTCGGCGATTTCGGTCTCGTCGAGCGCGGTCAGATCATACGAGCCGTCAAAGACGGCGTCGCCCGTGTCGGGCCGCGTCTTGCCGGTGACCACGTCCATCATGGTGGTCTTGCCGGCGCCGTTCGGGCCGATGATCGCCCGCATCTCGCCGGGCTTGACCACGAATGACAGGTTGTTCAGCGCCTTGAATCCGTCGAACGACACGTTGATGCCGTCGAGATAGAGGAGCGCGCTCGTCGTTCTGGCGTCCATCGGGGTCCTCACTCGGCCGCGCCCGGCACGGCGACCGGCGCGGCGCGCTGGGGCGTCGCCCGCTCCCGCCGCTCGGTCTTCCAATGCCGGAAGGTGCCGACGACGCCGCGCGGCAAGGCCAGCGTCACCACGACAAACAGGCTTCCGAGCAGGAACAGCCAATAGGGCGCGAGCGCGCCGCTGGTGAAATAGGTCTTGCCGTAATTGACCAGGACCGCACCGATCACCGCGCCCGTGAGCGTCCCGCGTCCGCCGACCGCGACCCAGATCACCGCCTCGATCGAATTGGCGGGCGCGAACTCGCTCGGATTGATGATGCCGACTTGCGGCACGTAAAGCGCGCCGGCCACTCCCGCCATGCATGCCGACAATGTGAAGATGAAGAGCTTGTAGGACTCGACCCGGTAACCGAGAAAGCGGGTGCGCGACTCGGCATCGCGGATCGCGATCAGGACCTTGCCGAACTTGGAAGCCACGATGACGCGGCAGATGACGAAGCCGAGCATCAAGGCGGCGACCGAGAGCGCGAACAGCGCGGCGCGCGTCCCCGGCGCCTGCACGTTGAAGCCCAGAATGTCCTTGAAATCGGTGAGCCCGTTGTTGCCGCCGAAGCCGAAATTGTTGCGGAAGAAGCCGAGCAGCAGCGCGTAGGTCAGCGCCTGGGTGATGATCGACAGATAGACGCCGGTGACGCGGCTGCGGAACGCGAACCAGCCGAACACGAAGGCAAGAATGCCGGGCACCAGAAGAACCATCAGGGCCGCATAGGCGAAATACTGGAACCCGTACCAGTAGACCGGCAGTTCGGGCCAGTTCAGGAACACCATGAAATCCGGCAGGATCGGGTTGGCGTAGACGCCGCGCGGGCCGATCTGGCGCATCAGATACATGCCCATGGCGTAGCCGCCGAGCGCGAAGAAAGCGCCATGGCCGAGCGAGAGGATGCCGCAATAGCCCCAGATCAGGTCGATCGAGAGCGCGAGCAGCGCATAGCAGGTGTATTTGCCGAACAGCGCCACCAAATAGGTCGGCAGGTGCAACGCCGACGTCTCCGGCACCAGCAGATTGAGGGCGGGCACCAGGACCGCGAGGCCCGCCAGAATGGCCAGGAATGCGAGCGCGCCACGATCGAGCGAGCGGGCGACGAAGGACGTCATCATGCCTCGACCGCCCGGCCCTTGAGGGCGAACAGGCCTCGCGGACGCTTCTGGATGAACAGGATGATCAACACCAGGATCGCGATCTTGCCGAGCACGGCGCCGGCGAAGGGCTCGAGGAACTTGTTGGCGATGCCGAGCGTGAGCGCGCCGACCAGCGTACCCCACAAATTGCCCACGCCGCCGAACACCACCACCATGAAACTGTCGATGATGTAGCCCTGGCCGAGATTGGGGCTGACATTGTCGATCTGCGAGAGCGCCACGCCGGCAAGCCCCGCGATCCCGGAACCGAGCCCGAAGGTGAGCGCGTCGATGCGCCCGGTGGCGATCCCCATGGCGGCCGCCATCGCCCGGTTCTGGGTGACGGCCCGCATCTCCAGCCCGAGCCGGGTGAGGCGCAGCAGCGCGATCAGGGCGACGAAGACGGCGAGCGCGAAGCAGATGATCCACAATCGATTGTAGGTGATGGTGATCTGCCCGACCTCGAAGGCGCCGCTCATCCATGACGGGTTGCCGACCTCGCGGTTGTTCGGCCCGAACGTGGTGCGCACCGCCTGCTGCAGGATGAGCGACAGGCCCCAGGTGGCGAGCAGCGTTTCCAACGGCCGGCCGTAAAGGAAGCGGATGATGCCGCGCTCGATCAGGACGCCGACGAAGCCCGACACGAGGAAGGCGAGCGGCAGCGCGATCACCAGCGAGTAATCGAACAGCGCCGGATTGCGGGTCCGTATCACCTCCTGGACCATGAAGGTCACGTAGGCACCGAGCATCACCATCTCGCCATGCGCCATGTTGATGACGCCCATGACGCCGAACGTGATGGCGAGGCCGATCGCGGCCAAGAGCAGCACCGAGCCGAGCGACAACCCGTACCAGGCGTTCTGCAGGGTATTCCACAACGCGAGCCCGCTCTGGATCGAGGCGACCGCGGCGCGCGCGGCGCGCGCCACGGCGGGCGAGGTGTCGGACGGGAGGCTCGCGAGCAACGCCACCGCATCCTGGTCGCCGCGCTCGCGCATGGCCGAGACGGCAGCGATCTTGTCGGCGTCCGGGGAATCGCTCGCGCCCAGGACGATCGCGGCGCGCGCCTCGAGCATCGCCTTCCTGACCTTGGGGTTCGTCTCCTTGGCGATGGCCGCCTCGAGGGCCGGCCGCGCGCTCGCCTCCTGCGACTTGAACACCGCCTGCGCGGCATCGAAGCGCCGGCCGGGATCGCGATCGAGCAGGGTCAGCGCCCCGATCGCCGCATCGATGGTCCGCCGCAACCGGTTGTTGATCCGGACCGTCTCCAGGTCGGGCGGTGCTTCGCCGGCGACCGGCCGGCCGCTCGCCGCGTCGAGCAGGCGGTCGGACGGATCCTTGATGAAGATCCTCTTGTCGGCGCCGTAGAGCAGGCGGCCGTCCTGCAGGGCGTCGAGCACGTTAGCCGCCATCGGGTTTTCGCTCGCCGCGACCTCGCCGATGCCGGCTTCGGTCTCGTCGTAATCGTCGGCCGCAAAGCGGGTGAGCGCCTCATTGAAGCTTGCGGCGCGTGCCGCCGATGCCGCGCCCAGCAGGACGAGCACCAACAGCAACGCGACGAGGCGATCGGACAGGAAACGCATCGCAGTCATGCCCCGGCATTTTGTTGGTGGGAGACGGCGGACGTCCGCCGCCTCCCGGTTTCGGTCATGCGGCTGGAGCCGACGGGCTCAAGCGCCCCCGCACTTCTTGGTCACCTTGTTGTAGTTGCCGCATTTGAGGGTGACCCAGTCGGCGACCAGATCCTTCGACCCCTCGAGATACGGCGACCACGCGGCGCCCGGGACGAGGCCCGGCGTCTTCCACACCACGTTGAACTGGCCGTCGCCCTTGATCTCGCCGATGAACACCGGCTTCGTTATGTGGTGGTTCGGCAGCATTTCGGAGACGCCGCCGGTCAGGTTCGGCGCCTTGGTGCCGGGCAGCGCGGCGATCACCTTGTCGGTGTCGGTGGTGCCGGCCTTCTGCACCGCCGCGACCCACATGGCGAAGCCGATCACATGGGCTTCCATCGGATCGTTGGTGGTGCGCTTCGGGTTCTTGGTGAAGGCCTTCCACTTGGCGATGAATTCCTCGTTGCCCTTGTCCTTGATCGACTGGAAATAGTTCCAGGCCGCCAAGTGGCCGACCAGCGGCTTGGTGTCGAGGCCCGCCAGCTCCTCCTCGCCGACCGAGAAGGCGACGACCGGGATGTCCTTGGCCTTGATGCCCTTGTTGCCGAGCTCCTTGTAGAAGGGCACGTTGGCGTCGCCGTTGATGGTGGAGACGACGGCGGTCTTCTTGCCGGCCGAGCCGAACTTCTTGATGTCGGCCACGATGGTCTGCCAGTCGGAATGGCCGAACGGCGTGTAGTTGATCATGATGTCCTCGGCGGCCACACCCTTCGCCTTGAGGTAGGCTTCGAGGATCTTGTTGGTGGTGCGCGGATAGACGTAGTCGGTGCCGGCCAGCACCCAGCGTTTCACCTTCTCGTCCTTCATCAGGTAGTCGACGGCGGGGATCGCCTGCTGGTTGGGGGCGGCGCCGGTGTAGAACACGTTGCGCTCGCTCTCCTCGCCCTCGTATTGGACCGGGTAGAACAGGATGCTGTTGAGCTCCTTGAAGACGGGCAGCACGGACTTGCGCGACACCGAGGTCCAGCAGCCGAACACAGCCGCGACCTTGTTCTTGCTGATCAGCTCGCGCGCTTTCTCGGCGAACAACGGCCAGTTGGAGGCCGGATCGACCACGACGGCCTCGAGCTTCTTGCCGAGCAGGCCGCCCTTCTTGTTCTGCTCGTCGATCAACATCAGCATCACGTCCTTCAGCGTCGTTTCGCTGATCGCCATGGTGCCGGAGAGCGAATGGAGAATGCCGACCTTGATGGTGTCCTGCGCCTGGGCGGGCAGCGCCGCCGCAAGCCCGAGCGCCAGTCCCGCCGTGGCGGCCAGCGCCTGGCGCAAGAACGGTCGCCGCGCGACCGTACGTATGGGATTGAGCATTGCTTTTTTTCCTCTCTGTCTACGCGCGTCGCGGCCGGTTGCCGGTCCGCTCGCGAGGAAGCCGCAAGGAGCGTGCCAAGCCCGAAATACCAGCTAAAGTCCTGAGATCGCCGGGAATCGGAAATGGGCCCGGGATGCCTGATAACTAAGCAAGTGGCAGCCATCTGGTCTGTTGATCAAAAATGTGGCGCGTGCCTAAAATTTGGGCCTGAATCCTTTTTGCGTTGGCGGGGAGCGCCGCATGACCACAAACCCTGAGATTTCCGCGGTCACGCGTGCGCTCGCCGGCTACATCGCCGGCACGATGGCGCACGAGCTGCCCGCCGACGTCGTCGCCAAGACGAAGTTGCACGTGCTCGACACGCTCGCCGCCATGCTGTCGGGCTCGCGCCTCAAGCCGGGCGAGCTCGCGGCCGCCTATGTGGACCGCCTGGGCGGCCGGCCGGAAGCGACCGTGATCGGCACGCGCATCGTCACCTCGGCGGTCAATGCGGCGCTCGCCAACGGCATGATGGGCCACGCGGACGAGACCGATGATTCACACCTGGGCGGGCGCTTTCATCCCGGCTGCGGCATCGTCCCGGCCGCGCTGGCGGTGGCCGAGGAGGCCGGGCTCGGCGGCGCCGATCTGATCAAGGCCGTGGCGCTCGGATATGATGTCGGGGCCCGCATCGCACCGGCGCTCGGGTTGCGCCGTTCCGACACCGCAAGCCGCAGCTCGCACAGCCTCGCGACCGTGTTCGGCGCGGCCGCCACTGCCGCGGCGCTGTTGCGGCTCGACGACACGCAGGTCCGCTACGTCCTGTCCTATACGGCCCAGCAGGCGTCCGGCGTCGCGTTCTGGTCGCGCGACCAGGAGCATATCGAGAAGGCGTTCGACTTCGGCGGCATGGGAGCCCGCAACGGGGTCGCGGCCGCCACCATGGTGGCGGCCGGCTTCACGGCGGTCGACGACCCGTTTGGCGGCACGCACAACCTGTTCACGGCGCTCGCCGCAACCGCGGCGCCCGACGAGCTTGTGGCCGGGCTCGGGTCGCGCTTCGAGATCATGCAGGCCTCGATCAAGAAATGGTGCGTGGGATCGCCGATCCAGGCGGCGCTCGATGCGCTGACGCTGCTGATGGCCGAGCATGGGCTGACGGCCCACAATGTGCGCCGGATGGCGATCGACATGCCGGACGACCGCCTGCATATCGTGAACGACCGGACGATCCCGGACATCTGCCTGCAGCACCTGCTGGCGCTCACGCTCGCCGACGGCGCCCTCACCTTCGCGAGCGCGCATGACTATGCCCGCATGGCCGATCCGGCCGTGCGCGCGATCCGGGGCCGCATCACCGTGATGCCGAGCCCGGAGCTCACGGTCGCGGTGCCGGCCCGCCAGGCGATCGTCGCGGTCGAGACAACGGACGGCCGCACGCTGCGCCATCGCACCACCGCGGTGCGCGGCACGCCCGACAATCCGATGGAAACCGCCGAGGTCGAGGACAAGGCGCGCGACCTGACGGCTCCGGTGGTCGGCGCGGCGCGCGCCGCGCAACTCGTCGAGGCGGTCGCGTCGCTCGAACGCATGGGCCGCGTGATCGAGTTGCGGCCGCTGCTACAGGCGTAGGGTTTTTCTCTACATCGGTGTCGTCATTGCCCGCGCAAGCGGGCAATCCAGTACCCGCAAGCATTCCGGGCCGGGGCGGATCCTCCACAACAATATCCTCGCGTACTGGATGCCCCGCTTTCGCGGCATGACGCCGCTTCAATCGACGCGCAGAAGCTCGGTCAGCCGCTTGGCGGCCGGCAATTCATCCAACCCGAGCACGGCGTCGATCAGCGCCTGCTGGCGGTCCGGCCGCAACACCGTGCGGGTCAGCGCACGGAACTTGGCGACGATGTCATCGGCGCTCGCGAAAGACTGCTCGCTGCCGCGCGGCGCCTCGCGGGTCTCCGTATGCACGGACCCGTCGCGCAAATGCACGTCCACCCGCGCCTTGTGGCGGAAAGCGGAGCCGAGCGCGGTGATCTGCGGATCGTGGACGACCTCGACCTTGCGCGACAAGGCGATGCGCGCCTCATCGTAAATCGCGTCGGGCCGGAACTGGTCGACCGAGACGTCGCCTTCGATCAGCAGCGTCGCGACGCAGAATGGAAGATTGAGCTGCGCCGTGGTCATGCTGTCGGGCCGGTAGGGCCAGCCCACGTGGTCGACCGTGACCTGGGAGCCGTGCACCACGATCTTGTCGAGCTCGTCGAGCCCGAAGGGGCGTTTTTTGCGGATATCGCGGATCGCGTCGAGGGTCGTGTGGTTGCTGCCGACGCAGGAATAGAATTTGAGCGAGATGCGCATGGTCTCGAAGCGCTCGCCCAGGCCGGCGCTCAGCTCAGCGAGGTTGAAGCGGTCATTCGAGCGCGAGAAGGTGGTGCAAAAGCCGCCATAGGGCGCCTCGAACACGTCGACGATGCCGGTGAAGCCGTTGTGCGCCAACAGCGCGCCATAGAGCCCGCTTTGCGACGAGCGGCCCGCATGCATGCGCTTGACCATGGCGCCGTATTGCGCCGCCATCAGGCCGGCCGACTGGGTGCCGGCGATGCCGAGCGCGTGGACGGTCTGTTCGGCGGTGAGCCGCAAGCCGCGCGCCGCGCCCGCAGCCGCCGAGAAGACGCCGACGGTCGCGCCCGAATGCCAGCCCTGCCCGATATGCTCCTGGCCCATGCACTTGCCGACGCGCGGACCGATCTCGTAGCCGGCGACAGCGGCCGCCAGGAAGTCGCGGCCGGTAAGCTCAGCATGGCTTTCGGCCACCGCAATCAGGGCCGGCAACGTGACGGCGCCGACATGCAGAACGCCCTGGCGATGGACGTCGTCGAGTTCGAAGCCCTGAACCTGCGTTCCGTTGACCAGCGCCGCATGGGGCGACGACAAGCGCTGGCCGGTCCCCCAGACCGAGGTCGTGCGGGTGGCGTCGAGCGCCGCGCAGGTCTCGCGCAGGATGCGGCACCATTCGAGATCGACGCTGTAGATCGCGCAGCCGATCGAATCGAGAATCAACAGCTTGATGCGCTCGCGGACCTCCGCCGGAATCCTCTCGTAGCTCAGCGCGGAGACGAACTCCGCGATCTGGCGCGTGTGGACATTGTCCACACCGGCATGCTCCCCCATCAGGTGACTTTCCCTTCCCTCAATGATCCTCGAGGACCGTGCGTGCAATCGACGCGTCGAGCGCCTCGTAGTCGTAGTAGCCGATGGTGTCGTAGAGCGCCGCCCGCGTCATCATGTCGGGCAGCATCTCATGCACATGGCCGTTCCGGCGCAGGCTCGCATAGAAATGCTCGGTCGCGCGCGCCGCGATGCGGAACTCCGATACCGGAAAGATGACGACCTCGTAGCCGAATTCATGCCACTCCTGCAACGAGAGCTGCGGCGTGCGGCCGAACTCGGTCATGTTGGCGAGCAGCGGCGCCGAGACCTCCCGGCGCACCCGGCGGATATGGTCGGCCGAGGTGAGGGCCTCGACGAAAATCAGGTCGGCGCCCGCATCCGCATAGCGCCTGGCGCGCGCGATCGCGTCGTCGAGCGACGTGCCGGCCGCATCGGTGCGGGCGCAGATCAGGAGATCGGAGGCGGCCGACCGCGCCGCCGCCACCTTGCGGCACATGTCGTCGGCCGGGATCAGCCGCTTGTCGTTGAGATGACCGCATTTCTTGGGAAACTGCTGGTCCTCGATCTGGATGCAGGCGGCGCCGGCCTCCTCGAGACAGCGAACCGTGTGCATGACGTTGAGCGCCTCGCCGAAGCCGGTATCGCAATCGACGATCAGCGGCAGGCCGCTGGCGCGCACGAGCTCGCGGGCGCGCCGCGTCACGTCCTCGAGCGTCAACAGCCCGAGATCGGGCAGCGCCATCGAGGCGGAGAGCGCCGCGCCCGACAGATAAAGCGCCTCGAAGCCGGCGCGGCGCGCCAGCAGTGCCGACATGCCGTCATGCGCGCCGGGGGCGGCAACCGTCGCCTTGCTGGCGATCAGGCGGCGCAAGGCCGCGGCGGGGCTGGTGCGGGGGGAGCGGCCATCGAGCCATGTGGTCGTCATTGCGAACCCCTTGGCGCCTGGTTCAGCGGCGCTTCGGCGCCACCGTATCAGATGCGTGGATCAAGTTGTCACGGGGGATGGGAGCGAAAATTTACGGGGGACGCAGCAGAATCCTGCACGAGGACTCTCTTGCCCATGAGGCGCCGCCGCGAGCCGGTCAGGCCGCGTCCGCGATCCGGCGCCGCCGTTTGGCCAGGAATTCGGGAATCTCGCGCTCCGGCATCGGCTTGCTGAACAGGAAGCCCTGGGCCTCGCCGCAGCCTTCTGTTTTCGCCATTTCGAGCTGCTCCTCGGTCTCGATACCCTCGATGATGGTAGCGATCCGCAAACTGGCGGCAAGGCTCGCCACCGCCCGGACGATGGCGCGCGAATCGTTGCGCTCCGGCATGTCGCGCACGAACTGACGGTCGATCTTGATCTTGTCGAACGGAAAGCTTCGCAGGTAGGCGAGCGACGAATAGCCGGTCCCGAAATCATCCATCGAGATCCGCACGCCGAGGTCGCGCAACTGATGCAGCGTGGCCAGCGTGCTGGTCTCGCCCTTCAGGAGCACCGACTCGGTGATCTCGAGGTCGAGCCGGTTCGGCGGCAGGCCGGACGCGGCCAGCGCATTCAGGGCGATCTGAACGAGGTTCTGGCCCTTGAACTGAGCCGCCGACAGGTTGACGGCGACGCCCACCGGCTCGGGCCATTTCGCCGCATGGGCGCATGCGGTGCGCAGCACCCATTCGCCGAGCGGCTGGATCAGCCCGGTCTCCTCGGCGAGCGGAATGAACTGGAGCGGCGGAATCTGTCCGCGCGAGGGATGGTTCCAGCGCACCAGCGCCTCGAAGCCGCTCACATGACCGTCGCTGAGGTGGATGATCGGCTGGTAATGCAGCTCGAACTCGCCCTTGACGATCGCCGACCGCAGATCGATCTCGAGCGCGTGGCGCGCCTGCAGGCGCTTGTCCATCTCGCGCTCGAAGAAACGGTGCGTTCCGCGCCCGTCGCTCTTGGCGAGGTAGAGCGCCATGTCGGCACTCTTGAGAAGCTGATCGGGGTTGGCGCCGTCATTGGGCGCAATCGCGATGCCGACACTGGTGCCGATATCGATGTAGCGCCCGCCGACCTCGTAGGGACGACCAATGAGCTCGACGATGCGCGTGGCGAGCTCGCTGCATTGCTCCGGCCGCTCCACCGCGCTCTGCACGATCGCGAATTCGTCGCCCCCGATGCGCGCCACCATGTCGGAGCCCTGGACGGCCGACAACAGCCGGCCGGCCACGGCCTTGAGCAGTTCGTCGCCGACCGGATGCCCGAGCGTGTCGTTGACCGTCTTGAAGCGGTCGAGGTCCAGGCAGAGGACCGCGCAACCGCGGCCGGGCTGGAGCTTGGAGAAGGCGTCTTCGAGATGCTCGCGAAACAGCACCCGGTTGGGAAGGTTGGTCAGCAGATCATGGCGCGCGAGATGCGAAATCTTGGTCTCGGCGCGACGCCGCTCGGTGATGTCCTCGTGGACCGCGACCCAGCCGCCATCCGCCATGGGACGCTGCGACACCGCGATGACGCGGCCATCCATCAGCTCCTGCGTGAAGGCGGAGTGTTCCTGCGTGGTCTGCGCCGCCGCGGCGGTCTCCTCGGGGGACGCGATCGCACCCGTCCCGATCGCCGCACGATGGGCCTCGATGCGCGCGAGCGCGGTGCCCGGCTGCGTCTGGCCGGACGACAGGCCGTACATCTCCACATAAGTGGCGTTGCACAGGATCAGCCTGTGATCGGCGTCGAACATGCAAAGGCCGTGGGTCATGTTGTTGAGCGCGACGTCGATGCGCCGATTGAGCTGCTTGAGCTCGTCCTCCCGCGACATCAGTTGGACGGCGTTATCCTTGAACACTTCGACGGCGCGCGCCATGTCTCCGACCTCGTCGCGATCGTGGCGATACGGGACCGCTGTCGCGGTCTCGTGCCGGGCGAGCTTCACCATAGCGCCGGTGACGTCGCCCAGGCGCGAGAGGACGCGATGCATCGTCGCGAGCCCGATCGGCCCGATCAGGACGAAGGCCGCGAAGGTGCATATCAAGACCGCGATCGTCAGCGAGCTCGCGGAGGCCAGCATGAATGCCACGGCTTCCTCGGCGTCATGCAGCCGCTGGTCGCGGTAGTCGCGAACCAGGACCTGAATTCCGTTGGCTACGTGCGTATATCCCTCGGCCTGTTCGCTCGCCTTGTCCTGGGCGAAGTCGTTCGCATAGAACACGACCTTCTGGGCGGCGTCGAACAAGGCGGGCAGACTTGCTTCGATGCGGCGCTCCAGCGCGCTCGCCGGCAGATCGCTCCTCTGGCCGATGATCTCCTTCATCAGGTCGTCCAGCTTGATCCTGGTCGATGCGAGGTCGTGACGGCCGTGGTCGATCCGCTCGCGATCGACTTCCGACAGCATGCTCTCGACGATCCGGCGATGCTGTTCGAGCAGGAGGCCGAGACGCGAGGCGCCCAAAGTTCCGCGAAACCCGTAATCGTAGAGACGGTGCGCCGCGGTCTCGGTCGTTTTCGCAAAATAGATCGAGCAGGCCGCGAGCGAGATGACCGCGACGATCGACAACAGCGCGAAACAATAGAGCTTGCCCGCGATGCTCTGGCCGATCCTGCCGACAGTATTTTTCTTGAGAGAATGCAGTTGCGAAAACGACCGAGACCGCGGCGCACCGTCTCTACGATTACGGGTTTCGCGGAACTTTGGGCGCCTCGCGTCTCGGCCTCCTGCTCGATGACCTGAACGAGCTGCACGGGCGTCTTCACAAAGATGGGGTTCGGCGCGCCCAGCTTTTGTCCGCGGAGAAGCTCGGACTCCACGACGGCCGTGACACCGCCGCCGCCGCCGACCAGCACGACCCGTATCGGGAGATCGGGGCCGCCGATCTCCTTCCAATTCTTGATGTCGCCGCGCAGGATTTTGGCGATTGTCTCGGCCGACGCTTTGCGCACCGGATTGGACTGATGCACCCCGATCGCTATCTGGGTCGTCGAAATATTGAACTCGCGCAGCAAGTCGTAGGCCATGCCGGGCGCGACTTGCCGCAGGATGTCGATCTCGGTGCGAAGCGGCGCGGAGATCATGCTCAGATGAGCGCGCCCTTCCATCAGGCCGATGAGCCCGGGCGTCGATTTGTTCGGAATGATCGTCAACACATGACCCGCCGTCGCTTCGATCTGCGAATGGAACGGTTCCATGACCATGATGCGGCGATTGAAGGTCGTCGAGCCCTGCACGATGAGAGTTTCGGCGGCGGCCGGCGAGGCCGCCTGGGTGGCGACCTGGATCATCGTCACCGCCAGCATCAGCCGCGCGGCTCGCTTCGCGATGGCAACGGCTCCCCCGGCCATGTGATCCGCTCCGTATCCGCTTGTCGCGTCTCGCGTCCGTGAACCCCGAGAGGAACGGTCGGACCGCCTTTTCCCCAATTAGTCGAGCGATATAGAGCCTTTGATCTTACTTCTGCGCTAATAAGCCGAGAATGCATGGCTGCCCTGCCGGCCCAGGCGCGGCAGGGTGAATCGTCCGTTAAAACGAACTTCAATCCGGCCGCGCGGCGCGCGTAGCCAGCCTCGAATTCGGACAATCGTTAAAATCCTAGCGATTGGCGCAATACGGACGTCATGGAAGCCGGCCTAAGCTCGACGTCAGGCGTAAAAATCGAGCCCGGGTGACTCACATGACCGACGCTCTCGTCCGATTGGGATTGCCCAACAGCATGGTCATCCTCGTGCTGGCCGTGATGCCTGTTGTCGCCGCCGCGACCGCGCCGGCCGAACGTGCCGATATGTCGCGTCTCCAGAGCGCACCTGCGATGCTCGTCGCCGGGATCGGCGCGCCGGCAGACGCGGCCGCACAGACCTCCGAATGAAAATACGCCGCCCTATCGGGCGGCGTATTTTCATCGCGGCAGGCGAGCGGCCTAGGCGGCCGCCGTCTTGTCGATGACCTGCGCCTCCTCGACCAGTTCAACGCCGCCGTCGAGATGGAGACGCACGAGGCTTCCGTCCGGAATGCCGGACAATCCCTCGACCCCGACGATCATCGGCACGTCGTGCTCGCGTGCCAGGATCGCGGTGTGGCTCAGCCAGCCGCCGAGCTCGCTCACGAATCCACCCGCCCGGCCGAAATAGGGAAGCCAATTCGGGTTGATCATCGGCGCAACGATG
>WNFR01002436.1_pt1 | contig 20037 bp, 13 predicted proteins | sample 5400221 | NCBI WGS metagenome assembly WNFR01 (sample SAMN13153357, study PRJNA577476) | soil metagenome | isolation source: 40 cm soil under Madrone tree | place: USA:California | collected 2016-06-14 | reverse complement strand
ACAGGTACATGCTCGACCGGGTGTCGACCGTTGTGCTCGGGCTCGACGGCCTCGGTGGCGCGGAGCGTTTTGCCGACTACACGCAATGGGAGATGTGGCAGCGCTCACAAGCGGCCGCGGGGAAGAGCAACGCGTCCGTTGAAACGCAGAGCCCAAGCGGAACGCCGGGCGCGCCGAAAGCGTCTCTGACAAAAAAGAAGCTCTCTTATAAAGAGGCCCGCGAATTAGAGACTATCGAACAGCGCATAGCGGACGCCGAAAGGGAACTGCAAGCTAAACACGACATGATGCAAGAGCCCGCGGTGATGAGCGACGGCTCCCGCCTTCACGCTGTCTCTATCGAAATGGACGCGGCGCAGAAAACGATCGATCACCTTTACGCCCGCTGGCAGGAGCTAGAACAAAAGAAGAACTGAGGCGAAAGAACGGTCGCTACTGCAGCGGCGTCTCTTCAGTGCGCCAACTTTCTTTTCGTATGACATCAAAGATGCCGCCCTAAAAGGGACGGTGCTACATAACCATCGGAGATGCAATTACCGGAGGGGGCCGGCGAGACGGACTTTGCGACTCAGGACAAGGCGGCGTTACGTAAAAAAACGAACCGGTCACGATGATTGCATTCGGGGCCGGTTCGGCGTCAGTTGCCGGAGGGCGGTGGCGACGGGCGCGGAGTGATGGTTACGGCGAGATTCTTGCCGTCTGGAGTGGGCTGAAACTCAACGACGGCGTCGGTGCCGACACTGACCTTGCCTTGTACCTGCGTGTTGGCGTCCAAGATGAATTGCATGTTGTGTTTGGCGTTTCCGTCGATCACTTCCAGCACGAAAGACTTTTTGTCGCTGGCGATGTCGGTTACTTTGCCCGAGGCTGACTTGGTCTGCTCACTGCGTTGTTTTGGTTGAGGTTTCTCTTGAGCGGGACGCGCGTACGCGGCGATGCCTGAAAGCAGCAGGCCGGCAAGTGAAGCAGAACAGAGGAACTTACGAAGCATAGGCATACACCTCCTGGTGTGTGTGACCTGGTTGAGAGCGGGAGTGCTGGGGATGGGCACGCGGGCTTCCATCGGAGAAATAAAAACCAGATGCGCGCAAAGAATTCGTTGAGCGGTAAACGGCGGCAGGCATGAGAGTTGCGAAAGTCTTGCGAGGCGCGACACAGTGCGACGGGACTGGCGGCCAAGATCATTCTGCGGGCGGAAGCAATTTTTTCGTGGAGCGGCGATTTCTGTCTCAGTGGAAGATGGGAGCGCGCCTTAGGACCCGCGACAACTCGGACCCGAAACGTGGCAGGTAGCACAGGCATCACGCTGACATTACCGGACGGGCACTTACCCCAAGCTCTCCCGTTTTAGCTCTTGCCGCGCTCCGTGTTACTCTCTTCGCCGTCAATTGGAGCCCCTTATGACTGAAAGTAATGCCATTGCGCGTCGAAAATTTATTTCGCAGGCCGCTGCTACTGCTGCCGCGTTGACCATCGTACCCCGCCATGTTCTCGGCCGCGGTTTCGTGCCACCCAGCGATATGCTCAACATCGCGGGCATCGGCGTCGGCGGCATGGGGCGGACGAATCTCGTCAATCTGGCCTCGCAAAATATCGTGGCGCTCTGCGATGTCGACTGGGGCTATGCGGGGAAATCTCTGGATCGCCTGGATTCGGACATCGAGCATCTGCGCGCCCGCATCGATGCCCCGCCTGCGGAAGCCGCAGCCGGGCAGGAGCGCGCCGAGTTCAATCGCGAGAAAGCGAAGGCCCAGCTTGCGGACATGATCCGGCTCAAGACCGAGCTGGTGCCGAAAGCCAAGCGCTACAAAGATTATCGGCAGATGCTCGAGCAGCAGAAAGACATCGACGCCGTCGTCGTGGCCACTCCCGACCACATGCACGCGACGATCGCGCTGGCCGCCATGGATCTCGGCAAGCATGTGTACGTGCAGAAGCCGTTGGCTTGGTCGGTCGACGAGGCTCGCCGCCTTGCGCGCCGCGCCAAGGAAACGAAAGTCGCCACGCAAATGGGCAACCAAGGTCATTCTCTTGACGAAGCGCGCACGGCCGTTGAATACATCCGGGCCGGCGCCATCGGCGACGTGCGCGAAGTGCATATCTGGACGAATCGTCCGCTGGGCTATTGGCCGCAAGGCGTGCCGCGCCCCGAGCCGCTGAAAGCTTCCGCCGATACGCTGCGATGGAATGGAAGCGGCGTCACCACGCGCCTCGCCGCGGCACTCGCCGGCAACTATCCCGTGCCCGAAGGCCTCGACTGGAATCTGTTTCTCGGCGTCGCGCCGCAGGTGGACTATCACCCCATCTATCATCCGTTTAACTGGCGCGGCTGGACGGATTGGGGCGTCGGCGCGATTGGAGACATGGGCGCGCACCTTATCGATCACTCCGTGTGGGCGCTCAATCTGGGCTTGCCTACCACTATCGAGACGATTTCGACGCCGTTCAACGGCGCCTCTTATCCCAACGCCACGCTCACCTTCTACGAGTTTCCAGCGCGCGGCAAAATGCCTCCCGTCAAACTCACTTGGTACGACGGCGGCCTTCTGCCTAATCGTCCCGATGAACTCGGCGAAGAGCAATTGAACAAGGGAGGCGGTGCGTTGCTCGTAGGCAGCAAAGGAAAGCTTCTGCACGACACTTACGGTCTCAATCCTCGCCTTCTACCCAAGTCTTTGCACGATTCGTTCGGCAAGCCGCCGCAAAAGCTTCCGCGCATTCCGGGCGAACATCACGAACTGAACTGGGTGGATGCCGCGAAGGGCAAGGCTGTAGCCTCGTGCCCCTTTGAATATGCCGCGCGGCTGACGGAGATTATGCTCCTCGGAGCTGTCTCTCTCCGCGCCGGAACCAAAATTCACTATGACGCCGACAACATGCGCGTCACCAACGCCATTGGCGCCAACGACTACCTGACGCGCCAATATCGCGCCGGCTGGTAGAAAACGAAGCGTGGCCAAGATTCGGTAGATCGAGCGGTCCCCGCGGAAAAAATGTAGGACGAGATTCATTCTCACGCTGTCGGGACGGTGCCGACGTCGAATCTTGTATTCCGTGCCGGTGATCGAGGCGGCGCTCGGTGAGGCCAGCAAAGCGACGAGCTCTGCCACTTCGCTCGGCCGCCCCGGGCGTCCGATGGGGATGCCGCCGAGCGAGTCCATCAAACCCTTGCGCGCGGTCTTATAGTCCGTGCCATTCTTGACTGCCAATTCGTTAACCAACCACTCTCTCTTCCACTGAAGTCCATACGATAATCACCTCATTCAGTATCAGTAGAAATACTGATTGCATCCTTAATAGGCTTGTGGCAGCGTACCCGCCGACGTTGGTCGCCCAAAGAACTGAAAATTAACGGAACCGTTGCAAAGCCGTAATGGTACCGCTGCGTATATGTGTTGCCATCACTCACAGCTCTGCGGTGGTTGCCGTATGTGGAAAGCTCTGAGTCATCATAAGGAGTCGGTCGATGAGCAATGTCTGGCGGGTGGCTGTTTTTGTGTTTTTGCTGGGTTGTATCGTTTCGGCATCCCTGTTCGCGCAGTCGGACCTCGGAACCATTTCCGGTTTCATTAAAGATCCCTCTGGCGCGACGATTGCCAATGCAAGAGTCCTCGTACACAATCAAACCGGCATTCAGCGCGAGGCCATTGCAAACGAATCGGGCTTCTACACCGTCACCAATCTTCCACCCGGCCTCTACACCATAGCGGTCCAAGCTCCTGGTTTTCAGAATTACCAATCAATTTACAACAAGCTTGAGCCGAGCGGGCATCTGGGCATCGACGTGCAACTTACCGTGGGCTCCGCGAGCCAAACTGTCGAGGTCACGGCGACGACGGTAACGCTGCAAACGGAGTCGGCTACCGTCCAAAAGCTGGTCACACGCGAACAGATTGACGCCCTTGAGCTCAATGGCCGCAATCCAGTCCTCATGAGCAATCTCGTCCCCGGCACTCGCGGGGGAAATTTGGCGGGACTTTCCTTTAATTTCAGCCAGGGCCCTGCGAACTTCAATGGTTCCCGGAATCCTGAGAATCTGATCACGTATGACGGCGCGCCCGCCACGCGTACGCGTTCCAACGGAACAAGCTTGGGATCAGCCGACGTGGACTCCACGGAAGAAATCCAGATTCTCACGGCGAATTACTTGCCGGAATATGGCCGCACGTCCGGCGGCCAAATCCGCATCATTACGAGGACAGGTACGCAGGACTTTCATGGCGCCGCTTACGAATATCTTCGTAACGATGCTTTCAACGCAAATACCTGGACCCGAAACCATACGCCCGGTCAGAACTTCGTACCCCCTTTCCGCTACAACCAGTTCGGCTACCATCTTTCCGGGCCTCTTTACATCCCCGGAAAATTTAATACCAGCAAAACTAAGATCTTTTGGTACTGGGGCCAGGAATGGGTCCGATTCCGCTTCACGGATACCAGAAGTCTGACAGTTCCCTCTCTGTTGATGCGGCAGGGCGATTTCAGTGAACTCCTGAACCCAAACAACGTTTATTTTGGCAAGGCGGTCATCATCAATGATCCGAATACGGGGCTGCCGTTCCCCGGCAACAAAATTCCTCTGTGCACCGGAGCACCCACGGGATCGTGCGCCACGCCTAACGGTCTTGGTATTCTGAAAGCCTATCCGGCGCCGAATTTGACTACCCCGATCAACGGAAACCAGTTCTGGTACAGCACCGCGGCCCACCCGCAAAACCAACGCAAAGATACCCTGGCCATCGACATAAACATCACCAACAAGCAGCGGCTCCAAGCGCGTCGCATGGGTTATTCTTTCTGGGAATATCAGCCACTGGATGGCGACAGCGGCGAAACACCAAAATTCTTCAACCGGCCCAACCAAACCAACTCGCTCGATCACGTTTGGACGATCCGCCCCACGTTAGTCAATGAAGTTTTGGCCACTTTCAGTTTGGACGACGTCTACATTCCCGTCGATGCGGCGCACTTCCTGGACCGCACTACGGTTGGCCTGAACTATCCCTATATCTTTCCAGGGAAGCTGATTCCTACCCGAATTCCGACGGTGACCATGACCAGCTTTTCCACTTTGAACGGCGGACCCTATCCTTCGCACTCCTCCGGTCCGATCTACGATGTATCTGACAGTTTGACCTGGATCAAAGGCAGGCACACGCTCAAGTTTGGCTTCCTGTTCGAGCGTGCTGGTGAGAACGACAATGATGAGATCAACGTGAATGCCTGTCCGACCTGTACGAACAACCAAAACGGCCAGTTCTTCTTCGGGAACACGCGCTCCGGCCAGCCCACAAGCGGCCTGGCAGTTGCGAACGCGGCGCTCGGCTTGTTCAACACCTATTCCGAACTAGGCCAGCGCGCCTACACTGTCTTCCGCAGTCATATGTACGAGTCTTTTGCCCAGGACTCTTGGAAGTTCAATACGAAGCTGACCATAGACTACGGTCTTCGCTACACCGTGATTGTCCCTTACAGCGCCCTTTGGCGGAACATGGCAGTCTTCGATCCGACCTTGTACGATCCCAACAAAGCGGTCCAGGTCGACCCGAAGACCGGCGCGATTATTGCCGGTTCAGGCGATAGGTACAACGGCCTGGTAATTCCGGGCAGTGGATGGCCAAGTTCAGCCAAAGGACGCTTCCCGGAAGCGACGTCGGGGACTTACGACTATCTGTTCCGGGGAGTACCCGCTCACTACTCGGATATTCATTGGGGCCAAGTGCAGCCCCGTTTGGGCATCGCCTATCAAATCACTCCGAAGACGGTTATCCGCGGGGGCGCTGGCCGCTTCTTTACGCGTCTCGGTGTGAGCGACTCGATCTTCCTGGGCGGGAACCCGCCATTTCAGCCCACGGCGAATGTCTCGTTCGGCTTTGTCGATAATCCGGGCGGCACTGTGGCCAACAGCCTCCCGCTCACTGTTACCTCGCAAAGCAAAACCTTTAAGAATCCGGAGGCCTGGAGCTGGAATTTCACAGTCGAGCGAGAGCTGCCGTGGAAGTCACTCGTCAGCGCTGCGTATGTAGGCCGTCGCGGACTGCACCTGCAGCGCGAGGCCGACATCAATCAGCCCACCACGGCCGTTGTCGCCGCGAACCCGGGCGTCAACATCGACGCCCTGCGGCCGTACAAAGGCTACAATTCCATCCGTCAGACTGACAACGTCGCCAGTTCGCTTTATAACTCGCTGCAATTGACTTGGAACCGACATTTTGCAGATGGACTGATGATTAGCGCCTCCTACACTCTGTCCAAGACTATGGACAGCGGCTCCAACCAGCGCGACATCGTGCCGGATACTTATTACACGAGCAATCTCTGGGGACCATCTGATTTCGACACTCGCCACGTGTTCGTCATCAACTATCTTTATGAACTGCCTTTCTTCCGTAATCAGCAGAATCTGTTCGGTAAGGTCCTCGGGGGATGGCAGGTCAGCGGCATCACTCAATTCCAGACAGGCCAGCCGTGTGGCATTGCCGTCAACAACGACTACGCCGGCGTAGGTCAGGACGGCGCCATGGATAACAACACGATTGGCTTGCCTTACGGGGGCTCAAGTAATTGTCCCGGGGGGCAATATTGGGTGGTGAATGGTAATCCTAAGATTCTGGGCCAGATGGCGGAGAATGGGCCTTCAGACCCCCGCCTCTATTTCCAGACGACCAATCCGGATGGCACTCCAATCTTTACTAAGCCGACCCCCGGCACGTTCAACTTACAAAACGGCGTACGCGGACTTATCTACAGGCCGGGACTCGAAAACTGGAATATTGGTCTTTACAAAAAGTTTCCGGTCAACGAGCGATTAGGTTTCCAGTTTCGCGCGGAGGCGTTCAATGCCTTTAATCATCCCAATTGGGGTTCACCGGCCATGGATCCAACCAACGTTAAGACCTTCGGTAAGGTCCTAGGCAAAACCGACGACGTGCGCAACTTGCAGCTCTCGCTGCGGTTCTACTTCTAAAGCTGCCTCGGCAAATCGGCGTCTGCCGGTGTCGGCGTTGACGCTTGGCGCGACATCCCGAGTCTAGCCTCGCCTCTGCTGCTACAATTCCATCAGGGGCAAAACCAACCCGTTTATGTTCGCTATTCGCCTGATTGGCGTCCTTGCGCTCGTCGCGTTTAATGGTTTTTTTGCCGCGGCTGAGTTCTCCCTCGTCGCAGTACGCCTCTCGCGCGTGCGTCAACTCGTGCGCAAGGGCGATGCCCGCGCCCGCGTGGTCGAGACCCTCCTTGGGGATTTGCATCGCGTCGTTTCCGCCGTGCAGCTCGGTATCACGTTGACCAGCCTCGCTCTCGGCGCCCTCGGTGAATCCACTCTCGCGGCTATCATCCGCTCACTGCTGCCTGCGACTGCTGATTCGCGCGTCACGCTGCTGGTGCACGCCGCTGCACTGGCCATCGCCTTCGCCATGCTCAGCGCTTTGCACGTCGTCATCGGTGAACTCGTGCCGAAGACCGTCAGCCTGGCGCGCGCCGAGCGCGTGGCCTTGCTGATTGCGCGGCCCTTCTCGTGGTTCCTGACAACTTTCCGGTGGGCCATCGATCTCCTCGACGGTGTCTCCGGAGCGATCGTTAGGGCCATGGGCGTCTCCAAGCCGCAGGTTCCGAGCGCGGCGCATTCCACCGAGGAGCTGCAAATCCAAATCCAGCAAGCTCGCGAGCGCGGACTCCTCGCTCCGGGCGAAGAAAAATTCATCGTCAGCGCCATCGAACTCGGCCAGGTGCAGGTGCGCGAAATCATGGTCCCCCGGCCGGACATGCACATGGTCCCTGTGGAATCCACGCTCGACGAAGTCCTGCGCGCCTTTGCCACCACGCAACGTTCCCGCATCCCCGTGTATCGCGGTAGCGAAGATCAGATTCTCGGGTTTGTGCATATCAAGGATATGCTGTGGGTTCTCCTTGATCGCGAGCGGCGCCTGGAAGAAGATCTTTCGGCGTCGCCGTTCGATCTGCGCCGCGTGCTTCGCGAGGTTCTTATCGTTCCAGAGACAAAACCCGCAGGCGAGTTGCTTCTGGAGTTGCGCACCCATCATGCCGGCTTGGCGATTGTCGTCGATGAATTCGGCAGCGTTCTCGGTCTCGTCACCTTGGAGGACATCCTGGAGCAAGTCGTGGGAGAAATTCACGACGAATTTGACGTTGTCGAGCGTCCGCTCACCCTTGCCGATGGCGCAATCATTTTCGACGCTGCGTTGAATGTTCGCGATCTCGACACCCAGTACAACATCACGCTTCCGGAGGATCCCGCCTACGCCACGGTCGGCGGATTCGTTCTCGACCAGCTTGGATTCATTCCGCGCGGCGCCGAAAGCTTCGAGTACGGGAACTATCGTTTTACGGTCGTCGAGATGGATGGCAAACGCGTCGCTCGCGTAAAAGTTCAGCGCTCCCGGCCCGCAACCAGCGATCGTTCTTCGGAAGCAGCTACGCCAACGCCAGCCACCAATGAGCCTCAACCCGTCAAGGCGGCAAAATCACCGCAATCAAATCCCTCGGCGGAAACTCGCTGATGGCCCGCCACCTCCTGCAGCGCTTTCTTCTGACTCTCCCGGCGCTCTGGCTCGTCCTCACCCTGGTTTTCTTGATGATTCACATCGTGCCCGGCGATCCTGTCGAACAGATGCTTGGCGAAGGCGCCGCTCCCGGAGAGATTACGCAGCTCCGGCACGCTTTGAATCTCGATCAGCCGCTCGTTGTTCAATATGGCCACTATTTGAAGCAGTTGCTTCGCGGAGACCTCGGGCAATCCTTCAAGTTTCAGGCGCCCGTGCGACGAATCATCTTCGAGCGCTATCCCGCAACGCTCCAGCTCGCCTTCTGCGCTCTGCTGGTTTGCGCGGCAATTGCCATTCCCGCGGGTGTCCTCGCTGCGTATCGCCGCGGGCACGCCGCCGATCGCGCGGTCTCGCTGTTTACTTTGTTCGGCTTGGCTTTCCCTAATTTCGCGCTTGGTCCCGTGCTCATTCTTTTCTTCTCTATTTATCTCGGTCTGCTGCCGGTGTCGGGACGCAGCGGTCCCGGCTCTTACATTCTGCCCGCCGCAACCCTCGGCGCCGCTCTCGCTGCGATTCTTACGCGCATGGTTCGCGGCTCCATGCTCGAAGAACTCTCGAGCGATTACGTTCGAACGGCTCGCGCCAAAGGCCTCCCTATGAGCGCGGTATTGTTCCGCCACGCCTTTCGAAACGCGCTCATCCCCATTATCACCATTCTCGGCTTGCAATTCGGCACGCTGCTCGCCGGAACGATAGTCACCGAAACAATTTTTTCCTGGCCCGGCATCGGTCGCCTGACCGTGCAAGCCATCTCCGCCCGCGACTACCCGCTGCTGCAAGGCTGCATCCTCGTAATCGCGGTTTCCTACGTCCTGGTGAATCTCCTCACCGATATTCTGTACGCCGTAATCGATCCACGGGTCCGCCTCGCATGAGCACAAACATTACGCCGCCTCCGCCTGCAGTTAGAGACGTCGCCGAGCCTCCGGCGTCGGCCGCGCCGCAAAGCGCGAGCGCGTTGTCATCCCGAGCGACGCGAGGAACCCGCTTTTTGCCTCTGCGTCAATTCCTACGCCAAAGTATCCTCGCGCGCCTGGGTTTTGCCTTTGCAACTCTGCTGATCCTGGCCGCGCTCCTGGCGCCATGGATTGCTCGTTCGAATCCCACGGCACAGAATTTGCCGGCGCGCCTCGAAGCTCCATCCAGCGCACACTGGTTCGGCACCGACGAATTAGGCCGCGACACTTTCGCGCGCACCCTTTATGGCGCGCGCGTTTCGCTGCTTGTCGCGATTTCCGTTGTGCTTGGATGCGGGCTTACCGGCCTCGTCATCGGAATGCTGGCGGGCTACGCAGGCGGATGGTTCGATCGCTTTGTGAATCTTTTGCTCATCAACGCATTTCTTTCTTTCCCTGGGATTTTGCTGGCCATCGCCTTCGCGGCGTTTCTGGGACCGGGCATCGGCAAAGTAATTCTGGCACTGGTCATCACTGGGTGGGCCGGCTATGCGCGCCTGGCTCGCGCGCAAGTTCTCAAAGTGAAAGAGCTTGAATTTATTCTAGCGACGCGCTCGCTCGGTGCGTCGCACCTTCGCATTCTGACGAGACATCTGTTGCCGAATATTTTGCAGCCGCTCCTGATTCAAGCAACCATCGGCATCGCCGGCGCTATTCTCGCGGAGTCCACTCTGAGTTTTCTTGGGCTTGGCGTCCTTGCACCGGTGCCGAGCTGGGGCTCCATGCTCAATGACGCGCGCAGCCACCTCTTCGACGCGCCGCACATGGTGATTTTTCCCGCGCTCGCCGTGATGCTCGCCGTTCTCGCGTTCAACTTGCTTGGCGATGCCTGGCGCGACTGGCTTGACCCGCGCACGCGTTCGCAAATGGCCGCGCTCGAGCTTACGCGCTGAAGTTCTAACGAAGCTATTTATCTTCGAGCAACACCGGAGTGCCGCGGCCGATGCTCAGCGTGCGCGAGGCATTTCCCTTGTTCAGCCCGATCTCGACGTACCCGGCCGAGCCGATATAGGCCACCGGCTCGCCAGCATTGCCGCTCGCAAAGGTTGGGACCATACGCGACACCGCCTGAGTTCCCACCTGAAATTTCACTTCGCCATTTGTGAGGGCGCTTTCCGGCAGGTCCTCCGCGCGAAAATTCGTAATCAGGTTTCCGAATGCGTCCACGCGCATCACAATACCCTTCGCGACTCCATCAGCCGCTTTGGGTTTCGGCAGCGCGAATTTTTTGTAGTCCGTGATTTCCTCGCCCATGCTGGCGGTCTGCCATCCCTTGGAGAGCCATGCGGCAACCGGCGCGAAGACGTCGCGGCCATGAAATGTTTTGCTCATCGGCTGCAGATAGTAATGCTCCGCGGTAACGTGGCGCGCGACGACGTTTTCCTCGCGTTCATAGATCAGGGAAAGAACGCCGTTATCCGGCGCCACAAAATATTGGTTCTCGGCGGTCACCAGCAAGGGCCGCCGCTCCGTGCCCACTCCCGGATCGACCACCACGACGTGAATCGTGCGCGGGGGGAAGTATGAATATGCCGAGCCGATCGCCAAAGCCCCGTCCAGCAAATCAAACGGCGCAACATTGTGCGTGATGTCCACAATCGTGGCGTCCGGATTGATTTTCAGAATGACGCCCTTGAGCGTGCCGACCAGGTGGTCGCTCGTTCCGTAATCCGTGGTCAACGTGATGATAGCGTTGGGCAATGGGTTCTCCGGGGGTTTTAGTCCGCAGGGCCGCCGCTGCTGAACTACGGAGGCTCTCCGCTCTTTGACGCTAGCGAACGCACGCACCCGCGTCAAGCCAACCCGCAAAAAAGCATTGCGCAATCCGCTACCCGTTAATTTTACGGTGCTCACGCCTGCCCTTCTTGCCGGGGGGGATCGGAGTCTTCGGGGGCATCCTGTAAGTGCCTTCATGAGGCGTCAGCGCGCGAACTGACTTTGATTACATTAAAGCGAACGCGCGTCGCTCCAAATCCGATTTCAACTCTCAAGCGGAATAAGGAATGCTTCAGATGAATTCTTTGCTGGTTTAAGCCGAGTATACGTGCTTGACAAGTGCCTCCATGTCGCAATAGGCTCCCGCCAGTTTCAGTTACCCAACTCCCCGGTTGAAGACAATTCGGTTGCGAGGAGATCGCCATGCGTCGGAGCATGTTTTCTGTTTTCTCTGAAAGTTCATCTCGCGGAGCACGCTTCGCCGCCTGCGCGCTTATTCTTCTATTAATCACCGCAACTGCTTCCGCGTCGCCGACTGGAAGCATCGCAGGATCCGTCAAAGACCCAAGTGGCGCGGCAATTTCTGGTGCCAAGTTGACCCTGACCCATCTCGCCACTAACGCCAAGATGGAGGCGGTGAGCGACGCCAACGGCAATTTCCAGTTTCTGCAATTGGCTCCCGCAGAGTACGGTCTTGTGGTGGAATCTGCGGGCTTCAAGAAAGTCACGGAAGACAAAATCCTGGTCCAGGTGGACCAGATCACCCACGTGGACGTCCCTCTGCAGGTGGGCAGCGTCACTGAAACCATCGAAGTCGGTTCCGAGGCGATTCCACTACTCGAAACAGACCGAAGTACGCTCAGCAACGTGGTGGACAGCACGGTCATATCCAACATGCCCCTCAATGGGCGGCAATATCTGGATCTGGCTCTAGTAACCCCGGGCGTATTGCCATCGGCAAATGGTGTGCAGGGAGGCGGCTTCAATGTCGCCGGGGCACGCTCTCAGTCCAATGTGTTCCTGCTCGACGGCGTCAGCAACATCGATACGCAAATAAACTCCGCGCTGGGTAACTTCCGGATCACCGACGCGGTGCAAGAATTCGCGGTGCAAACCAGCGTGGCCACTGCGGAGTTCGGGCGGGGCACCGGCGGACAGGTCAGCATCGTTACCAAGAGCGGCACCAACCAGTTTCATGGTTCGGCCTTCGAGTATCTGCGTAATGATGTGCTGGATGCGGCCGACTTTTTCACCAACAAGCAGCGCGGAAAAAAAAATCCGCTGCACCGCAACGAATACGGTGGGACGTTCGGGGGGCCGATTCTCAAGAACAAAATGTTCTTTTTTGGATCCTACGAAGGCTTCCGCCAGGTAGCTCCGCAGGTCAGCACCACCCGCGTACCGACCGATGTTCAGCGCGCTAGCGTGACCGACAGCATTTCTAAGGCGTTGCTGCAATTCTGGCCGGCCGCGAATACGACGCCGGCCCCTGGGTCCACAATCAACTATATCGCCAACGTACGATCCACTCTTTTTGATCAGACCGGCCTTGTGAAGGTGGATTACAATTTCACCGACAAAGATCACCTAACTGGCCGCTGGGCCGAATACAAAGCCAGATCCTTCACTCCTGGCGCGCTGCCGCTCCTCGGCGGCAATGGCAATGTGCCGGAAAGCCACTCGGACGTCATCGACTACACGCACACCTTTTCGCCGAGTCTGCTGAATGAAGTGCGTTTCGGCTTCTCCCGCAATATGACATTCATTACTGTGCAGGATTCGGGGTTTGACGCGTCGAAAATCTTTGTTGATGCGTCCGGGAATCCACTTCCTGGGGTCGTCCATGCCACCCAAAATCAGCTGGATTCCGGCTTGCCAACGATCAATGTTAACGGTGGTTATGCAGCTCTCGGGAGCACCAGCAATCTCCCGCAAGGCCGCATTACCAATACCTACGAGCTCTTCGACAACGTTTCTTTGATCGCGCCCTTCGGCGCCTCCAAGCACTCCTGGCGCTGGGGCTTCCACATCCGCCGCGAAGATGCTCGGCGGTTCCTGGACGGTTCCGCCCGCGGCCAGTTCCAGTTCTCCAATTTTGTGGACTTTGCGGCGGGGCGGGTTAACAACGCCGTACTTTTGTTCGGCTCCACGCTGTGCTACTGGCAACGGTACCCTTGGGACTTGTACTGGCAGGACACCTACAAGATTAAGAGTAATTTCACTCTGAACTATGGCCTGCGCTATGAATATCCCTCGGCCATACACCAGGTGCGCAACGAAGCCACCAACTTCATCCCCGGCGTCGGACCGGTGCTGCTGGGAACCAACCAAGTTCTTGCCATTGATACCACCAAGAAGGGACCCGGCTCGCTCTTCTTTACCCAGGCGCCCTTCACGCTCTCCGACAGCGGCGTGAACTTGGATAAGAACAATTTCGCACCTGTATTTGGATTCGCTTACACGCCGCGGTTTGCCAAGGCCTTTGGTAACGACGACACCGTAATTCGTGGCGGATTCCGCGTGGGTTACGACGAGGTCTTCAACAACATCCCAGCCAACATGGGGCTCAACGCGCCCTTCAACTTGACCACCACGCAGACTGCCGGCCTTACTCAGCCGGGAAAATTCCCCTGGACGGTGGGTTTCGACCAGAATGTGTCTCTGGTTAAGAATATCGGCCAACCCAATCAGGTTGGCTTGCTGGGCTTCAGTGCCGAAGACCAGAATATCCGTAGCGCATACCTCTATCAGTACAGTTTGGGAATTCAACGCAAGCTTGGCTCCGCCTTTTCACTCGAGACGGACTATCAAGGATCGACCGGCCATAAGCTTGGCTTGTTCGTAGATCAGAACCAGCCGATTGTGACGGTCAATGATCCCACCAAGCGCGGAAACCAGACGCCAAATGTACAAACGCTGCCGTATCCACTCTTCGGCTCGCTCGGCACAGGCAAGGACTTGGGAAACTCGACCTACAACGGAATGGTAGTAACGACCAGATATCAGGGACGTCACGGAATCTACTTTGAAGGTTCCTATACCCTCGGCAAGTCAATTGACTACGGCTCGGCGTTCTTTGGTTCCACCAGCGAACGGGCTGGAGTCGCAGATGCTAACAACATTCGAGCGGACCGCGGTCCTTCTGCATTTGATATTAGACACCGTGCGGTGTTCACCTACGTTATCGATTTGCCGGTCGGGCCGGGCCACCGCTTTTTGGGTTGGAACAACGGCGTCAACCGCCAGGTTTTCGGCGCTTGGCAAATCTCCGGCATCACCACGCTCCAGACGGGAGCACCTTTTACGGTGTATAACAATTCCGCTGACTTCAGCGGATTCAACCAGTTCAATGACCGGCCCGACGTCGTCGGAAGCGGCCCACTGCGTCAGGACAACCGGAATCCGGACGCAGCATTCGACACAACCTACTTCTCAGCTACCCCGCCTACAGGCCGGGTTGGCACCTCCGGACGCAACCAGTATTATGGCCCGGGCTTGTCCAATTACAATTTCGCGGTCGCCAAGAGTTTTCCGTTGGCTACAGAACGAGTCCATCTGCGTTTCCGGGCGGACTTCTTCAATCTCTTCAACCACACGAACTTCTCTAACCCGGTGAGCAATCAGAGCAGCGGGAACTTTGGCAAAATCACTTCAACGATAGGCAGCGGCGTCGCGACGGCAGTTGGCACCACTGCAGGGGTGGTCGGTGGCGGGCCGCGCGTGATCCAGGCGGCCTTGCGCGTGGAGTTTTAGGTCGGCTGAAACTCCCCAACCCGCGAGTCGTGGCTAAAGGCTCCGTTGGCGATGGCTTTCTTTCGCGGCGAGTGAATCGCGCCGCTTTTCTGGCTCGACGTTAGGGGCCTCCACGAAGGTCTCGTTAGAGCCAATCGCTGCGGTAGACGATCCACCAACAGGCCATGCCAATGGGAATCGTGGCGACGAGGGCCCACCAAAAAGGCAACGCCAAGTCCGCAATTGGACCGGCGACCGTGAAGCTCGTCCAGAAGACTTTGCGTTGCATGGGACTATTGTAGCGGTATATGCGTGGTGTCGAGCGCCGTGGTTCCATGCGGTAACGAGCAGCGAAGGCAGGTCTTCCAGTTAGGATAGCTTTTTCTATCCGGCTCCTTATATAACCACTCCAAGAACAATACCAGGTTGACAGTTTGCCTTGTCTGGGCCAATAGTCCGAGAGTCGGAGCGTGCTCTATGCAATTGACCGGGCGATGGCTTTCGCGGCGCGGTGCGCTGAAGATTTTGGGAGCGGCCAGCGGTGGACTCGCCGTCAGTCGATGGCTGGTGCCGAACGCGACAATCGCTCGGCCGAGTCACGGAGCCCCGGGCGGCCAGGAGCCTGCCGAAAAAGCGATTGAGCCCTTCACCGGGCCAGGGCCAAATCCGCATTGGAATTCCGTTGGTCCCTATGTGACCGAGCCCCAAAAGGTTCCCCTGATTCTGCTGACGGACCGGCCCGTTCAGCTCGAAACTCCCCGCCACTATTTCCGCACGGTATTCACCCCCAACGAAGCTTTCTTTGTGCGCTGGCACCTCGAGGGCATTCCGAACGCCGTCGATCTGAAAACCTGGAAGCTGCAGGTCGAGGGCAACGTCAACAAGCCCCTGGCGCTGAGCCTTCCCGACCTAATGCAGAAGTTCAAACCGGTATCGCTCGCCGCGGTCAATCAGTGCTCCGGCAACAGCCGCAGCCGGGTGCAACCGCGCGTGCCGGGCGGTCAATGGGGCAATGGCGCGATGGGCAACGCGATGTGGACTGGTGTGCGGCTGCGCGAGCTTCTCGATATGGCCGGCGTAAAGAGCGGCTCTTTGATGGTGCAGTTTCAAGGACTTGAGACCGGAGTGGGCCCAGCTGGTTTGGGCTCGAATCTTTTTCTCAAATCGCTCGACTATAGCAGTCCTGTTCTGGACGAATGCGTCGTCGCATACCTGATGAACGGCGAGCCGCTGCCGATGCTCAATGGCTTTCCCGTTCGACTCGTGGTTCCTGGATATTTTTCGACCTACTGGACTAAATGTCTGACCTGGATTCGTGTTCTCAACACGCCCGACGAAAATTTCTGGGTCAAGACCGCGTACCGCGTGCCCGATACGCTGCGTGGCAACACCACTCCCGAGGATGTGAAGGCAGGCACGGTAAAAACAGTGCCGATCGGGCGGCTGCCTGTGCGCTCGTTCCTCATTTCGCCCGATGGCTCTTCGAAGATACCCGCCGGAATGCCCGTCACGCTGCGAGGCATCGCTTTCAGCGGGTTTGGCCGCGTGAACCGCGTGGAAGTTTCGGATGATGGGGGAAAGATCTGGACGGCGGCAAAACTCGGAGAGGACCACGGTGCGTATTCCTTTCGCGTCTGGCAGGCGGAGTGGATCGGCAAGTCGCCAGGGCGTTATTCGCTGGCTGTGCGCGCGACGGATGAAAAAGGCAACACGCAGCCCGACGAGCCCGTCTGGAATCCAGGCGGCTATCTCTGGAATCGGATCGAAAAGCAGGAAATCGTCGTGGGAAATGCGAGCTGAAGGAGAACCACTATGAGAAAGAGAGTCGCAGGGATTTTTCTTGTGGTGTGCGGCTTGGTCGCCGCGGGCGTCGTTTACGCCGACTTGAAAAAGGGCTTCTATACTCCTGCGAAACTCGGGAGCTTGCAGCAGGCCGCGCCCATCGAGCAGTTGCCGGATTCGAGCTACGAGGCCTCGGCTTATCCTGCGCCTGCGGCGGATCTCGCCCCCGGCGATGGCGTCCAGGACGTGCAGATTTACTGCAACACCTGCCACAGCCCGCGCTACATCACCATGCAGCCGCCACTTCCCGCCGCAACATGGGAAGCCGAGGTAAACAAGATGGACAAAACCTTTGGCGCGGGGATTCCTGAAGAGAGCAAGCAGAAAATTATTTCGTATTTGCGAGCCCACTATACCGCCGAGAACCGCAAACAGTAATCGAACCTTTCGCCGCCACCAAAGAAATCGTGTCAGACCGTGCGGAAGAAGAAGTGCCAGGTGACATCGACAGCCGCGTGGACTAAGGCCGAGGCGAAGATGGAGTTGCTTTTGCGCCAGGTCCAGCCGTAGAAGAGGCCGGCGATGGAGGCGAGTATCACGTAGCGCCAATTAGGGAAGCCTAAGTTGGTGATATGCGAGAAGCCGAAGAGAACAGAAGCGGTCCACCATCCAGCAAAATCGCTTTTGCTGGAACGCGAGAGCATGTTTTGCAGCAGGCCGCGGAAGAGAAATTCCTCCGGCCATGCAGTGAAGAACAGGATGGCGATGCAGAGAAACGGCAGCGAGCGCCACGTGTGCCACTGCGGCGCGAACTGGATGAAGTGCATCGCCTCGCCAAGCGGAATGGCGATGGCCCCGAAGACGACGAAACTGCCGACGACGTAGAATCCCCAGCGGCTGCCCCAGCCGATGTTGTAGCCGATGCCGGAGAGTTTGCGCACCAGGACAAAAGCGGCGAGCGCAACGTTGACGCAGAGCAGCACAGTGAAGACGTAAGCGAGACGACCGCCGGGATAAGGCCAGAGCCAGTGCGACGGAGAAAATTTCACGGTGACCCAGATTCCCGCGAGCGTGAGGTAGTCCTGCCAGCAGCCGGGGGGATGGCGTTCCGCGGAGGCGGCGAGAGCGAGCGGGATGAACACGAGAGCCGCGATCGCTCCGGCGCGCGGGAATGCGAACGTGCCTGTTCCGATCGCATAAGTCAGATAAGCAAGAAATGCGGCGCAGCCGAGTAGGTAGCCACCGCCAGCGCCAAAGCGGGCAGAAAGGAACTCGGGAACGCCGCGAGCCGCGAAAAGAAGCATCACGCCGAAGTAAAATGAAAAGACGGTGAGCGTGGCAGCGAAGGCTCGGCCGCCGTAGCCTTGCCAGGACGCGTAGAGGCCGCCGCCGAAACAGAGAGCGGCCCAGAGTCCCAGGGTGGGGAGGGGGCCGAGTTGGCGCCCGAGTTGACGATTGTTAGCCAAGAAGTTTTTTACGCTCGCTCAAAATCCAACAAAAACGCCGGCAAACACGCCGGCGCCACCAGGAGATTGTAGCGCATTGAGATGACAGACCAAATTCATGTTGCGAGTTCAGGTAGGTCTTTGGCGAAACCGGGAAGGCTTGCGTACATCGATTGGATGCGTGGGTTGGCGTGCGTGGTTATGTTTCAGGCGCACTGCTACAACTCTTGGCTGAATGCGGATGCAAGGAAGTCCGAGTTTTACGCATGGTCTCAACTGGCGGCGACGTTGCCGGCGCCGCTGTTCATTTTCCTGGCCGGTGTTTCGTCTGCGATGGTAACGCAGCGGCTGCGCGACAAAGGCGTGGCGCGCGACGCGATCGCGCGCACCTCGATTCTGCGCGGCGCGGAGATTTACGGGCTGGGCCTGCTGTTCCGCGTGCAGGAATTTGCGCTGGGTTATCCGATCTCGCCGTGGACGGATTTGCTGCGCGTGGACGTCCTGAACATTCTGGGATTGTCGATGATGTTGATCGGAGTGCTGTGCTGGCTGACGGACGTGAGCGCGTCCCAGTCCCGCACATCTACGCCGACGGTGACGATTATTGCGGCGCTGATTACGGCGGCGGCGGTCGCAATCGTGACTCCGTGGCTATGGACTTCGCAGCGGCCGCGATGGCTGCCGTGGCCGCTGGAGTCGTACATCAACGGCGTGCACATTTACGGGCAGCCGCAGCCGTGGTTGTTTCCGATGTTTCCATGGGTCGCATTTGCGTTTGTGGGGTTGGCGATCGGGTTTCTGCTGTTTTCTGATTTCTCGCGAAGGAAAGAACCCGTTGTCGTTGCGGCGCTCGGCGGTGCCGGCATCGTCGCGTGTGCGCTGTCCGTGCTCTTCGATTCCTCGTCCATCCGCTTATATTCCGCCGCAATTTATGATTACTGGCACACCAGCCCGAACTTTTTTCTGATACGCTGCGGAATTTTGTTGGCACTGCTTTTTATGGTGTACGCCTGGTGTCGTTGGGGATGGGCGCAACGCGGATTCAGCCCGATCATTCAACTCGGCAATACGTCGCTGCTCGTCTACTGGGTACACATCGAGTTTGTGTACGGACGATTCTCCATTTTGCCGAAAGGACAGTGCAGTATCTTGAAGGCGACAGCAGGATTGCTGGCGATTTTTCTGGCCATGCTGGCGCTTTCGCTGCTGCGCACTCGATGGAAAAAGCGCCAGGCTAAGGTTTTGCGTGCGAGTCCGGCGCCGGCTGCTGCGACGGCGGAATCCGGATGATGATTTCGCCCGGCTTGGCGCGCTGGAGATCCTCGCGCGCGATTTTCTCGATGGCGCGAGGATCCGTCTTCAGCGCGCGAACCTGATCGCCCAATTCGACATTCTCTTTATCGAGCCGCTCCAGATCTTTTCTGACTCTATCGATTTCGCGTTGCGTGCGGCGCATGGCGATAAAGCCGTGCGGGCCGAAGACGTCGTGGACGAAAAGGGCAAGAACAAAGAGGCCGAGCATGGTGCGGCCATGGCGCTCCAGAAACGCGCCGAATCCGGATTTCGGTTCGGGCTGCTTCAACCTTTTAGCACCCACTCGGTAGCCTCGCGAGCCAAACGCGCGGACGCTGCAGCGCTGTCCGCTTCGATGTACAGACGAAGCAGCGGCTCCGTGCCGGAAAGACGCAGCAGCATCCACGTGCCATCATCGAAGACAAATTTTGCGCCATCGGTGCGATCGATGGAAACCACTTTTCGGCCCAGCAGTGTCGAAGCGTCCACGGAGACTTTCTTCACGGCGTTTGCTTTCTGTTCGTCGCTCAGATGGAGATTTTCGCGAAG
>WNFR01002278.1_pt1 | contig 20037 bp, 21 predicted proteins | sample 5400221 | NCBI WGS metagenome assembly WNFR01 (sample SAMN13153357, study PRJNA577476) | soil metagenome | isolation source: 40 cm soil under Madrone tree | place: USA:California | collected 2016-06-14 | reverse complement strand
GGGTGGTCGAACGCACCCTCGCTTGGCTCAATCGCAACCGCCGGCTGGCCAAAGACTTTGAGGCCTCGATCGCCAGTGCCAAGGCTTGGCTCTACATCGCCGGCATCCAACTCCTCATCAGGAGATTGGCGCGTGGTTAGAACAACCTATACGATTAAGATTCAGACACTTAGGCTTTTCTGCGTCGCTTCGGCGTGGCGGCCGCCGTCTTCGACGGGATCTCTTGCTTCCGTTTTCGCCCGCCGGACAGAGCAGCTACCGGCGCGGTCCATATCATAAATTGCAATAGGTTAAGTGTTACATGATCCCGCTGCCATTTTTCGCGAAGGTTTTATTCGCGCGTTGTGCTTTCAACTGCGTATTTCCGGCAATGCTGCAGATAAGCCGCCTCGTGGTTGGCCACGAGCTCGACGACACTCGACCATAACCAGGATTGGGCATCCAACCCCGAGGAGTGATGGCGGGCGAGCTCGTTCCCCCATTTCTCGCGGGTTGCGGCATCCATTTGCCGGGCGTGCGCTTGCCGATGGTCATTATTGGCCGGGGGTTTCGCTTGTGGCGGTGGCTGTCGCTTCTGCCCGCGCAAAGTCGGATCCGGGCTCAGACGCCCTCTCGATCTCTTCCGCTATTCGCTCGTAGCGGGCGATTTCCTCTCCAAGGTGCTCCTTTAGCTTTAGCCGGCGCGTCGTGGCCTCGGCCCGCAGCCTTCGGGCTCGCGCGGCGGCGGCGCGATAGTAGGTTGCAGGTTGCTGTTCCAATCCGACAACTCCGAACTTGTTTCGAAATGGGCGCCACCCTGTCGCCGCTGTCCCACCGTTCTTGGCCAGGTTCGATTGCTCGAAACCCCCGTCTACATACCGTTTGTTCGACAATCGCGGGGACGGCTTAGCTTATGACCCGTGATGATCGCGAACACGAACGCAATGGTCGCCAGCCGCAGGATGTCGCCGGCCGGTGTCCCGCTCTGGCCCAAACAACCGGGCCGAGCCTGCAAACCATGATCGGCCTCTGCACTGTTGCGTTAACTAAACACCGGCTGCGCCGCTGAGTTGCGTCGGCGTCTCAGCTTGGATCTCGCTGTCTTTATGGCGTCCTCTTTACCCGGCGCCCTCAGCAGTCATGATTGCTCCATCTGCCCGACCTACGGCGGCACCATCGCGGCCATCGGTCCGCTCGGGGTTGCCCTTAAGAACGTACCTGCGGTACGGGTCAGGGCCTCGGCCCGGTGATATTACCCGTGTCACGCTGCGATAGCTCCGGGCATGCGCCGACCAAACCTGAACAGGCAGGGAGGCCCGATGGGCGCCACACGGCAACTGGAGGAGATCTCGATGCCGACCAAAACGCGGGAGAAGAAAGCCAGCGCAGGCAAGACGAATGCTCTGCAGAAGCCACTACAGCCGTCGGAGGAGTTGGCCGCAGTGGTCGGCTCTGACCCGCTGCGCCGCGGCCAGGTGGTGAGCAGGATGTGGGAGTACATCCGCTCGCATAACCTGCAGAATCCGGAGAACCGCCGCGAAATCCCGGCCGACGACAAGCTCCGGAGGGTCTTCGGGAAGGACAAGGTGACCATGTTCGAGATGAGCAAGCACCTCGCCGGCCATCTGAAGTGACAGGGCCGGCGAGACTCAGGCAGCCAGTCTGGCTCTAGGAGCACCCCAGTTGGACGTCAAGCGCGAGGCGTCTAGCGCGTCGCGGCCTGGCGCCAACGCATTGTCGCCGAGAATGTGGCGGCCGTCTCGGTAAGCAGAGCACGATCTGCCGCCGAACGCGACACGGCATAGCCGCATCGCTGCGCTCGGATCGGCATGTGCAATCACGCCGCAAACTGTTCCGCGAGGCGTGCCCCATCCTGGGTGCGCGGGTCGAACCCGTTATTATTAGATGCCGGCACTGTTGAATCGTAAAGCTTGTCAGTGCCGCATCGAAGGGTCAGGGAGCGATGAGCCCGGCAGACAACGTTTCAGCCTCCTCTGCGCGGTTCACGGCGGGTCGCATCAAGAGAAGGCTTGGGCGGTGGTCGTCATCGAGCCGGCGCTCCCTCTGGCGTCGCTTCGCGCCATATCTGGGAGCCATCCTGGCACTTTCTTTGTTCGGTGGCGCCCTTTATCTCCTCCATCGTCAGGTCGCCGCCTATGATCCTGAGGACGTTCGCAACGCCCTCACCGCGCTCAGTTGGCAACGGATCATCGCTGCGCTTGGGCTGACGGGCGCGAGCTATATCCTGCTGATATTGTATGACGCGCTGGCACTGCGCCACATCCGCAAGACTCTCCCTTTTCGTCGGGTCGCCCTGGCCTCGTTTACGAGCTACGCCTTCACCCACAGCTTCGGGTTCGGCGCCCTCATGCACGCCACGATCCGGTATCGTCTTTATGCTCCCCTGGGCCTCAGGACCGTGGACATCGCCGAGATCACGGCATTCGTCAACATCAGCTTCATGATCGGGCTGGCGATCATGTTTCCGGTGATTGCGCTACTCCACGCCTCGGCGTTAGAGGGTATGGGACTGCCGCAAGCGACGAGCATTGCTTTCGGCGCCGGGGCTCTCGCGCTCGCAGCGGCATATGCCGCGCTCGGGTGGTGGGTGCAGCACCTCGAGCTCTTCGGTTTCGTGCTGAAGGTGCCGGGGCCGATCACCACCTTGGCCCAGATCGGCTTGTCCTTAGCGGATTTGGCTCTTGCCAGCGCTGTCTTCTTCATGTGTCTTCCGGACCCGGCTGCCGCCAGCTATCCGCATGTGTTGGCGGTTTTCGTCGTCGCCTTGACGGCCGGTATCATCAGCCATCTTCCCGGCGGTCTTGGCGTGTTCGAGACCATCATCCTCGTGGGCCTTTCGAACGAGGTCCCCGGCAGCCAGCTCCTTGCAGCGCTTCTCGCCTTCCGTGTTATGTACTTTCTCGTCCCGCTCGTCACTGCGTGCGCCCTGTTCGGTGGTCTTGAAGCAATTCAGGCCCGGCGGCGTATCACACGCGTTTCGCAAGACCTTGCCATCTGGTTGGCCCCGGCCGCCCCAACGGTGCTCGCCGGCTGCAGTTTCATGGGTGGCGCCGTGCTCCTGTTCTCGAACGCGATGCCGGAAAGCGGAATGCGGCTCCAGCTCGTGTCTGCCGTCCTGCGGCTGCCGGTCATCGAGGCCTCGCATTTCTCTGGCAGTGTCGTCGGGGTATTTCTGTTGCTGCTCTCCTCGCAGCTTCAGCGCCGCTCCCACGCGGCCTGGCTCATCACTCTCCTGCTGCTTCTCCTTGGCAGCATGGCGCAGCTGCTCAACGGCCTGGAATGGGAGCAGGCCGTTCTTCTGTTGCTGTTTTTCTTTGTTCTCCTGGCGAGCCGGGACGAGTTCTATCGGCGTAGCGTGCTCGTTGCCGAGCCCTTTACGCCGGGGCGGTTTCTGGCTATCGGGGTCGTCCTTGGCAGCGCCCTTTGGTTAGGCCTCTTCTCCTACAAGCAGATCGGTTACGGCGATGAGTTGTGGTGGCAATTTGCGCTCTATGGCGACGCCTCGCGCTTCCTGCGAGCCTCCATCGCGGTCGCGGTAATTGCTCTCGCCGCCGCTGGTCTGCACCTGCTCGCCTCCGCTACGACCCAGTCCGGCGTCGCCGGTCGAAACGCTCTGATGCGGGCTGCCGAGGTCGTCGCACAATCCCCGGAGGCGAGGGCCAATCTCGCCCTGCTTGGGGACAAACGCATTCTCTTCCATCCCGCAGGCGACGGCTTTGTAATCTTCGGCATCGTCCGGCGGAGCTGGGTCGTGCTGGGGGATCCGATCGGGCCATTCGCGCGCTGGCGCGATCTCTTGTGCCAGCTGGCAACCGAAGCTACGAGCCACGGTGGTTGGCCCGTTTTTTTCGGCGTCGGCGAAGCAGCGGCCCAGATTTGTAGCAAGCTTGGCTTCGCTGTGCGGCGAATAGGCGACCAAGCCATTGTGCCTCTGGACCGGTTTGCGAGCGAACAGCTCAGTCCCAAGCTGCAGGAAACTCACAGCCAGATCGCGAGCCTTGGCTGCCAATTCGAGGCCGTCGCATCTGAGTCTGTCCCCGCGTTGATCCCCGAGCTCCTGCCAGTATCCGAGGACTGGCTCCGTGGCAAACGCAAAGGGCAGCGTGCCTTCCTAGGGCCAGTCCTCCGTGTGGATTACCTTGAGCGATTCCCAGTCGGCGTGGTTCGATCAGGAGTCCGCATTCTGGCGTTTGCGAGCCTTGTTGGATCGGCTGGTAAAGCAGAGCTCTCGGTCGAGCTCGTCCGATATGTCGCAAACCCGCCGACGGGCATCTTGGATTTCGTGCTTGTTGAGGCGATCGGATGGGCGAAGGCCCAAGACTACCGGAGCGTAAACCTTGGCTTGGCGCCGCCGCGGGGTCTGGGCCGTCGGGATACGGTGTCGCGCTGGGACCGGTTTGGACCTCATCTGTATCGCCACGGCGAACACTACTCGGATTTCAACGAGCTGCGGCGAGCCAAGGCCAGGTTTGCTCCGCGCTGGGACCCGCGCTTTGTCAGCTCCCGGCCCGGTCTCGCTCTAGCGCGCGCGATTCCCGATTTGGTAAAACTGGTGGCAGGCAGTTCCAGAGAAGAAGCTGCTCGAAAAGCCGTATAAAGGTTGGTCTGCTTCGGTTAGTCTGAACTTCTTTACAGGCGCGAGGCTTAAGCTGACGCTGGCATTGACCAAGACGTTGCGCAGTGTTCGTGATGGCCCGACGCCGTGACTACTTGCATTAGATAACTCGGCATCTGACAAAGCGATGCTGTTCAGCGAAACGCGAGCCGCGTGTACCGCCTGGCCTGAAGTCTCCAGGCATTCCGAAATTGGCAATTCGCGCGTTTCCATCGGCGGCCCCACGTCCGCTGGCCGCGGCGGCTGACTAGGCGGAGATTCGAACCTTCGGTCCCCGAGAGAAACTTCGGCACTCAAGACCGCCAAGTTTGGCCGTTCGGCATCTCTCCTTCGGCCAAAGGCGCCGAATCTTTTCGCGAGGGGGACCGATGGTTCGAATCCCTGTACCCTTCAAAGCGGCTATCGGCTGGTCGGCCTTGTAGACAGGTCGGCCGCGACGAAAGTCCCGTGGGAGGTTGCGCTTCGAGCGCCAGTACAGGGATTGACGCTCGTTGCGGCGGCCCGGATGTGAGTGATGCGAGAGAGGGCCCGAACATGGCGGAAGAGGTTGAATGGTTTGTGGGCATCGACTGGGCGAGCCAGAGCCATCAGGTCTGCCTGGTCGATGCCCGCGGAGAGTGCCTGGGCGAGCGAGCGGTTGCGCATGGCGGCCCGGGGATCGAGGAGCTGTGCGATTGGCTGATTGCCCGCACCGGCGCCACGCCCGAGGTAATTGGCGTGGCCGGCCGATTACGCCAGCTATTACTGCGCACTCGACCCTTACAGACCGATGTCACTTTGTTGCACGGATCGGCAGCCGGGCGAAGTCAGCCCCCGCGCCCACCGTTTATGGGAGGCGAACGTACTCCGGGCGCCCAAGCTCGAGCATGCGGTTAAGCGAAGCGATAGCAATGGCCACCTCGGTGGTCTGCCGCCCTTCGGTTCGCGAGCGCAGCGCGTCACCGATCACTCGCTTGTAGCGGCCGATATCGGCCTCCACCAAGGCACGCCAATTGTAACCAGATGCCCGCTGCCAGCCCATGCGGCCGCGCTCGGCGATCAGCTGCAGGTGCCGGTCGCGCTTCGACGGCGCGGTCTCGGCCGTTGCGCTTGGCACCGCGCTCGAACGTGGCGGCACAATGACTGCCGCATCCGGATAACGCTGGCATACCTCACGGTAGACAGCGTCCCGATCATACGCTCCATCGCCGGTAAACGAGGCAACCGGTCCGGCAATCTGCTCCAGCAAGGGACCGACCTGCGAGCCGTCATCGACATCCTTGTTGGTCAAGTCGGCGGCGATGATTTCTCCCGTGTCGGCGTCGACGCCGATATGGAGCGTTCTCCAGGACCTACGCGTCCTTGTGGCATGCTTCTCGACCAGCCACTCACCGGGACCGCAAAGCTTGAGCCCTGTGCTGTCCATTAGCAGGTGTAGCGGTTCGCTGCCCGGTCGTGGTCGCGACACCTGTAATGTCTCGCCCCGTCGGCTCATGGTCGAATGGTCTGGCGCCGCGAGATCAAGACCAAGCAGCCGAAGAAGGGATGCGATCAGACCTTCGGTCTGGCGTAATGCCAGGCAGAAAACCGCCCGCAGCGTCAGCGCCGTCGTGATCGCCAACGCCGAGTAGCGCGGCTGGTCGCCGCGCGTGGCGCGTGGCTCGGCCTTCCACGCCGCAATCGCGGCTTCCGTGAACCAGACGGTCAGGCTCCCGCGCTGGCGCAAGGCGATGTCATAGGCGGTCCAATTCGTCACTCTGTGCCGTTGCTTCGGGATGTGGTGACGGCGATCTTGGTTCGCTTTGAATGGCACGGAACTGTCCGGGATCAGGAACGGGCCCGCCCTCCTATACCGTCCACTCCTCGCCGCCAAACGATCAATCCGTGCAACAAGGTGGATTGGCGTCCCAGAAATGCACGTGGCCGTCGATCACGAAGAGATCGTGTCCCTCATGACTGTACATGTCTCCCTCCCATATTTGCGTGCTCGGATTGGTCAACGGCATCGAGGCGATGCACGCTCAATAAGGCACGACAGAATGAACCATTGGCCTCCAGCGCGACGCGCACGGTACGGACAGCCTCGTAATGGGCTTCTAGCCGCCCCACAGAAAAAGGGTTGCCCTCGAGGTCTACAATCAGCGGTGCGGCAAGGCTACAGTCGAAGGCGAGCGCGGCCCGGCGCTCCAAATAGCGCTGCAAGGTCGCGGCCGATCCGCACCGAGCCGGTGCACAGCCAGGCTGCCGGATCACAATCGTATCGTCCTGCATCGACACGTCGCCGAGCCGCAGGGCGCAGATCGTCGCGGGCGAGCACTCCGCGGCGCGCAGGTCTCGCAACAGGCGTTCTTGGCGGCTGAGAAACCCTTTGCACAGGAAGGTGAGACGGAGCGCCGCCAGGCTCCCCGCGCCTTCTCCGGGAAAGGCTTCCGCAAAGGGCCGCCCACCATTAACGGCCGCCTCGATCTCTTCGGCGGCGCAGTGGTCGCCGAGACGGACAGTCACCTGGCGGATGCCCTTCACCCTCAGCAGCGCGCGCCGAACATCCTCCGCCATCAGGTATGCAAAATTCACCGCGCACCAGCTGGTCGGTAGTCGCGGCGCGACGCTGGCATGGCCGGAACGCAACTGCAGGGAGCGCACAAAGCCCAAATCGAGGATCGACTCGTCTAGCTCCGGATCGAGCACCTGTTCAAGCCACTCCAGAATCGCTGTGCCATCGTAGCCGGCCGGGAACTCACACGACACATTGTCGCGCATGGTCTAAGTTCCCTCCCCGAGGAGAATACCTTGATCAGACTTTCCCTCGATCCGGCCTCGTCGGCAAGGCAAAGCGACGCCTGCGGCGAAGTAGCGGCGGCGACGCGGCCTCCCCCGACCCCGGCGACCGACGAATTCCTTGTCGGGCCGCTCAAGAAAACCGCGGAGCTTGACGCCCTCGTGTTATCGCGGCCACGGTTGCGGCAACCAAGCAAAGCGGAGGAGCGGGCGATGGAGTTCGGCATCTTCAATCTGATGGGGTCGCGCGACCCCGGAAAGCCGACAGCGGAAGTTTTTGCCGAGGTCGCGGAGCAGACGCAACTAGCTGACGAGCTCGGCTACGCGATCGCCTGGTTCGCTGAGCACCATTTCTCGAATTACTGCCTCTGTGCGTCGCCCTTGATGCTGGTCGCGCATTGCGCCTCGATTACCAAAAAGATCCGGCTCGGCACCGCGGTCGTCGTCTTGCCGCTCTACAACCCGGCACGGCTCGCGGCCGAGATCGCAACTGCCGACGCGCTGTCGAACGGGCGCCTGATGCTCGGCGTCGGCGCCGGCTACCAGCCCTACGAATTCGAGCGGTTCGGCGTCGATATCAAAGCCAATCTGGAGATGACCGAAGAGTTCTGCGACATCCTCGACCGTGCCTTTTCCCAAGACTTCTTCAGCTATAACGGCAAGCACTACCGGATCCCGGAGACCCACATCCCGGCCCGGCCGGTGCAGAAGCCGCTGCCGATCTACGTCGCCGGCCATACCGAGGCGATGTTCCGCGCTGCTGGCCGAGCAGTACCAGATCATCAAAGACGCTTATCGAGCCGAGGGCGTGCCGCTGGCGAACGCGCACATCACCGTCAACCGCTTTTGCCACATCACCGACAGCAAGGAGGACGGGCTGCGCTTTGCCGAGAACGCGCGCTACCAAAGCCAGCTCGCCTCGAGCCTGCGGCGGCGACAGGAAGTCATGCAGGGTACGGTGCTGGTCGACAAGCCGTTCCCCAACGAACCTTCGCTCGAGCAGATCCACAACGATCTCTTGATCGGCGATGTCGAGACCGTGGCCGAAAAGCTGGTCGCCGAGATCCGCGCGACCCATCCGGTCCACATGTGCTTTTCGTTCAAGGTCGGCGCGACCCCGCACAAGGCGGCGATGCGCTCGATGGAGCTGATGATGAGCGAGGTCAGGCCTCGGGTCGAACGGGCGCTCAGCCAACTCGCCCGCCACGCGGACGAGTGAGGCAGCAAGCAACATTTTGGGAGGAAGGAATATGGAAATCGGCGCTGCGATTTTCTTCACCGATTATTCGATGGCCCCGACGGAGCTTGCGGTAGCGCTCGAAGAGCGCGGCTTCGACTCGCTGTGGGTGGCCGAGCATTCGCATATCCCGGTGACCCGCCGCTTCACCCACCCGTTGGGTGACGCGGCGTTGACCAAGGAATACTTCGACGTGATGGACCCGTTCGTCACATTGAGCGCCGCGGCGGCTGTCACCACGCGCCTCAAGCTCGGCACCGCCGTCTGCCTGGTGATCCAACGCGACACGATCCAGACCGCAAAACTTGTCGCTTCGCTCGACCAGGTGTCGAAGGGCCGCTTCCTGTTCGGTATCGGCTGCGGCTGGAATGCCGAAGAGATGGAAGACCACGGCACCGTTTACGAGACCCGTACGAAGAAGATGCGCGAGCAGATCGAGGCGATGAAAGAGATCTGGACCAAGGACAAGCCCGAGTATCACGGTGAGATCGTCGATTTTCCGCCGATGATGACCTGGCCCAAACCGGTACAAGAGCCGCATCCGCCGGTCATTGTCGGTGGCGCCTTCCGCCTTGCCGCGCGGCGCGCAATCCGCTACGGCGACGGGTTGCTTCCGGCGGCCCCGAGCGCCGGCTCGGGCAGCCCCGAGGAGTTCATGCCGCGCCTGCGCCAGATGGCCGAGGAAGTCGGACGCGACCCGCAATCGCTGTCGGTGACGTTGGGTGGCGCACCGGAGGATATCGACGTCTTGAAGCGCAACCGCGATCTGGGCGTCACCCGCATGACCGCGCGCCTGCCACCGGCCAAGTCAGGCGAGATCCTGCCGATGCTCGACCGCTGGGCGAAGCTGATCCCGCAGGTCACGAATTGACCTGATCCCATCCCGGTCAAGCAGAGGAGGAGCATGATGAGCCAGTCCCGCACGCTGCGCGCCGGGGTGTTCCTGCCGCCGTTTCATCCCAATGACGAAGACCCGCTGCTGTGCATGGAGCGCGACTTCGAGCTGATGCGTGGCTCGACGCGCACAATTACGCGGAGGCGTGGATCGGCGAGCACCATTCCGGGGGTTACGAGATCTACGGCCAGCCCGAATTGTTCATTGCCACCGCCGAGCGCACCCGGCACATCCGGCTCGGCACCGGGGTGATCTCGCTGCCCTACCACCCATCCCTTCATGGTGGCGGACCGGATAGTGCAGCTCGACTATCAGACGCGTGGCCGAGCAATGTTCGGCTTCGGCCCTGGGCTGCTGCCCTCGGACGCGATGATGCTCGGCATCGACCCCGAGACCCAGCGCGCCCGGATGGCCGACGCCATTGACGTCATTACCCGCCTGCTCGCCGGCGAGGTTATCACGCAGCAGAGCGAATGGTACGCGATGCGCGAGGCGCGGGCTGCATCTGCGCCCCTATTCGAAGCCGCGGCCGCATCTGGCGATCGCCAGCGCGGGTCATCCCCTACGGCGGCAAGCTCGCGGGGCGTTATGACCTCGGCATGCTTTGCGTGATGGCCGGGAGCCCCAACGGCCACGATACGCTCGACTACAACCGGGAACTCGCTTGCGCCGAGGCACAGGCGCGGGGGCGCGTAATGGATCGCGCCAACTATCGCGTCATGGCGCCGTTCCACATCGCTGAGACGCGCGAGAAAGCTATCGAGAACGTGCGCGACGGCTTTGCGAAGTGGCAGCTCTACTCGTATTCGGTAAATCCCGAGGGCGGTGCCGCAATCGGGATGCCGAGCATTGAGGAGATCAACGAGGGCGGGCGCGGCGCCATTGGTACACCCGAGGACGCGCTGCGCGTACTGGAAAATTACTGGGCCAAGACCGGCGGCTTCGGTTGCATCCTGATGCTCGCGCATGATTGGGCAGATTGGGAGGCGACCAAGCGCTCCTACGAATTGTTCGCGCGCTACGTGCTGCCGCGCTTTGAAGAGCGCAGCGCCTGGCGCTCGCAATCGATGGATTGGATGCGCGCCAATCGCGAAGCCTTCAGCGCGAAACGCAAGGCCGCCGCCGCAAGCGCCGTCGAGCGGCACTTCGCAACCAAGCAAGCGAGAAGGAACCGGAAAGCCGCGAAATAGCGTGAGCGCTGTAAATCGGCCCCCAACGGGATCCCTCGCGCAGCAAATCAAAGCATTGAGATATTGCAAAGGCGGCCCTTTGCTGACTCAAAAGCGTCCGATCTTCGAGCAGATGGCCCCCCACCGGCTGATCGACGACCGAATGTAATCGCGAGGTTGTTAATGAATTGCTTTATTACGCCTTTGCTCCTGATCATCTCCATTGACGGGCCGTGTGAGAGCGATAGCGGTCGTTGCCCCGTGTGAACGAAGACCATGATGACCGGGCACCTCGCATTGATCATCGCGGCCGTGTTCACGGGCGCCGCGGTCTACGTCAACATCGTGGAGCAACCCGCCCGTTTGCAACTAGACGACCAAGCCCTGCTTGCGGAGCGGCAGCCGAGTTACAAGCGCGGCTTCGCCATGCAAGCACCCTTGGCCATCCTCGCGGGCATCCTGGGCATAGCGGCCTTTTTTGGCAGCTATGACTGGCGATGGCTTCTTGGTGCTGCCGTCATTGTCGCGAACTGGCCCTACACGCTATTGGTCATCATGCCGACGAATAGCAAGCTTATGGCGATTGCGCCAGAAGCCGCGGGGCCTGAGGCTCGGCGCACAGTCGAGCACTGGGCCGCGCTCCACGCCGGGCGCAGCGCACTCGATGCGGCGGCGGCGTTGATCTTACTTTGGGCCTTATACTGACAAGGTATGCTGGTAACTCAGCTGACAGATCGTTCAAACGGCCTGGTTGTGTTCTCATAAATCGAGCTTGTTAAGTGTGGTTGGTCACGCTCCGGTGTGCCCCCGATGGCGACCGATACGCGGACATCGGGGGTGGGCAGCTCAGTGCCAGTTCCGGACTCTCGCGCTGCAAACGAAGATCGAGGAGACCCTTCGCCTATCACCGCGAAGCGACAGTCGTGTCCCCTTTTGTATGGCGGGCGACTGATGTAGCCTGTGTTGAGAGCTGCCAGCGGAGCCTGCCGTAGTCCCGCAATTTCAAGGGCAGCGTTGGTGCCGTCGGCAGGCGAGCATTTCGAAAATCCCGGCAAATCTGGTCTCGCGGAGGTTCTGCATCAACTTCAACATTGGAGATGGGTATGAAGGCCTTGAGCTTACTCGTCCGCGCAGCAACATGCGCAGCTTTGTCTCTAATCGCGTTTTCGGCTGTGGCGGCCGACTATCCCACTCCGCAGGAAGGTGATTGGGTCGCGCCGGAATTCCGCTTTCACACCGGCGAAGTCATGCCGGACCTGCGCCTGCACTACACTACGGTCGGCGCTCCCTCCGGACAGCCGGTACTTATCCTACACGGCACCGCCCAGTCCGGAACCGCAATGCTGTCGCCCGTCTTTGCGGCTGAGTTGTTCGGTCCGGGCCAACCGCTGGATGCGAGCCAGTACTACATCATCCTCCCCGACATCATCGGCCACGGCAAATCGACCAAGCCTTCAGACGGGCTGCGCGCCAAGTTCCCGCACTACAATTACGACGCCATGGTCGCCGCCCAATACCGGCTGGTGAGTGAAGGGCTCGGGCTGCGCCATCTACGTCTGGTGCTTGGGTTCTCGATGGGCGGTATGCAAACTTGGGTTTGGGGCGTGAAGTACCCCGACTTCATGGACGTCCTGGTGCCTATGGCGTCGCTGCCCGCCGAAATGTCCAGTCGCAACTGGATGATGCGGCGCCTGATCACCGACGGCATCCGCAATGATCCGGAGTGGAATAACGACAACTACATGGTCCAGCCACGCGCAGCGCGGGTCAACAGCGTGTTCTACGGCATCGCCACCAACGGCGGCACTCTAGCCTACCAAAAGTTGGCGCCCACGCGCGAAGCGGCCGACAAGCTGCTCAACGACCGCTTGGCTGCGCCCTTTACGGCCGATGCCAACGACTTCCTCTACCAATGGGACGCTTCGGGGGACTATAACCCCGCACCTGGGCTTGACCGCATTCAGGCTACGGTACTGTCGATCAATTCGGCGGACGACGAGAAAAATCCGCCGGAAACCGGAATCATGGAGCGTGAACTTAAGCGCGTAAAGGGCGGTCGCCTATTCCTGATTCCAGATAGTGAAGACACGAGTGGCCACGGCACCGTCTTCTTCGCGAAGTTTTGGAAGCAGCAGGTACAGGAGTTGCTGCAGACGACGCCCCGGCGGGCGATGTAGGGGGCTGTCTCTGCTCAGCCGGTCGCATCGCGGCCGGTCTGGGTCAAGGGCGGCTGTCGTCGCCAGGTTGATGGTACGGCCGGTCCGCCCTCAGCTCCGGAAATGCCGCGTGCGCCCAGGCAGTTACGCTTGGATCCAAGAGCGGTGATCCGGCCCGTCTTGATATGTATCAAGGTTGGGTGGCTGAGCATGTGAGACCGAGATGGCGTGAGGCTCACGTCATGCGCATTCTCATTGTGTTCGCTACCACCCGAAGGACACACGCGAAACTTGCCACGTTCGCTGCTGACCGATTGAGGCGTGTCGGCCATCAGGTTCATATCTGTGACGCGGCACAGTCCGATATGGCTGATTTTGCTCGTTTTGAAGCGGCTCTCCTTATCGCTTCCGTGCACGTGGGCCGCCACCAGGCGTCACTTACCAAGTTCGCTCGCGCGAACCATATTGCGCTCAATGCGATACCGAGCGCGTTCGTTTCCGTCTCCCTGTCGGCGGCTGGCGCCGATCCTTCTTATCCCGGGCTTCGCGATTGCGTGGAGCGTTTAGAGCGCGATACGTTTTGGCGGCCGGGTGTCGTGCACCACGCCGCAGGGGCGATGCCATTCAGTGCCTACGGTTTCTCCACGAAGTTCGCTATTAAGCTCTTGCCCGCAGGCACAGCATGCTCGTTAAGACTTCCCAGGACTATGACCTCACCGACTATGCCGCGTTGGAGGCATTCATTGACCGTTTCGTGGCGAGCGCAATCGGCACTCATGGTCCGCCCATGCCGATCTGGTCCGCCAGCAGGTTGAGAAGATAGGCTGATGCTCGATCCGCGCCGCGCCAACACCTTCTACACCGCGCTCCAGGCCGCCGGGATGCCGGACGTGCCGGGCGAATTCTCGGTCGCGCCACAGCATCAGGTCATCCCCGCCGCCACCCTCGCCGAGATTTCCGATTTCATTCGCACCTCCGATCGCGTCACCGGCCGCATGACTTGGCAGGCGGCGGCCTTGCGCGAGGCGCCGGTGATTGCGCAGCTGAGAAGACCGGAGGTCTGCTTCTTCAGCGCCTGGGATTTTCATCTTCCGGCCGGGGGCGGCTGCCAGCTCATCGAGTTCAACGACAACGGGTCGGGTTTCCCGTTCACCGCGATTATCAATGCGCTGTACCACGGGGTCGTGGGGCTCGGACAGGAGCGGCAGATCGCGACTCCTGCCGGCCTGCCTGCATTTAGCAGCACATCGCCGATTTGATCGAGCGGGAGGCCAAGGCCTTCTTCGGCGAAGGCCCCGCCGGCCTGTTTTTTGTGCTCGACGATGCCGACTCCCTGCAGCAAGGCAAGTTTCGCCGCGAGCTCGAGCTTCTCGTTGAGCTGCTGCGCCAGCGCGGTTGGCGGGCCGAACTCGGATGCCCCGCGGAGCTTCGCTGGGACGGCCAGCGGGCGCTGTTCCGGCAGGAGGCAGTGGGCTTCATCGTGAACCGCTCGACTGATTTCTTCTGGCAAGGGCAATGTTTTTCCGCCTTGCGTCGCGCCTATCGGGCGGGCTCCGTCTATGCGGCCCCCAATCCCTTCACCTATGCGACGCGCAGCGATAAGCGGCTCTTGGAATGGTTGTCATTGCCGGATTGGGACAAGGACCTCGGAATCGAGCCGGCGGAACGTCGAATCCTAAGCGCGCATGTGCCGGAGACCCATCTCATCCGCAAGGAAAACATCGACGGCTGGCGCAACGAAAGAAGGACTTCGCGTTCAAGCCGCTGCATGGATTCGCCGGACGCGGGCTTCTCGCCAGTGCCGCCGTCGGGCGTGCACGCCTGCGCCGGCTTGTCAACCATGGCGAGGACTATGTGGCGCAGCGGTGGGTGGCAAAACCCTGCCTGCAGATCGATGGGGCGCCGGTATGGACGGATCTCCGCGTCTGGGCTTATCGCGGAGAGATCTTTCACCTGTCGGGCCGCGCCTCGCGGCGGGCCGATCGGCTGGATCTCGTGCCCCCCGGCGGATGGCTGCCAACCTACGCGGCGGTTTAGCGAGCCGTGTGAATGGGGCTCGATACGTCTGCCAGAGCAACGGGCCAATGTCTCAGACGGGTCAAAATTCGCCCGGCCGTCAGTGGCTGCGTTCAGCCGGTCTGCCTCTAACTGCGGAAGATCCGAGCTCCTATGCGTCGCGGCAAGAACTAATGGTGTGCTGAGGACCAAAGCCTGATCGGCACCTTACAGCGCCCGCATACGATCGAACCACGGTTGGGCTATCTCCAACTCGACGGCTAGCGCTAGCAGGGTCGCCTCCTCGCCGTAACGCCCCGCGAAATGAACGCCGACCGGTAGGCCCGATACGGTCCAAAGCAACGGCACGCTCACCGCTGGGTGCGCCCATCGCGTTATCCAGCGCCATTGCCGACAGATATTCCGTCGCGCGCTCGGTGCAGGCCTGGACATCGCCGTCCTGATCGAAATACCCGAGCTTTGACGGCGGGCTCAGCGCGCTGTGTAGCGGACGGAGTTGACCCAGGAGCCCGACCACTACAGAATAGTTAACTGAAACGTGGATCTTCGGACAGGGAGGCCGAGGTGAATTGCGCTCGCCGGAGTCGGTGTGGTTTATCTTTGCTTCCCCTAAATACTGTTGTGAAGCCAAAGACGAGTCTGAGATTTTTCGGTCGATCTGGGCTTCTGTCCTGTGGTCTTTTGCGTCCCGGGGCAAGAAGCAGGGCGGCTGCCGCAGCTCACTCCGTGGCCTTCGCAGTGTTCACAGCTGTGCTTATTGGCTTAACCGAAAGCGGCTTTGCCGGCATTCTTAGCAACCAGCTTCTCGAGAAGGCTGAGCCGGATGAATGTTTTGTAGCGATAGGCAGCAGCGCCAACCAATTCCCCGCCACCCCGCCTTGCCCAGATCCGACTGCGACGCCTAAAGTTAACCAAGCCTATGTCTGGGGGTTAGCAGAGTCTAATTCCCAGCTTTGGTTCGGCACCGTCGCCAACACCCAATGCCTTGTTATTGCAGCCTATCTGCGTTACACGACGCCGTTTGAAACACCTTCTTATGTCTGCGAATTTGGTGAAAGCCGTTTTCACGGAACCGATTGGCGCCCGCCCGAGATCTTTTCCTATGACCTTCGCTCAAAGATACTGACGCCCAAGTCGTCGTCGGCACCATTACTGACCGGCACTATCGGTATTCGGTCGGCCGGTGCACTCGGTAACGTAGTGCTCCTTGCCGGGGCGGCATTGCCACCGCAAGTGGGAATCAACCTGTTTGCTTTCGATTCGAACACCGGTAATTTCCTAGGCTCGACTACCGTTCCCGACTATACGGATATCCGACAATGGGTATTGTACGATGGTGTTCTCCACACCGGCGTGCAATATAAAGATGGAACCGGGCGGATCCTCCGTTGGACCGGCGGCCCCGGCAACTACTTTTCGTTTGAAGAAGTCGGCAAACTTGATGCTGAGGCTGCGTATCTTGTAGCCCACAATCACCATCTTTACGCGACCACTTGGGGCGGCGTGCTGACGGGCGGGAAGAGCCCGTCTGGCCTATGGATGGGCCCACAGGTACCCGAATCGGGTCTCACCTCCGCGGACGCCGGTAACTGGCGAGAGATTTGGCAAGTAAACGATTATGAAGCAGATCCCGTGACCGCGTCGACACTGGCCGGAGGTGCCTTGGCGTCTTACCAGGGCTGTCTGTACTGGGGCTTGATGCAGGTACCGATTACCGGTGCTCTAGTGCACTATGCGGCGTATCCTGACGCCCCGCACGCGACGGAGGATGTAATCTTATCGATCCTCGGAACCACTCGGCCGATTCGATCAACCTGCCGCGGCGGAAAGCGTCGATGGTCTCGGGAATTACCTGAATTACGGGATCCGGACGATGTTTTCGGACAAGCATAATCTTTACGTAGGCACTGCAAATCCGATGAACCTGAAAACCCTTCCCGGCCAACCTGATGGGGGTTGGGAACTGCGGATGCTCAACGGTGATCGCGGGGAACACCCATGACGAGGCATCGCTTAGTCCTGCTCTCAGAAGGGCTCAGAAACTTGACCAGCAAACTGAGGGAAGACAGGAGGGGCTGGACGTCTAACCTGCCCTTGTGTGCCCTTTTGGCTTTTTTGCTCGCCATTACCGGGGCGACGGTCAGCCAAGCCGCTGCGCCAATCCTGCCAGTGTGTAGCTGGCCTTTCGAAGTGACCGGACACGGCATTACCAACGTGGCGACGCCGGATACGAATGCCACCTATTGGGTTATGCCTCTGGATCTGAGCCGCTGGAGGGCGATGGTTGTTCATGGGCGATATCCGGATGCCCGCTTTTTCAATTTCGCCACCTACACAGCAACCGGTTCTTTTGTTGATACCGTCTTCGACGAGAAGATCGTTCCCGATCCTGGGAGCCCAAACCCGTTTGCGGAGCCCGGACCCGACATTCCTGGCAATTATACCGTGACGATTGCCGCAGGAAATCCAGGATCCCCGAACTCTCTGAGCGCCGGGGGTAGCCGCGTCGTCTTTGTTGTATACCGGATATATCTGCCGGACAAAGGCCTGGACAGAACCGGCGGCGTCGGTTTACCTGCGGTCACTCTGACCGATCTCACCGGAAGTTCGCGCAGCTTGAGGCCTTGCCCATTTGCTGACGCAGAGACGAGCCTCGGAAATGTAATAGTTTTGCTTGAGGCTGCGGGGATGACGGACGCGGCAAAGTTCCTCGGACAGATCCTGCGGCTTGCGAACCAGTCCCCGCTCGGGACCTGCAACCCGAACCAGCCGGGTCCAGCTGCCGTCGGCTTCAGCACGGCGGTCCCGGGCATGAATTTTTTCCCGAATCCGCAAACGACCTATTTCCAGACCGCCAATCTTTGCTTCCAGCCGAACCAGATCCTGGTGATCAGGGGCAGAGCGCCCGTCTTTCCGAATACCTACTTGGGCGGTTCCGTTTTGCAACCGGCCTTCGATACCCAGGTCCAACTGCGCTATTGGTCGATGTGCAATAATCTCGGGGTGCCTCCGACTCCGGTTGTGGCATGCGCTGCAGACGTGATGACCGAACTCGACCAGAACGATTTCTACACCTATGTCGTCTCCAACGATCCGGCACCGCCACCCTGGCTCCCTCCAGGTGTGACTTGGCTCCCTTGGGGCCCAATCAGCTTTCCGATAACTCTGATTTTCAGGACTATTCTCCCCGAGAACGGCTTTATGGCCACGGGAGAGCATGTGCCTATGGGCGCGTTCTGCAGCCAGTCGCAATTCACCATGCAAGGGTGGCAGGGATGCTTTGCTGCAGCAGGTTATTAGCGTCAAAATGCCGTTATTACTGACCCGCTCACCCGAGAGTTTATTAACGGCCGATGGCCAGGACGACTGAGAAGGCGCTCGGCGCCGTGTGTCGACGGCGTGACAGCCCAATGTCCGCGGAGGTATTCGGGTCAAACCCTTCAGTCGCGCAAGCCGCGGGTGGCGCGCAGCGCCAGCCTGTGTGTCGGACATGCTGGGAGTGAAAGTCCCTGTGCAACCCAGCGCCATTGCTCGGCCGAGGGCGGTCAGCTCGCGAAACGGCGCGACCGAAATGCAGGTCGGGACCGCGCTCAGCCGCAGTTCTTGGCATACCTTGGCGATCCGCTGATGCTGCCGCTCATCGGGCCGGCAAAGACGTCGTACACCGAGAGCGGATGCGCACGCCGATGATCGGCGCCGGTTCGGGTTGGGCCTGGATCGCGCGGGCCGAGCGCCCGCCGTAAAGCGTCGGGACCGGCTGCAGTTGCAATCTTTCTTGCTCGCCAGTCGTTCGGCCGGGACGCGCCGAGGAGGGTCCGGTTAGGGTCACGGGCGGTAAAACTCGCAGGGAGTATATATTCTCCGGATTGCCCCAGATAGCGGACATAGTCGGGAGCGCATTTCAATATTAGGGAACCCACCCCAACCGCGGATCGCGCGTTCTGGGTCGAGCAATTCCATGCTCAGAGCTGGCCCAACAACGCCATAACATTATCCGGAAACGAGTGGCTTTGGTCTCCGAAGAGAGCGTGAGTGTGGTCACCGTCGGCATTGTGCCGATGCAAACAAGGAGACCCACCCATGCGAATCTACATTATTGGCAATGACGGAATCACCCTCTGCGCCTGTTTGGTTCCGGCTTTGCCGGCTTAGGTTGATCCCGAAACAGACCGCGAATCGGCCCGGCGATGTCGGCCGGGGAAAGGCCGGCGGTCGCGACCTGGTATAGCAGTGGCTGGAATAGAAAATAGTTGCGCCGGTCGATCAGGGTGACCCGGCAGGCTGCTTGCCGCAGCGCCTTCGCTGCGGCGATGCCGCCAAAACCGCCGCCGACGATGACGACACGCGGCATTCCCTCGTAGGAGATATTGCGCATGGCTCCGAGCTTTGGGAAGCCACGCATCAACGCCCGGGCAACTAGGGTATCGATCGACAACGCGCCCGGGCCGTGGAGAGCAACGAGGCCCAGAACCATCCAGTAATAGGCGATATCGATCCGGTGCTGGAAAGTGGGGTCGACGATCGCGGTCAACCCGATCAGCAGGATCGCCGTGATCCTGGTCCCCGCTCCCAGGACCAGGAAGATCAGACAGGCGAGCTCAACCAGGATGCTGAAGCGCGCAGCCACATCTGGAGGCAACAACCACTGGCTCGACTGGGCATGGAAGAGCATCTGGGTCATGTCGAAATTGCTGATCTTCATCACGCCCGACCGGAAGAACAGAGCCGCGATCCAGCAACGCAGAAGGAGCTTGATGGCCGGATCGCCCCACCAGGTGAGCAAATCGAAACAGCGCGTAATCGTAGCCACCAACGGGAGCGCGGTGGCAGCGATGCCGCGCCCGATCAATGCGTCGAGCGAGAACGGCGCGGCGCCCTTTACGACGAACCAGGTGAACAACACGGCCCAGAAGAGGTGCTGATCCAAAGCCTGGAAGGAGAACTGAATGACTAAAGACAGGATCAACAGCGGCAGAGCAGCGAACCGCGTCGCCAGACCGACCACCAACAAAGGCGGGCAAACGAGCTCGATCGCCTCGCCCAACCACGCCGCCGCTACCGGGTCAAGCCACGAAACCGGGTACTCGTGGGCCGAGAGATAGAGGGCAATGGTCCAATTCTGCAGCTTGACCAGACCGGAGGTCCAGAAGATCTCGGCGAGCCATAACCTTATGAACAGGTCGAGGAGAGGC
>WNFR01002610.1_pt1 | contig 20041 bp, 20 predicted proteins | sample 5400221 | NCBI WGS metagenome assembly WNFR01 (sample SAMN13153357, study PRJNA577476) | soil metagenome | isolation source: 40 cm soil under Madrone tree | place: USA:California | collected 2016-06-14 | reverse complement strand
ATAGAGGTGCAGCGTGATGAGCGCGATGATCCCTCCCGGGATGATGAGCATGTGCAGCGAGTAGAAGCGCGACAAGGTGTCGCCGCTGATCTCCTGTCCCCCGCGCAAGAACTGCGCGAGCCATGGTCCGAGGAACGGCGCTGTCCCGTTGAGGTTGATGCCGACGACGCTCGCCCAGTACGCGGTCTGGTCCCACGGCAGCAGGTAGCCCGTGAAGCCCTCGGTCAGGCCGAGCACGAGGATGAGCACGCCGATGATCCAGTTCAGCTCGCGCGGGTACTTGTACGCGCCGAACAGGAACACGCGGCCCATGTGCAGGAACATGAGGATGATGAAGACGCTCGCGCCCCACTTGTGCATCCCGCGCACGAGCCAGCCCAGCGTCACGTGGTCGGTGATGTTCTGGATCGACGGGTACGCATCGTGCGGCGACGGCTTGTAATACATCGCGAGGATCACGCCCGTGACCGTCTGCACGATGAACGCGGTCAACGCCGCCGAGCCGAGCGTCTGCATCCAGTTGGTGTCGCTCGGGACGTTCCGGAAGAGGAAGTACTTGGTACCGCCGACGAGGCCGCTCCGCTCCTCGAGCCAGTCGAGGGGATAGTTGATGGCGGCGAGCATCTGATCGCGGCGCATCTCGGCCTTGCTGGGAGTGCGGCGGATCGCCATCAGTGGTGCGGCGGGTTCAGGGGATAGAACCACTGCTCGGGCCCGTCGACGTGCTCACCCGGGCCGGCGAGCTTGTACTTGTAGATCTTCGCCTGCCCGCCGGTGCCGACGACATGCGACACCGAGAACGTGCTGAGCAGGACGAGGTGGCCCTTGACGATGTTGAATGCGTAGCGGTCGAGCGCGCGCACCGGCGGGCCGGCGGTGCGGTTGCCTTCGGTGTCGTACTGGCCGCCGTGGCACGGGCAGCCGAAGCCGGCGGGCACGACAGGGCGCAGCAGGATCGCGCCGTTGCTGGTGTGCTCGGTCACGTTCTTCTCGCCGAGGATCGCGCCGGTCGGACCGTTCGCCTGCACCGGGCAGCCGAGGTGCGCGCAGCGGTTCGAGATGATCGTGAAGCTCGGGGAGTTGTTCGTCGCGCCGTTGTTGCGGACGAACGCGGTGCGGCGCGTGACCTCCCCATCCTTCGGGTCGGTCATGAACGTCGCGATGAACCACTTGCCGACCGGGTAGGTGTCGATCGGCCCCATGTCCACCTCGTGCCGCTTCTGGCCGAGGAAGGAGGGCAGGATCGCGAAGCCGGCGATCGGCACGGTGACGATGGCACCGATGAGCCCGCCGAGACCAAGCGTGGACGCCTCGAGGAAACGGCTGCGCGGCATCTTCTCCGCCTTCACCATCGGCACCCGGCGGCGCATCTCGCTCGTCGCGTCGCGCGCCCAGAGGAACCCGCAGACGAGGGCAATCGCACCGCCGATGGGAGCGATCACCGTCGGGTCGATGATGAGGCCGACGAGTGCGACCGCGACGCCGACGGCGAAGCCGAGTGGCCAGATTGTGGGTGACGGGCCGTGCTCGGGCGGCCCGGGTGTCATCCCCTCCTCCTCCATCCGGCCATGATTCAACCTGATCGGCCGGTCCTCTGCGGGGGCAACCCGTAATCCGACCATCGCCGATCGACGAGCGCCTTCACCTCGGGCGACATCTCGATCTCCTCCGGCCACGGGCGCGCGCCCTCCTCCGGCAGCTTCGCGGTGGCGTCGATGCCAAGCTTGCCGCTGATGAACTGGCGCTCCGCCGCGTGGTCGAGATGATCGGTCGGGCCTTCGGAGAGGACGATGTCGCGCGCAGGATCGACGTTCGCGCCTGCATAGAAGAGCACCTGCTCGTAGTCGTGCACGTCGACCTCGGCGTCGACGACGACGATGCACTTCGTCAGGCTCAGCATCCCGAGCCCCCAGAGCGCGTGCATCACCTTCTGCGCGTGGCCGGGATACGCCTTTCGGATCGCGACGATGCAGCAGTTGTGGAAGACGCCCGCGATCGGCAGGTCGTAGTCGACGATCTCGGGCACGGTCGCGCGCACAGCCGGCAGGAAGATGCGCTCCGTCGCCTTCCCGAGCCACGCGTCCTCCTGCGGCGGCTTGCCGACGACGATGGACGGATAGATCGCGTCGCGCCGCATCGTCATCGCCGTGAGGTGGAAGACCGGGAACGGCTCGGCGGCGGTGTAGTAGCCGGTGTGGTCGCCGAACGGGCCCTCTTCGCCGAGCTCGTCCTTCGCGACGTATCCCTCGAGCACGATCTCCGCATTCGCCGGCACCTCGACGTCGACGGTGACGCCGCGCACGAGCTCCACCGGCTTGCCCCGCAGGAAGCCGGCGAGCATGAGCTCGTCGACGTGCTTCGGCAGCGGCGCGCTCGCCGAGTACGCGGTGATCGGGTCGAGGCCGAGCGCGACCGCGACGGGGATGCGACCATCGCTCGCGAGCCAGTCGGCGCGACCGTCCTTGTGCATCTGCCAGTGCATGAAGGTCGTCGCGCGATCGATCACCTGCATGCGGTACATGCCGACGTTGCGCGTGCGGTCGTGCGGATCCTGCGTGATCACCGCGGGGAGCGTGATGAACGGCGCCGGATCGCCGGGCCAGCAGCGCTGGATCGGGAGGAGACCAAGGTCGACGTCGTCGCCGCGCAGGACGATGTCCTGGCACCCACCCTTGCGCACGGTACGCGGGAGCGAATCGGCGATCGACTTGAGCTTCTGCAGCCCGCGTACCTTCTCGACGAGGCCGGTCGGGGGCTGCATCTCGAGCACGTCCGCAACTTTCTGTGCGACGTCGTCGAGCCGGTCGACGCCGAACGCGAGGCACATGCGGCGCTCGGTCCCGAACTGGTTGATCAGCAGCGGGTGCTGCGCGCCCTTCGGGCGCTCGAACAGGAGCGCCGGGCCACCGGCCTTGACGGTGCGGTCGACGATCTCGGTGATCTCGAGATCCGGGTCGACCTCGGCGGCGACGCGCACGAGCTCGCCTTCGCGCTCGAGCAGCGCGATCCAGTCGCGCAGGTCGTTGAGCATGTGACTAGCTGTCGCGCCGGTGGAAGAGCCAGTGCGACAGCTCTCCGATCGCGATCACCAGCACGAAGATGAGGCCGACCGCCAGCATGATGAGGACGGTCTTCTTGCCCTCCTCGGCGGCGGTCTCGACGGCGAGCAGATGCAGCACGGGCAAAACCTACCGCACCGGGTCGACACGAAGATCGGCGAACGAGGCCGACGTCTTGCCGAACTCCCACCAGCCGTGGATGTTCGGCCGGACGAACGCGGTGCTCCGCCCGTACACAAGGGGGATCACAGCGACCCGGTCGGCCACCGCGTACCGGTCGGCCTCGTGGAACCGCTCCAGCCGACCGCGGTCCGAACGCTCCTGCCGCGCACGCTCGATCAACTCGTCGAAAGCCGCGTCGGCGAAACCGCCCTCGTTCGTCCGACTCGTCGACTGGAAGAGCAGGCGCAGGTAGTACTCAGGGTCGGGGTAGCCGGGAAGCCACCCTGTGACGGAGATGCGCGACTCGCCGAGCGGTCGGATTGCGACGCGGCGGCCGAGAACCGCCTCCCACGAGCCGGCGATCGACTCGACGATCCTCTCCCAGTGTGCGAGGCCGGCGAGCTCGAGGTCACCGTCGTAGCCCGATCGCTCGAGATGCTGGCGGGCGAGATCCGGGTCGAAGCGGAGCGCGATGTCTGGCGTGTGCCCTTGCAGCACCGGTGGGACCACGCCGCCGTTGGCGACGACGAGATTGGCGGGGCAGACCGCTGCTAGCTCGTCCCGGTCGATCGCGTGCGCGAGCGCGCGGCGGAGGTCGACGCTCGCGGTGACGGGGTCGGTGTGGTCGAAGCGGACGTATGCCGACCAGGCGGGGGCGCCGAGGGAGGCGTCGGGATGAACCGAGCCCGGCATCAGGTCGGCGAGCTGCGGCGTGTACCGCACGAGGACCATGTCGAGCTCACCGCGTTCGTATGCCGGCAAGGTGTCCTCCAGCTCCATCCGCACCAGCTCGACCTCCGCGACGTTTCCGGGGCGGGCCGACCGACGGCGGAGGACGAGGCGGTCGCGGCTCCGCTCCGCGACCTCGAACGCGCCGCTGACGACGCGAGCCTCGGGCACCCCGTCGATTGCGTGCCGAGGCTGCGGCCCGCCGTCGGGGCGGTTCATCACGCTCATGAAGTACGGCGCCGGCGCGCTGAGGCGGAACTCGACGGTTCGATCGTCGAGTGCGCGCACGCCGACGGCGTCCCAGTGCGTGTTCTCGCCGAGGTACGTTGCCTCGCCGTTCTCCAGCACGAAGTAGATGGCGACGGAGGATCCGGGGCTCGCGGGATCGAGCACGCGCTTGATCCCGAACTCGACGTCGTGCGCCGTCAGGGGCGCGCCGTCCGACCACGTCAGCCCGTCGCGCAGGTGGAAGACATATCGGAGCCCGTCGTCGGAGATCTGCCAGCGCTCGGCCAGGGACGGCACGATCGTGCGCTCAGGCCACGCTTCGACGAGCCGGTCGAAGAGCTGCATGCACGCCTGGATGTTGGGCCATGCGATCGCCGATTTCGGGTCGAGATCGTTGGGAAGAAAGCTCGTCGCCACACGGAGGCGCTCCGTCGCACTGACTGCCTCGGCGGGCGTCCAGTAGTCGAACGCCCGCTGGTACGCATCGTTCGCCTCCGCGAAGCGCAGCGAGGTGTGGAGCGCGAGCGCGAGCTTGAGGAGGACGAGCGCGATCTCCTGACGCTCGCCGCGCGCCTCGAGCAGCGGCAGCAGAGCGCGGTAGTGCTCGATCGACTCGTCGAGCGCGTATTCCTGGCGCGCTCGGTCGCCGGCGCGAAGGAGGTACTCGACAGCCTTGTCCTCATTCTCGGCCGCGAGCCAGTGATGGGCGAGCAACCCGAGGACCTCGTCCTCTGCGTCGGCGTAACGGCGCTCGAGCCACTCGGCGGCTCGACGGTGGAGCGCTGCGCGAGAAGCCGAGAGCAGCGTGCGGTAGGCGGTCTCCTGGATGAGCGCGTGGCGGAAGCGGTACTCGGGCTGGGGCCACCGACGGCTCTGCTCGAGCAGACCGAGTCGCTGGAGCTCGTGAAGCGCATCCGCGATTTCGCCGTCCACGACCCCTTCGAGCAAGGGGAGCGCGAAGCGGCGGCCGAGCGCGGACGCCGCCGTGAGAACGTCCCGTGCCGACGGCGAGAGCCGGTCGATGCGCGCGAGAAGCACACGCTCCACGGTTTGCGGGATCTCGACGTCGACCTCGTGGTCGAAGCGCCACGTCTCGTCGTCATGCACGAGGGCCCCGACGTCCGTGAGCGAGCGCACGAGCTCTTCGAGGAAGAACGGATTGCCCTCCGCGACCCCGAGCACCCGCTGCTCGAGCTCGACGGGTAGCGTCCCGGTGCCGACGAGGGCGTGCAGCAGCTCGACGCCTGCGTCGCCGAGCGGCGCCAGGTCGAGCTCGCGCACGAGGTGGGGATACTCGCGCGCCGCCGTCTCGCGCAGGCCCCAGGAGACGTGGTCGCGCTCCGGCCTGAGCGAGAGGACGAGCAGCAGCGCCGAGCCCTCGGCAAGAGCGAGCAACTGCTGGAGCAGCAGCACCGATGTCGCGTCACTCCAGTGCAAATCCTCGATCGTGACGACGAGCGGCGCCTCCTCGGAGAGGCGCGCGAAGAGCTCGGCGACGACTTCGAACGTGCGCCACTGCAGCGCCTCCGGAGCCAGTGGGGCGACCCGCGCCTGTGCGTCGGCCTCGAGGGCGAGCCCCAACAGGGTGCCGAGGTACGGATAGACCTCGTCGGCGGCCTCGCCGAACAGCTGCTCGAGCCTTCGGTGTAGACCCACGCGCACGCGGAGCTCGGCGTCGTCGGCACCGGCTCCGATCCACTCCGCGCGGAGCAGGTCGCGAAACGGCCAGTACGGCATCGACTCGCCGTAGGACACACAGCGGCCCTCGAGCCAGCGGATCCCCGCGGCTTCCGCCGACGCGCGCAACTCCAGGAGCATCCGGCTCTTGCCGATGCCCGGGTCACCGCTGACGGCGAGCACGCCGCCGCGTCCCGCCCGAAGCGCGTCGAGCGCGTCGCGGCCCGCAGCGAGCTCGGGCCCGCGGCCGATGAGCTGGGTCTCCACGCCGGGCAAGCCACGCTGGCGACGCGGGCCATGCCGTATGCCGGAGACCGGCCAAGCGTGCACCGCCCGGCTCTTGCCCTTCAGCTCGAGGTCGGCGGCTTCTCCCCAGTCGAAGACCGTCTCGACGGCCGCATGCGTGGCGTCGTCGACGAGGACGATGCCGGGCGGAGCCGCTGCCTGCAGCCGCGCGGCGACGTTCACCGTGTCGCCGAAGGCCGCGTACTCGACGCGTCGGCCTGCGCCGATCTCGCCGACGACGACCGGGCCCGTCGCCACTCCGACGCGAACGCCGAAGCCGTCGACACCCCAGCCACGGCGGACTTCTCGTCCGTAGTCCTCGAGCTCCGCGACGATGCGGAGCGCGGCGCGCAGTGCACGCTCGGCGTCGTCTTCTCTCGTGGTCGGCGCGCCGAAGAAGACGAGGACTCCGTCACCTGCGAGGTCCTTGACGTGACCGCCGAGCGCTTCGACCTCGCCGACGATGCGGGCGACCGCCTCGCCCACGACGAGCTTCACGTCCTCCGGATCGAGGCGGTCCGCGAGCGCGGTCGAGCCGACGACGTCCGCGAACAGCGCCGTCAGGACTTTGCGCTCCTCCCGGACGGTGGTGGTGCTCACCCGAACAGGATCCCGGGAGTGGGCGCGCGGTTCAAGACCGTCGCAGCCCAAGATGCGCCGCGAGCGCCTGGTCGACCGCCTCGTCGCCGGCCGCCGTGCGGGCGGCGGCCTCCAGCGGGGCCGAGTCGCCGCGCAGCCGCAGCGCGCCGCGCGCGTCGTCGAGCAGCGGGCCGCGCCCGAGCAGCGCGGCGCTCGCTGCCCACAGGGCGCCGTCGCCGTCCGCGTCCTCCGCACGGAGCTGGCTGCAGAGCGAGATCAGCTCGGACAGGTCGGAGACCGCGTCGGTCTCGCCGAAGGACGCGATGCGGACGAGCCCGTGGGCGTACAGGTAGTCACCGAGGAGGAGCGCGACGTCCGCGTCGGCCGGCGCGAACAGCCGCGGCGTCCCGTAGTGGGCGAGATAGCCCTCGTAGATCGTCTCCAGGCCGACCGCGAAGCGCGGCTCAGCGAGCGGCGAGAAGACAACGACGAGCCGCCGCTCGTTCTTCGGCCGGAGCGCGTCCTCCCACAGCGCGCTCTCATCCGTCGCGCCGTCGGCTATCTCGTCCCACACGCCGCAATCGTCCTGTCGATGTCCTCGTCGCTGTGCGCGAGCGAGACGAACATCGCCTCGAACTGCGACGGGGCGATGTAGATCCCGTTCCCCAGCAGATGGCGGAAGAGCGCGCCGTAGCGCTCGGTGTCGCACTGCTGCGCATCGTCGAAGTTCCGAACGGGGCGCTCGCTCTGAAAGAGCGTGAGCATCGCGCCGACGCGCTGAACGACGCCGAAGGCCGCGAGCCCATCGCCGAGGCGCGCGGAGAGGCGCTCGAGCTCCGCATAGACACGCGGGTCGCGAAGGCGGCGAAGGACGGAGACGCCGGCTGCGGTCGCCAGCGGGTTCCCCGAAAGCGTTCCCGCCTGGTACACCGGGCCGGACGGCGCGAGCAGGTCCAATGCATCCGCGCGGCCGCCAAACGCCGCGAGCGGGAGGCCGCCGCCGACGATCTTCCCGAGGACGGTGAGATCGGGCCGGACGCCGTACAGCTCCTGCGCGCCGCCGCGCGCGACGCGGAAACCGGTGATGACCTCGTCGAAGACGAGCAGCGCGCCCGAGGCGTCGCAGAGGTCACGCAGCGCCTGGAGAAAGCCCTGCGCCGGCGGGACGACACCCATGTTCCCGGCCACCGGCTCGACGATGATCGCCGCGAGCCCTTCGCCGTAGCGCAGCACCGCTTCCGCGACCGCGTCGAGGTCGTTGTACGGGCACACGATCGTGTCGGCGGTCACCGCCGTCGGCACGCCGGGCGTCGACGGGATGGCGAGCGTCGCAAGGCCGGACCCCGCGCTCGCGAGGAGTGCGTCGGCGTGGCCGTGGTAGCCGCCTGCGAACTTGAGGATGCGGTCGCGCTTCGTGAACGCGCGCGCGAGCCGCAGCGCGCTCATCGCCGCCTCCGTCCCCGAGGAGACGAGCCGGACGCGCTCGACCGACGGGACTGCGTCGACGATCTCCGCCGCCAGCTCGACCTCCGTCTCGGTGGGTGCGCCGAAGGTCGTTCCGCGCAGCGCGGCCTCCCGGACCACCTCCACCGTCTTCAGGTCGGCGTGCCCGAAGATGAGCGGCCCCCACGACATGACCCAGTCGAGGTAGCGGTTGCCGTCGACGTCCTCGAGATACGCGCCTTCCCCGCGGGCGACGAAGAACGGCTCGTCGAGGCCGACCGCCTTCATCGCGCGGACGGGCGAGTTCACGCCGCCGGGAATCAACTCGAGCGCGCGGCGGTAGAGGTCGGAGCGCGTTATCAACGCGCGACCGGTGGCAGGCACCTGTCGTTCACCCCTTGCATCCATTTCACGAATCTCAGGTGCCTGGCAACGGGGAACCTACAGCCAAGAAGCGAGGTCTTTCGTCCAGTAGCTGATGACGAGATCCGCGCCCGCGCGCTTGATCGCCGTCAGCGACTCGAGCGCGGCCTGCCGCTCGTCGAGCCAGCCTTCCCGCGCGGCCGCCTTCACCATCGCGTACTCACCGGAGACGTTGTACGCCGCGATCGGCGCATCGAACGCTTCGCGCGCGGCGCGGATGACGTCGAGGTACGGCAGCGCGGGCTTGATGATGAGCGCGTCGGCGCCCTCGTCGAGGTCCAGCTCGCACTCGCGCAGCGCCTCGCGCACGTTCGCGGGATCCATCTGGTAGCCGCGCCTGTCCCCGAACGACGGCACCGACCCGGCCGCTTCGCGGAACGGGCCGTAGAACGCGGATGCGTACTTCGCCGCGTACGAGAGGATCGGCGTCGACTCGAACGCCGCGTCGTCGAGCGCCTCGCGGATCGCGCGCACGCGGCCGTCCATCATGTCGCTCGGCGCGACGACGTCGGCACCGGACTCGGCGTGGCTCACGGCGGTGCGCGCGAGCAGCTCGAGGCTGCGGTCGTTGTGCACCTCGCCGTCGACGACGACACCACAGTGGCCGTGCGATGTGTACTCGCACAGGCACACGTCGGTGACGAGCACGAGCTCGGGGAACTCGGGACGGAGCGCGCGTAGCGCACGCTGGACGATCCCGTCCTCCTCCCACGCGCCGGTCGCCTCCTCGTCCTTCTCGCCCGGGATCCCGAAGAGGATGACCGCGCGAACGCCGCAGCGGACGAGCTCTTCCACTTCGTGCAGGAGGCCGTCCACCGTCAGCCGCGACATCGCCGGCAACGCCGCGTCCGGGAGCGCCTCCTCGGCGACGAAGAGCGGCATGACGAACTGGTCGAGCGACAGCCGCGTCTCGCGGACGAGCCCGCGGAGACCTCCCGTCCGGCGGAACCGGCGGAGGCGGACTTCGGGGAACGAGCTCACGCCGAAAGAGTACGCGCGGCCAGGCGCGCCAGCGCCCACGAGACCGCGCCGATCCCCAGGAGCCACGCGGTCTCGACAGCGGCCACGTGCCACGGGCTCGAGTCGTACAGCGCGGCGCCGAACAGCCGCACCGCATGCGTGAACGGCAGGAAGAGGCTGACCCAGTAGGCGAACGGCAGCGCGCCGCGCGGCACGAGCCCGAGGAACACGACCGGGAGCACGACCAGTACCGCGAGCAGGGATGCCGTCCGCGCCTCGCGCGCCACCGCGCCAAGCAGGGCGCCGCCCGCGCCGACGGCGCCGGCCGCGAGCAGCACGCCTGCGAGGAGCAGCGGCAGCCTGCCCCACGGCTCGCCGCCGGTGATGCCTCCGGCCGTGACGACGATCCCGAAGACGAGGGCGATGGCTGCGCCGAGGACGACTCCCACCACGGCGGCGAGCGCGACCTTCGCCCATACGAGCTCGCCGAGGGAGACGAGGCCGCGGCGCAGCCGCCCGATCGTGCCCTCGTCGCGTTCCGCCGCTGTCGCGCCGGCGGCGAGGAGAAGCGCGAGGAAGGTCACGGTCACCGCGATTCCGTACGACTGCACCTGCGCCGAGAGCAGCCACGTGCGTCCGTGCGTTTTTGCCTGCTCGAGCGTGATGGGGTTCGCGGTCGCGCGCAGCGCGTCTCCGGTCTGAGCAAGCCCGAGCTTCGCCTGGCGCACGAAGTTCGCGATCGCAGCGACGCGCTTGCTCGGCGACAGTTTCGCCAGCTCGGTCTGCGTGCGGTCGAGCCCCAGGACGTCGAACTGCTTGCCGAGGAACCTTCCGCGACCACCGTGCAGCAGCAGGTTCACGAACGCGAGGTTCGCGGCGATGTAGCCGGCCTGGAGCTTCTGGTTCAGTTGGTACACGAGCGACTGCACCTGCTGCGTCACGCGCGGCGCGAGCCCGCCGGTGCCGGTGCGCAGCACGAGGTGCGGGCTGACCACTGTCGTCTGCAGGTCGCCGAGGAAGCCGGGCGGAACGGTGATGGTCGCGACAACCTTGCCGTCGGCGAGCTCGCGAGCCGCCTCGGCGTCTGAGAGGCGCACGAGCGTCACCTGCTTCGCCACGTCGTCGATCACCGTCTGGATGTGGAAGCGGTGACCTCCGACTGCGATCACCTGCGGGAGGTTGTCGTTATCGACGAACGCGACACGTGGCTTCGCACTTGCGTACCCGGCGACGAGGCCGACGAGCAGCGCGATGACGATCGGGTACGCGACGAGCGCCCCGAGCAGGAGCGGCGAGCGGAGCAGGACGCGCAGGTCCTTGCGCAGGACGAGCAGGACGGCGTTCATCCGAAAACCTCGTCAGTGGTGAGCGGCACGATACGGCCCTCATGCAGCACGATCGTCCGGGTCGCGTGCTCGAGCTCCTCGAGGTTCTGCGTCGCGAAGCAGACCGCGCCGCCGTCCGCCCGCAGCGCGTCCGCGACCTCCCACACGCGGCGTCGCTGAGCGGGATCGAGCGCGGCGGTCGGTTCGTCGAGGAGCAGCACACGCGGCTCGCCGAGGAGCGCGATGGCGACATTCAGCCGCTGGCGGTTGCCGACGGAGAGCTCGCCGGACGGCTGCGCGCCCTCGGGGAGCGCGAAGCGCTCGAGCAGCTGCGTGGCCGCCCGTTCCGGCTCAGGGACGTTCTCGAGCTGCGCGAACAGCTCGAGGTTCTCGCGCGCGGAGAGGCGGGAGTAGTGCGCCGGTCGCTGCGGCACCCACCCGACACGCGCGTGCGTCTCCACCGCTCCCGCCCCCGGCTCGATCGCACCGGCGAGAATCGCGAGGAGCGTCGACTTCCCTGCGCCGTTCGGGCCGACGAGCGCGACCGTCTCGCCGGCGACGAGCTCGAAGTCGGTCGGTGCGAGCGCCTCCACGCCCCGGTAGCGGCGCGCAACGCGCAGCGCGCGCAGGAGCGGAGAGGTCACGACGATGCAGGCGCGGGCGGAGTCTCGGGCGGGAGAATCTCGACCCCGACGGCAACGGGCTCGTCGCCTTCCCATTTCTGCAGCTCGATGCGCTCGGAGAAGAACTCCCACATCGCGCGCAGGGCGGAGAGCAACGGGAGCGCAACGACGATGCCGGGGAACCCGTAGATCTCGGCGCCGGCGAGCAGGCCGAAGATGACGAGCAGCGGATGCAGCCGCAGCGTGCGACCGAGGACGTTCGGGACGATAACGTGTCCCTCCAGCTGCTGGATGCCGAGGTAGAGAAGCGCGACCCACAGCGCCGAGATCGGATGCGTGACGAGCGCGTATAACACGGGCGGAAGGGCGCCGAGCCACGGCCCGACGTACGGGATCAGCTCCGTCACGCCCGCCCACGCGCCGAAGAGGAGCGCATACCGGCCGCCGTGCGGTAGAGCTCCGGTGAGGCCGAGGATCCAGAGTCCGACGGCGGAGCTCGCACCGATGATGAGCGACAGCAGCAGCTGTCCCTTCACGTAGCTCGTGACCGCTTGCTCCATCCGTCCTATCAGCGGCTTGGTATCTGGATGCGGCGGGAAGCGTCTGTCGACCGCAGCGGTCAGGCGCGGCATGTCGAGAAGGATGTAGATCGACACGACGACGACGAGCAGTGCGCTGAACAGGAGCGACACGACAGCGAGCCCCGCGCCTTCGGCCCAGCTCAGCGCCTTCGTCGTGTACTTCTCGACGTCCTTCGTCCCGATCGAGTTGAGGAACTTCTTGCCCCCCTTCTCGACGTGGATGCGCTGCAGGTGATGCGTGTTGAGCCAGTGCTGGAAACGAGCGAGATCGTGGTCGGCGCCCGTCTCGTGGGTGTGTCCGGAGACGACCGTAAAGTAGTTGTCGACCGTGTGACTGACGTGACGCGTCTGCTGCACCAGGACCGTCGCGAGAGCGAGAACTGCGAGTGCGAGCGCTGCTGCAAACGCCAAGTAGACGATCGCGACCGCGAGCCCTCGCGGGATCCAAACCCTTCCCAGTCCTCGAACGACGGGATTGAGAAGGAGGGCGATGAGCAGCGCCACGAGGAAGAGGAACACCACGTGACGCACGGCCCCCGCCACCACCCAGATCAGCAGGAGCAGCAAGGGCAGCCCGACGAGCTGCACCCAGCGCGGGATCTCGATCCTCGTCGGCGCGGGGCGCGACGCCATGCGAGCGATGGTATCGCCGCCGTCAGCCGGAATCCCCGCGATTCCTGGGACTGGACGGAGGGCGCTCTGGCGCTCGACTGGGTCGAACCCCGGTTGAATGACCCGCTCCCGTTCGATACGGTGCCGCCCGACATGCCGTCCTCGCGCTCCAGGGGGAGGCGGCGCGTCGAACGTCGGGAGGTGCGTGCCGCGCGCCGAGCTCGGCGATTCGCGCTGCTCACCCTCCTCGCCGTCGTCCTCGTGGTGGCGCTCGCCCTGACCGCTTTCGGCGGCGGACAGACAACGAATCTCGCGCGCCTCTCGGTGGAGCGCTCGATCGCAAGCGCGACGCAGCCGTATCCGCAGATCGTCGCCGTGCGCGGACCGGTGCGATTGCAGATGCCGATCACGCAGAGCCAGACGACTGCCATCGGCTACCACTCCACCAGCGACGGAGCGCTAGCGCTAGCGCCGCTCGGACGGCAGGGCAACGAAGGCGTCGTGCAGCGCGTCTTCCATGCGGTCTTCGGGGGATCGGGCGGTCACCCCGTGTGGTACCGGCTCGACGGCGGATCGCTCTCGGCGCTCGACGTCGGCGCGGCGCCCGGCACCGACGTGTACGCGCCGGTGGACGGAACGGTCGTTGGCATCGCACCGTACGTCGTCGCCGGCCATCGCTTCGGCTCGCAGATCGACATCCAGCCACAGAACTCGCCGTCGCTCGTCGTCACGCTGACGCAATTGCGCCCAGACGCGGCGCTGCGGGTCGGCAACAACGTGGTCAGCGGCAGGACGAAGGTCGGCATCGTCGTCGACCTGTCGCGCGTCGAGCGCCAGGCGCTGGCGCGTTACACCAACGACGCCGGCGACCACGTCTCGATCGAAGTCCGCGCCTCCGCGGCACTGGCGCTGAACTGAGGATCCTCTTCCTCGCAGACGTGTTCGGCGCGCCCGGCCGCCTCGCGGTCGAAGAGCGCCTCCCCGGACTGCGCGAGGAGCTCGACGTGGACGTCTGCATCGTCAACGGCGAGAACGTCGCCGACGGCGCAGGCATCACGGGCAAGCTCGCCGACCGGCTGCTCGCGGCCGGTGCGGACGTGATCACGCTCGGCAACCACACGTTTCGGCGCGACGGCATCGGGCCGTACCTGAGCGCGAGCGAGCGCGCCATCCGGCCTGCGAACGCCGGATCGCTGCTGCCCGGCCGCGGGCTCGCGGTCGTGGTCGCGCGTAACGGCGTCGCGGTCGCCGTCATCAACCTGCTCGGCCAGCTCTTCCTCGACACGGCGGTCTCACCGTGGGAAATCGTCGACGAGCTCGTGGACGAAGCACACACGCGCGCGCCCGTCGTGGTCGTCGACTTCCACGCCGAGGCCACGAGCGAGAAGATCGCGCTCGCGCGCTGGCTCGACGGACGCGTGACCGCCGTCATCGGCACGCACACGCACGTGCAGACGAACGACGCGCGAATCCTCCCGGGTGGGACCGCCGCAATCAGCGACGCGGGGATGACGGGCCCGCACGACTCCGTCATCGGCGTCCAGGCCGATCTCGCAATTCGACGCATGCGAACACGGCTACCCGTTCGCTTCCAGCCCGCCGAGGGCGACGTTCGCATCGAGGGCGTTGTCGTCGATTGCACCGACGCCGGCCGCGCGGAGGCCATCGAGCTGCTGCGCGTCCTCGCCTAGGAGGCCGCCTCCGCCGGAACCGGCGTGCCGCGGAAGTCGAGATCCTCGACGCGGCGCTGCTCGAGCACGAAGGTGGTCGGGGCGAGGACGGCGATGGCGGCGAAGGGGAAGAACCAGGGGATGTAGGTGTAGAGCCAGTAGGTCTGGACGAGCTCGAAGCCGGCGAGCAGGGCGGCGGTGAGCGCGGCCAGCTGCAGCGGCGACTTGTGCCGGGGGACGAACGCGACCGCGACCGCCGCGAGGAGGAGCAGGGCCTGGAGGATGCGTTGGAGGAGGTGGAGGTCGGGGAGGCCGCGGGCGTGGTATTGCCGCCAGTCCCACAGGGAGAACGGGGAGTTGCGGTTGATCTGCCAGTTGACGGTGCGGTCCCAGAACACCCGCAGCTCGTGGAAGGGGCTGGGCTCGAGGAAGACGATCGAGAAGGCGGCGACGGTCGCGAGGGCGAAGCCGGCGAGGAAGCGGGGCGAGGGGCGGCGGTCGGGGTAGGTCGCCCAGAGCGGGGCGACGATGAGCGAGGCGAACTTGCTCCACCCCGACAGGGCGGCGAACACGCCGCGGGCGGCCGGGCGGGAGACGAGCCAGAAGCCGTAGATGAGCAGGCAGGGCATGATCGCGTCGTTGGTGTTGGAGTTGGACGCGTACTGGGTGAACGGATACGCCGCCCACGCGAACGCGAGGATGGACGCGAGTCGCATCCCCCCGAAGCGCAGCCCGACCAGGAACAGGCCGACGATGGAGAGCAGGTCGAACAGGATCGAGGTGAAGTGCACCGCCGGCAGGCTGTCCCACTTCCCGCTCCAGCCGCGGATGAGGTAGCCGGGGATGTACGCCTCGTACGCGGTCGGCCCGTACGTGTCGCCCTGCGGGTTGGCCGACTCGCACCGCCCGTTCGTCTGGATGCGGTCGCGGATCGCGCCGGAGCTGTCGGCGGGGCCGCAGGCCTTCTGGTCGGCGTTCTCAGTCGGGAAGTGCCCCCACGGCGCCTGGCCCTGCGACACGATCCGCTGCGCCCCGATCACGCCCGAATAGCCGACGTCGATCACGTTCGAGGCTTCGAGGTTGAGGCCGACACGGAACCCCGCAACAAAGACGGTGGCCGCGATCAACACCCACACCGGCCACACCACCCGCGACCCCGACCCGCGCCCGGTCACACCCACCCAGATCCCTCGGCCGATCACCCACACAAGCGCCGGGTAGAAGAGGGGGACTGCGGTGAAGACGTTGCCGTGGTTGAAGTACCAGAGCGAGGCCGTGGGCGAGAGCAACATGATCAGGTCGAGGTTGCGCACCGACAGCAGCTTTCGAAAATCCGCCAACCCGACGAGGAAGACGAGGCAGAACGCGCCCCACACCCACGGGCTGTTGATCTTCCTCCCCCCGAACGCGCCTGGGCTCCCCCGCAACATCCCCCACGCCACCTGCGGCCCCGTCCACGCGTCCAGAACCGCGCCGTTCTGGTCGTCCACCGTCGCCTCGACAACCTCACCGACCTTATGCTCGTTCCACCAGATCTTCACCGTCCAGTGGTGAGTGGTCGAGTCGTACGTCTCCTCGTCGGTGAACCCCGACTTCGGATAGCGCGCCAACCACGCCTTCACCTTCGGATCGGTGTGGACGATCGCGAGCGCACGCGCCTTCGTGAGGCGGGCCGCGTTGGAGGCCGGCGCGAACGGCGTCTTGATCAGATGCCCGTGCGCGTCGTACACCGGCTGCGTGACCGTCGACGCGGCGCGCGCCGCCGGCACGAGGACGGCTGCGAGGATCAGGGTGCCAAGGACGCGGCGCGTCAACGCCCGAAGGCTACGCGTGACGCCGGAAAGACCAGAGCTTGTTGCCGACGAAGTTCAACGGCGTGACCAGCACGATCGCGATCGCCTGTCCGACGAGCTTGCCCGAACCGAGCGAGATCAGCAGGTGCAGCACGAGCAGGTTGGCGCCGAGCGAAGCGAGCGACACGGCGAAGAAACGCGCCCCCTGCGCCGCGACACCGCGGCGCCGGTCGCGGAACGTCCAGGCCCGATTGAGAACGTAGTTGTTCGTGACGGCGACGAGGAACGAGCATGTCGCGGCGACGAGATAGTGGACTCCGCCGCGCAGGATCGCGTCGTAGACGGCGAGGTTGATCGCGTACCCGATCGCGCCCACGACGCAGAACTTCGCGAGCTGCGTCCAGTTGTCACGAGCGCGAAGGGCGAGAGCAAATGCCACCATCGACTCAGGCGGCGGTGGCGGCGGGCTCGATGTCGAGCTCGACCACGGCGCCTGTGCGATCGATGTGCATGTCGATGAGAGCGCCGACGGCGCCGTTTTCTCTCTCGAACTCAGTACCGACCAGCGACTTGAACGACAGGCCGTGCTTGCGGTAGAAGGCGACGTCGTCGAGCAGCATCAGCGCGGAGGCGATGACGATCCCGCCCTCGCCCGACTGCGACGCCGCGAACGGCAGGAAGCGCTGGGTGTTGTCGCCACTCTCGACGATGAAGCCGAGCACGCGCCGGCCGGCCGGGTCGAGCACGACGTCGCTCGGACGGCCAAGGAGGATTCCCTGTAGCCGGACGGGGCTTCCGACCAAGCCGGCAACCGAAAGGGACCTCATATCGGCATCCTTGCTATCCGGACCGGTGCTGGGCAAACTCGATCCGAAATTCGCGGTCGCCGACCGGCGGCTCGGGATGCTCCTCGACGCCGTCGACTCGCGCGCCGGACGGGCCGCGGCGGCACCAGGCGACCATCGACCCGACGAGGTCGGCAGGCCCCTCGAACGCCGCGTCGACCGCCCCGTCGGGACGGTTCACGATCCAGCCGCCGAGCCCGAGCGTGCGCGCCCGCGCCGATGCCTGCTGGCGAAAGCCGACGCCTTGCACCCGGCCGTGGACGACGACTCGCACGCGCACGGCGTCAGCGGCCGTGGAATCCCTCCGCCCCGATGAGTGGCACGAACCTGCACGGCACCGTCCTGAGGACGGTCGGGCCCTCCGGCGTGCGGACGATCACCTGGAGCAACTGCTCCCAGCGGCCGCCGATGGGAACGACGAGCCGGCCACGCAGTTCGAGTTGCTCGAACAGCGCCTCGGGGAGCCGCGGTGCGGCGGCCGCGACCGCGATCGCGGCAAACGGCGCAAGCTCGGGCAACCCGCGGCTCCCGTCACCGACGTGCACGCGTACGCGGTTGCCGAGAATCGCCTGTGCCCGCTCGGCGAGGGCCGGTATCCGCTCGATCGAGTGCACCTCCCCGGCCAGCTCGGCCAGCACCGCTGCCTGGTAGCCCGATCCGGTGCCGACGTCGAGCACGCGCTCGCCGCCGCGCAGCGCGAGCTCCTCCAAGATGCGCGCGACCATGTACGGCTGCGAAATGGTCTGACCCTCCCCGATCGGAAGCGCCGCATCGTCGTACGCGCGGTCGCGCAGCTCCGGCGGGACGAACAGCTCCCGCGGGACGCGTCCCATTGCAGCGAGCACGCGTTCGTCCGCGACGCCGCGCGCGCGCAGCTGCAACTCCACCATCGCCTCGCCCTCAGACCGCATCGGCAACGTGATCGGAGGCGCCGAATGAATCGGCGCCTCCTTTTGACGGCGCCGCAAGCGAACGCCCTGGCCCAGCGCCGAAGTGCGCGCGGATCGCCGGCGTGATCTCCGTGATGCGGGTGATCTCCGCCTCGACCCCGATGGTCAGGAGCGGCACGAGCGAGTCGCCCTCGACGAGCGAGCCGTGACTGCCGCCGCCGGCGTGGTGACGACCGCCGAGGTCGGCGAACTCCCAGCCCTCGGCGGCGGAGACGAGCAGGTCGCCCGCGTTCGGGTTCGCCATCGCGGAACGCGCGCGCTCGCCGGCGTCGGGATGGTCGAGAGCTTCGGGCCGGTCGTCGGCGCCGTCACTCCGCGCGACGACGTCGCCGTCCTCGAGCCGCAGGGTGACGTCGACGGAAGGCTCGCCGTCGAGCGCACGAGCGAGCTCGGCGGCCTCGGTGCGAGCGCCGGGCAGGAGGTACACCTGCCCCGCGCGATTCGACGCGGTAACGACAATCTCGTCCGCGAACCGCGCGAGCGCCAGCTCGAGGTGAGCGCCGCGCTCGACCGGCGTCTGGCCGTGGTCGGAGGCGACGACGACCGCGTAGCGGTCGAGGAACGCATCGCCGCCACCGGCTGCGTCGAAGATCGCCTGCACGGCAGCGTCGGTGCGCGCGAGCGCGACATCCTCAGCGAGGTCCGGCCCGTACGCATGCGACGCGTAGTCGAAGTCGGAGAGGTAGTACGCAAGGAAGTCGAAGCCGTCGCGTGTCACGAGCCAGCGCGCGACCGCGGCGGCGTACGCATCTGTAGAGCCTGCAGCGCGGTTGCGTACGGCGAAGGGCGCGCCGGTCGAGTCCGACTCGAACAACCCGTAGTAGAAGAACCGCTTCGGCCCGTACGCGGGCTTCGTCAGCAGCGGGATCGTCGGCAGGTAGCGCGTGTGCCCGCGATAGCACGTGATGTTCACCGCCGCGGCAAGGAGCCCCTCGTCCTCCAGCGCCTCGTACACGGTGGTCGCGCTGCGCGAGAGGTGCTGGCTGTTCATGTTGTAGATCGTGTCGGTGATCGACTGCGTGATCCCGGCCACCCGCAACGCTGAGAACGACGAGCCGTACTCGACGATGCGGCGCTCCGCGCGGTGCCACCACACGAGGTGCGGGATGTGGTGGACGCCTGGGCCGGCGCCGGTCGCAATCGATGACAGGCAGACGGGTGTGAGCGACGGAAAGACGGATGTGCCGCGACGGTAGTCGCCGTGCGAAGCGAGAAAGGCGAGCGCGGGGGCGCGTCCTTCCGCCGCGCGCTCGAACGCCGCGGGCGTCATCCCGTCGACGACGATGAGAACGAGCTTCTTCGCCGGCACCGCCTCAGTCCCGGGCGAGCGTGCGCAGTCCGGCGTAGCGCTCCGGCGCGCGTCGATGCAGCCGCGCCGCGAGAACGGGGAGGGCGAGCGCCACGATGTAGCCGAGCGCCGGCACCCATGCGAGCCCTGCGACGACGAGCGCGGCCCCGGCAACGATCGTCGCCGTGCCGCCGCGCGTCCCGCCACGCTTGAGCGCGCCGCGCACGATTTGCACCGCACCGAGCGAGCCGAGGAGCCCTCCGGCGACGCCGGCGACGATGTCACCCCAACCACCGGGCTGCCACGCGTCGATCCCGTATCCGAGCGCGGCGCCCGCAACTGCCGCGATCGCGACGACGACTACCGTCCGCAGCACCCCCGCGAGCAAGACGCCGGCGGCCGCGCCGAGCCCGGCCGCGACGCCGATCCAGTACCAGGCGCCCATCGCCCCCAGTCTAGTGGCGTACCTCTCGAGCGCCGTCGAGCGTTGCATTCCACGTGGAGGGCACCGTTCTCATCTTCTTCACCTCACAACGCTCGGGCCCGGCCCGGCGCATGGAGAGCCTGCTCGCGCACGTCGCCCGCAAGGAGCGCGAGCACCTGGCCGTGCGGAAGGTCGACGTCGACGAGCGTCCGGACATCGCGGCCCGCTTCCGCGTCGACGCCGTTCCCGCGCTCGCACTCGTGAAGGACCGCCGCGTTGTCGCGCGTCTCCAGGGGCGTGTGACAACGCCGCGAATCGAGGAGATGCTCGACTCGCACCTGCGAGCGGCCGCCTAGAGGTCACGCGGTCGAGTCAAGCGGAGCAG